>ERZ808278.1337-NODE-1337-length-10612-cov-3.784314_pt1 | contig 10612 bp, 10 predicted proteins | sample MGYA00521239_ERZ808278 | MGnify/ENA primary metagenome ERZ808278 (study PRJEB31516, sample SAMN03275600) | gut metagenome | biome: mammalia-associated habitat; material: feces | host: Papio cynocephalus | place: Kenya | collected 2012-07-17 ... | reverse complement strand
CATACATTGAGCTTTTAGCAAACGAGAAATCAGTAATAATACAGCCGACAGTCACGCACAGGCCAAGGACTAAAGAGACAGAGAATTTTTACTATAAATCATTTAGAGACAGTAGTGAAGAAGGTTTTAAGCTTTTTAGTAAATTGAAAAAAGAATTTCCTATTATAAGGTATTCTCAACTTCCAGAAGATTTTACAGAGAATGCTGCATATATCACACATACAAATGAGATAGAGCAAAGAATATACGATAGATATAATTTACAGGCCCGTTACGACTTACCTCTTATACCTAAAGGGATGATTTCATCAAAGGACCCGAAGAACAAAACTAATTATCCTATACTTCCTCAAATAAAAACAAAGTCTTCTGTGATGCTCGGATATTGGCAAGTGGAAAACGTTGGGTCTGTAATAAGATATCAAGGGTCAGAAGTGGAACAGGGACAGAAACTTTATTATCTAGCGAATAAAGACAGTCACCCGACAGACCGTGAAATTTACACAATGATTACAAGAATGAAAGATATAAATTCCCTTGTGATAGTAGATTGCCCTAAACCAGAAAAAACAGAAATTTTTTCATTTAATGATATCCCAATTTTAAAGCCTGTAATGAAAACAGTCTTATCATCAGATACATATAGAGTAGACAAAAATGGGAAAGTGAATGTTAGTGGCGAGGAAGTCAAGGCACTTAACGGCGACGAAATTACCCTTCCGATATATCATCAACTCGTAGCAAAGCTTGCAAAAGATATTAAAGAGGATGAAGTCATTACAAGTTTGATTTATAAAGGGAAACTCGTAAATACAACAACTATAATCAACAAAAAATCAGACGACTATAAGAAGCCAAAGCTTTCATTTTTATCTATTCTTCAGAAGGATCAGTATTTAAAATGCGAAAGTATGGATGAGATACTTTTTATTTGTGATAGTTTAAAAACAGGGTATCCCACTTATCCGTCAAGGGTAAGGAATGAACAATTGAAACAGATAAAAGATTTTAGATATGGTATTGACCTTGCTGGATCATATCCTATAGCATTAAAATTTGGCGATATACCGAATGGATCTACTTTCAGAAGAGAAATGGACGGGGTGTGTAAAACAGGGATATTTGTAAAAGACGGGTACTATAAAAAAGGGACAGTCATAATGACACCCTTATACGAATATCTTATAAAGAAAGGTGAACGTGAGAATATAAAAGATATCGGATCTTTTGATAAGATGGAAAGTACATATATTGGGGAAAAATTTTATAACGCATATCATAAATCGATAGAAGATAAACAGGATGCAAAAGCAGCTGCTAAGTGGGGAATATTAGAAAGGCATTATTTAGAAAAAACAAAGAAGGGTGATAAAGAAGTATACTACAAGAATACAAACAATGTATACGAGCCTGTAATGTGGGCGATTAAATCATATGAAAGTTGTACGATTGAAAAGATCCGCGACATTATATATGGTGACGGGTTTTTTAGAAGAGGGATACAGCTTGTTGACTGTTTATACTTTGAAACAAAAGAGGAGCTTGATTATATAGGCACAATGATTTTATGGCGTATCCCAAACATAGAATTTAGAATTTTTAAATATGACAGTACTATATCAAAGACCAGTAACCAAGAAGTAATATTTAAAAATTATGAAGATTTAAAAAGCAGAGATGAAATAAAGACAGAGCGTAAGAAGACTTATAATAAAGAATATCAGAAGAAATACCAGAAACAGTATTCACAGCGTGGGTATCATAAGAAGGCGGACAATTGACCGCCTTCTCTTTTTATAGTATTATAAATAAAGGAGGTAATAATTATGGGATTATTTAAGAAGAACGACCCCTTTTACGATATATCAAAATTATGGAATTATGGATGCACATATTCGATGGCTTTTGGGCAAAAGGGTAATGGTAAAACATATCAAGGCTTAAAGAAAATTCTTGAATTGTATACGAGCACGTGGGATACAGGAAAGCGCACGGGCGTATATATGAGAAGAAACGGCGTTGATTTTGTGCAAGGTAGAGCAGAACGTATAACGGCTGGATTAGTCAGAGATCATTTGCCGGAAAAGATGACAGACGGATATTATACAGACATCTATTATAAAGGTAAAAGATATTATTTATGCCGCTATGAAGAAAACAAAAAGGGCGAACAAGAACGTATATGTGATGAAAAACCTTTTTTATATGCTTTTGATTTAACAAGCTCTGTGCACGATAGTTCCGGCGATTTCCCGGACGTAGGTATTATTCATTTTGATGAATTTATGAGCCGGACCGGATATTTAAAAGATGAATGGGAAACTTTCAGAATAGCAGAAAGCACAATCATCAGAGATAAACAAGATGTCAGAATACTTATGACCGGAAACACACTTAACCTATATAATTGCCCGTATTTTGATGAAATGGGGCTTACCCGTATACCGGAGCAAAAACAAGGCACAATTGACCTATACACATATGGGGATAGTGACACGAGCGTAGCAGTAGAATATACTGGACATAGAAAAACAGAGGCGGCTAATAAGTATTTTGCTTTTGGCAGAAAAGATGTCGATATGGTAACAAAGGGTTCTTGGGATATCAGAATGTACCCGCATTTACCAATAGACACACGAATTAGACCAAAAGATATAGTGATGTCATTTTATATAGAATATAAAGACATTCTTTTACAAGGTGATATAATAGTAAAGGATGATGATAGTTATATTTACATTCACCCAAAATCAACCCCGTTACAAAGAAACGTAGGAGACATCATTTATAGCACATCTGGAATTATTGTCGGAAACATTGTTCCGTCGTGGATTTATGGTGTAAGACCGATTGATAAATTAATAACAAAGTATTTCAACACCGGGAAAGTTTGTTACAGCTCAAATTCAGTAGGTGAAATTGTAATGGGATTTCTCGATTGGTCAAATAGAAATAGACAACAGCAAAGGAGTAGATGATATGACACAACAGGAAAATGAACTTAATCAATATAATTATTATTTACAGAATATTATACCACAGATGAAAGAATGGGATTTCACAGAGAAAGAAAAATCTGTCGCCTATAAAACGGTCGAAATGCTTTCCCGTTTACAGTCGATGTTTAAATGGGATAATTTACCAGACACAATTAAAAAGAGAGACCTCGAAAATCTTTTAATGACAGATGGTTATGCGGTAGTTATTAAAAAAGATGACAAGTTATACGCTGTCAGAGGTCAGTTGGGCGGTGAACTAGACCAAAACTATGAGCCTATAAAAGTAACTGTCGCGAACCCGTATCTTAAAATTTCAAAAGAATACACTATTAATGGAGATTGCGTAGTCATTCAGAATGATAGCTTACGGATGGGACTTTTACCAATTATAGGAAAATACGCAACGCTTATGACAGAGAACGAGTTGTCTATGTATATGGCATCAATTATGACCAGACTTTTCTCTATTATCGTTGCAGATGATGACAAGAAATTAGCGTCAGCTAACCGATTCATTGATGCTATAAAAGCCGGTAATTTGAAAGCCGGTATTCTTGCAGAGACAAGTACACAAGATAAGCTTTTAGGAACACAAAGCGTGGGTATAGGCATTGAGACGCAACCTTACGGAAACAGCGGATCAGTAGGCGCGATTAAATCACTTATCGAATTACAGCAGTATCTAAAAGCGCAGATGTATATTGACCTTGGTATCAACTCTAATTTTAATATGAAGAGGGAAGCTCTTAATACAACGGAAAGCAACTTAAATGACGATGCGCTTTTCCCGCTCGTAGATGATATGATGGAAAACAGAAAACAGGGCATTGAGAGAATAAAAGAACTTTTTAATACAGAACTTTCTGTAGAGTTTAATTCAGCGTGGAAAGACAACCAACAGGAAATTGATATCGCGCACGGAGAAGATGTAAAAGAAGAGCCTATAGAGGAAGAACCTATAGACGAAAAGCCAAAGGAGGGCGAAGATGAAAACGATTAATAATCTTGCATATGGAATTTTTAAAGAAATGACAGATGCCCCGGAATTTATTTCCGGGGTAGCAACAAAGCTCGATCTGTATATGAAAATGAGATATGGGCAGAGAATTCTTTCCCCGTATATGGAACAGTATACAGGCACAGAAGCAGATACAAAAGACAGTGCGAATGTCATTTTTATGATGTACGGTGACAGATGGGAACATTTATACGAAACGACAAAATATGATTATGACCCGATCGCTAATGTAAATGCAACGGAAACAACGACAACAGAGTATGGCAAGAACACCAAATATACAAGAGCGAAACGGCACACAGAGAACAAACAAACACAAGAAGCCTTTTCGGGAGAGACGACAGCAACAGAGTACGGAATTAATCATACAAAGAATATCGACACTTATCACCCGTATGACGAAATCACAACAGAAGATCATAAAGATGAAGTTACAGAAACAGAAAATCAGATTGCTGGATTTGACAGCGCAACGTATAGCCCGAAAGACAAGAGCACAGAGACAAATAAAGCGCACGTCACAACAACAACAAACAAGATGCCGTCAAAGATTGAAGAGCACGACAGCAACACGGATAAACGGACAGATACAACAACATATAACGCACCGGAAAAAGTAACTCGCAATGAAACAGATGAAAGCGAATATACAGATAATGACAACAACTCTGGAAAAGATATAACAACTTTTGTACGACACGGAAATATCGGTGTGACGATGACACAACGTATGATCGAAGCAGAGCGCGATGTATGGAATTTCAAACTATATGATGTTATTATAAAAGATGTAGTTAACGAAATTTGTATTCCGTCATATTGAAAGGAGACATTATGAAGTATATCGTAGACGTAGACGCGGGAACTGTAGAAGAGTATAAAGACCCGACAGAAAACACAACTGTAAGCTATACACCGAAAAAGCGGCAAATTCAAATGCTGGAAGTATTGAAGCAGTGGTGGGGCGCAAAAGAATGGGACGGCATTGTAAGCGGAATTCAGAAGTGGTTTTACGGATATGTAAGTAAAACATCGTGGTGCGCAACAACAATTTCTTATCTTTTGGAAGCAGTAGGAATTCATATCAAAGATGAGAATGTATATAACCTTATGAAGAAAGCAGAAAAATCTAATATCGGAAAATTTTATACACGGAATGATATTAATACTGGATTCTGCAAAACAATACAAGAAGGCGACATTCTCTTTTTCTTATGGACTGGAGACAGTATGAACTCAACATCAAAGAAACACGTGACGATGTGCGCGCAGACGACAGACGGCGAAAAAATTAAATGCCTTGGTGGAAATCAGAATGATGGCGTAAGCTATGCGGCTTATAACAAAAATAAGCTTTTTGCAGTATGGCGGATTGATTGACAAATCATTAACAAACTATTACAATATAAAAAGAAAGGAGGTGACACAATGCAAGACATTGTAACCGCGATTTCAAGCGTAGGATTTCCAATTGTGATGTGTGTTCTGATTTTTTGGTATATGGAAAAAGAGGCAGAAAGTCACAAGGAAGAGGTCAACAGCTTAAAAGATGTACTAACAGAGTTAAAAGTATCTATCACACAGCTTACAGATAAGTTAGGAGGAAAAGAATGAAAGGTGGATATCAGATTATTGATTTAGGTGGGATTGATATTAACAGCTCGCAGTTATCAGATGGGCAGAATTTTGTAATTAATGGTATCTATGATAAGATTGAAGGTACAGATAAACCTGTATTAATTCAGAATTATTCTGTGGACGGCATTGAAGAAAAGCCGTTTTTTGGAACGCTTATTTCAGAAGATGCCGGATTTGCAGCATATCATCAGAATTACAAAATTGTATTTCTTAGTACAGCAACAGATACAATACAGGTTATTAAAGCAGGAAATGATGAGCCGGAAGAAGATAGTAATGTAAAAATTGCTTATGTATCAATGAAAGACACAGACGGAACTTCTTATGATATAACGTATAGCACAGGTTCTGGCGCTAGTCAGCAGAAAATAAATGGTAATGTCGGAATTAATACATTTAATAAATTAGAGGAGATTTTTAAGAATTACGATGTAGTATATATTAAAGATGTCGTAATTAATGATAAAAGCGGCGATAGCACAATTGTTACATATCCAATTATACAAGTAGCAAGAACAATTAACAGAACAACAAATACACCGGCTTACGAAGGCTCTTTTTTTGCTAATAATTATATGTATCACATTTCATTAGATAAGGCCCAACTTACAGCTATTAGAACAGCAATTTTAAATGCATAAAGGAGAATAGATTATGAAGATTTCACAAGTATATGATATTTTAAACAAGACAACGCAGGAAGTATTAGGAAAGACAGACCTCGTGATTAATGAGGACCTTTCTAATATTGTAGATGTTGGTACAGCAGTTCTTAATACCGATGATCTTGATAAGTATACGGGATCGCTTGTAGATCACGTCGGTAGGGTCGTTTTTGTAGATAGAGCTTATAGCGGTTCGGCCCCGTCAGTACTTATGGACGGATGGGATTATGGCGCTGTTATGGAAAAAATTTCTATGGCAGAGTTACCAAAGGCAACAGAGAATGAGAGCTGGAACCTCGTAGATGGACAGAGTTATGACCCGAATGTTTTCTATCAGCCAAAGGTAGAAACAAAGTTTTATGACAAGGGTGTGACTTTTGAAGTGCCAATGAGTTTTACAGATGTACAGTTGAAGACCGCTTTTTCTAGCGCAGAGCAGATGAATGGTTTCCTGTCGATGATTTATTCTTGGATTGATAAATCTTTAACAATCAAACTCGACAATCTGATTATGCGCACGATTTGCTCTTTTGCAGGCGACCTTGTGTATTCAGAGTATAGTGATAGTAATTACACGGCAAAGAGCGGTGTGAGAGCGGTCAACCTTTTAAAGCTGTATAACGACAAATATGAGACCACACTTACACAGGCAGAGGCACTTACTAACCCGGCTTTTATCAGATTTGCTTCTTACACGATGGGTTTATATCAGGACAGATTAACAAGAATGTCTTCTCTGTTTAATGTAGGTGGTAGAGATCGTTTTACAGCGCCGGATATGCTTCACGCAGTACTTCTTTCGGACTTCGCAAAAGCAGCAGATGCATACTTACAGAGCGATACTTATCATAATTCGTATACCGCACTTCCAAAGGCGGACATTGTTCCGTACTGGCAAGGCACGGGTACTGGATACAATTTTACAGATATCTCTAAGATTTCTGTAAAGACAGGCTCTGGAAACGATGTAACTCTGGATGGCATCATTGGTATCTTTTTTGACCACGACGCATTAGGCGTAACTTGTCAGAATAGACGTATCAAGACGCAGCCGAACCAAAAGGCAGAGTTTACGAACTATTGGTACAAGGTAGACAGCAGATACTTCAACGATTTGAACGAAAACGGCATTGTATTCTTCATTAAGTAATAAGGAGGGCGGGGGCGAAAGCCCCCGTACATTTTATGAACGTAAAGATTGGAATATGTAAAGACCCTGTTAATAAATTAACAAAGTCACCGTCGTTCTCGATTACACGGGCTTGTACTTTTAAAGATTATAACGGAGTATCAGACCGCACCCCAAGTATTCAGCTTGCTGGAAACTATACAGATTTTCAGAATTTTAATTATTGTCAGATTGAAGGTTATGGCTATTATTACATCACGGATAGAGTATCATTAAGAAATGGTATTACAGAGTTAAAGCTTTCATTAGACCCGCTTATGACATATCAAAAAGAAATTCAAAACAGTACGGGTATTATTGAAAGGTCAGAAGCTTTTTATAATTATTATATGGAAGACCCTTTTATAAATCTACTTTCTTATATGTCAATTGATTGTAAGCCGGAAACTTTTGGTATCACGGGTGATGTACATAATATTGCAGTAATAGTAGGAGAGTAATTATGGCGACCAAAACAATTTATCATATAGAGATTGACCACTTTGAGAGAGCTGGAAGCGGAATGGGATTAACCCCCGGTGGCAAAACTTCACTCATAAAACCGATATTGTACCCTGTCCTTTCAAAAGATATCTATTATACAGAAGAAACAGGTGGTGACACTGATTCATCTATTATTAAAATTACAGGTGCACAGGGCGCGGAAGTCACCCTGTTAAAAATGCTCGATAATTCAATTGATAATTGGGACATATACAGAAAATTATTTAATGGGATGACATTTACCAATAGTTTAATTGACTATGAGTTTAAGTCAAATGGAAACAAATTCCTACCGGATGGGTATAGATTTAAAATTAGCGACTATTATCACGGAGCAAAAGTTGGCGGAATTGCAATTTCTTTTTATAACCCGGACTATCAAGATGGACAAAGTATACATATTAATAATAAAGTAAATGATGTTTATTTTGAAAATGGCACTTCTTATGGCGGGCACGGCGATTTTTATTCTGGTGTATTAGGTGGGGGAGCTTTCCCTGCACCTTATTATGACGGGTTTATATATCTTGTAAAAGAGATAAAATATTATTCTGTACACTTTTGCAATCTAAATAGTTATCAAACATTGACAGATAGCGAAACAGGAGAAACCACTTATTACAATCCGAAGCTTAGATATTCTATAATTTCAGCCGGATACCAAGACCAAGAGGGTAGCGCGAGCGAAGCTTTTTTAATAGATGGAGAAACGGTGGAAATTCCTGCAGCGTATGCTATTTTTGCGGGTGGTACAAAAATAGATATACAGCCGGATGTAAAGCCGGGGCAAAGCGGTGGGCAGTCGACGAGCGGTAGCACGTCTGGGTCAGACTGGCCGTATCAGTACCCGTCATATGGTACCGGAAGCGCAGGTGGCGCAGGAGAAGGCATTTTTGGCGGTGACGGTACACATAAAAAATGGGGCGGTAGCGTAACAGAAAATGACATTATAGCAAATAACCCAGACCCCGTAAAATCAGGCGATATTTCCTCTATATGGGGGCTTGAGCATATAGAAAATAAAGGTGGAGTACGTATTTTTGATTTAAGCACTGATGATTTAGGAACGCTGTATGGGAAATTATGGGACAACGATTTTATTACTTCGTTAAATAAATATCAAGCAGGAAATATCGGGAACACAATTATTAAGTTATATCAGTCAAAAATCGCGCCGGAAATTTTAGGGGAAAGAAAAATTTACCTTGGAAGTTTTGACAGCACAATACGAACAAACCAATGTAAGGAATATGTACATAGAAAATTAGGAACTTTTCAAGTACTGGAATTTTTTGGCAGTTTTCTCGATTATAAGACAAAATTACAAATCTTTTTGCCGTTCTGTGGTTTCCAAGATTTAATGGCGGATAAGTATATATCACCAACACACGCACCAAGAACAATTACGGTTTTTATTGATGCAGATATGGTTTCTGGGGTAGCTGTATATAATGTAAAGACGACTTATTCAGACGGACAGGCAATTATTGACACCTTCCCTTTTGACTTTTCAAGAGAATTACCTATAATTGAAAGCAGTTTTGCAAATGCACAATCAGCTGTAAATCAGATTTTAGCGGGTACGGTAGCGGTAGGCACAAGCGCTTTAGTAGGGCTTTTTGGACCGGAAAGTATGGCGCTAGGCGCATTAACTGGGTTTGCTGGTGGCGCGGCACAATTAGGCACGGGGCTAGGGTCACTTAATCGCCCAACTTATACTGTAAGCGGGGGCGCTGGAAAGAATTTTGGATTTTTGCAAGCAGACAAAATTTACCTTTTAGCTTTTCGCCCGGTATGTACAGTACCGGAAAATTCGTCACATTATATTGGGTATCAGTCACGGATTACAAAGAAAATCGGGGATATCAAGAAAGGTACTTTTAACAAGATGCAAAGCGTTCTTTTAGATGAAAATATACCGAGTGATATTGCAGGTGAGATTGATAATATTTTAACAACAGGATTTTATACGTAATAAAAGAGGGCTTTTTACAGCCCTCTTTTTTTTAATAAAGCATTCCGTTTGTAATACCTTTTAAAAGCTCAACTGCATCTGTTAATCCATACGGCAACATTTGTATCATTTCATAATGTGACCCATAGAAAATAGCTTCTGCCAATACAACAAGCATTTCGAGACTTTCCTCTGCAGCAATATCTTTACAATTACCTTCTTTCCCATTTGCATTCATAAAATGTTTATAAATCTTATAAAAGTCTCTTTTGCAATCATTATATGTCGTAACATTTTGTACTAAATCACAAGCTTTAAAAACATCGTAATTATAACTCTCAAAATCAAAAATCGATAATCTTCCTCCTTCTGCGATATTTGCGTGAAATACATCTTCATATTCTAAAAGAAAATTAGTAACCATAATTGCGATATGTTCACCAACAGCCCCATATGTCATTTCAGGCATATTATCCGTCGGAATAAAATACCCGTCAATCTTTGCAAAAAGCTTTGCTACGAGGTCATACTTTGAAACATTCTTCTTTGTATTCATAATTTTTATCTCCTTTTTAGTTATTCTTATAAAAATGATTTACTACGATGTTATATAAAACGATGTAAAAAATCAGTTCTGTAAAACCAAAAGCCGCGATAGTGAGAGCA
>ERZ808278.1334-NODE-1334-length-10634-cov-17.109840_pt1 | contig 10634 bp, 11 predicted proteins | sample MGYA00521239_ERZ808278 | MGnify/ENA primary metagenome ERZ808278 (study PRJEB31516, sample SAMN03275600) | gut metagenome | biome: mammalia-associated habitat; material: feces | host: Papio cynocephalus | place: Kenya | collected 2012-07-17 ... | reverse complement strand
AAACGAGCATGATAAGAATTGATGTGGAAGAGCTGACTGGAAAATTCCATGAAAAGTAAGTAATCCAAACTTCGAGTTTTTATAATTTAATGTCATTATCGGACTTGACCCTGCGATGTTTCTGAAAGAAACTCGGTTGATAATCTATTGAAAATTTCCAACAGATTCCTGACCGGTTTATTGCGTAAACATCGCAGTGCCGTAGCACGGGAATGACACTTAAATTAATGTTCTTATTAAAATTTGACATTTGGACTAACCAATAGAATTTTATATTTTTTTATGCTATATTTTTTCAAGTTGAAGACGAATTGTTTTCTAAGGAGCGACTTATAAAAAACACGACAAAAATGGAACTTGCGCCGCGCCGGCAGTAAAGGCGCAGTTTGAGTTTCAAAGGCTTTTACTGCTTGTTCAATCAGAAATCAAAATCTTTTTGAAAAGCGTCATCAAAATGAACTACGTAAAAGCGAAAAATGTTCTTCCGCTTGCGCTTCTTGAAAAAATCCAGGAATACGCGGCGGGAACTTACCTGTATATTCCGCAGAAATGCGAGAACCGCAAAAACTGGGGCGAATCAAAAGATTCTAAAAACTGGTACAAAAGGCGAAACCAGCGGATATACAAAAACTACAAAGAGGGATTTTCGGTCAGCGAGATTTCACAAGAATTCTTTCTGAGCGAAAAGTCAATCTACAGAATCATCTCGTCCGAAAAAAAAGCGGAGGCAAGGTGAAAATCACGGCGGATACGGCAATGGATTTTGTCTGTCCGCCGTTTTTTTTGTCCGAACAGATTTTCTCATTCTCTTTTCTGAAATGTGTTTGAGGTAGGAAACCGGCGCGGTTCGGCGTATTATTAAACCATACGAAAAAGTCATTTTCTTGGCTGACAAAAGGAGTTTTTTGGCAAGGACAGTCCATCTCAAAGGTCATTCCTGTGCTCCGACACAGGAATCTATGCACAAAAAATCATCCGGTCAAACTGGATAATGACAAAAGAATAGGAGGCAAGATAAAAAATGAACAGCAAAATCGACATGAAAAAAATCACTTTCAGGAACGAGACACCTGCGGACTACAGGGCGGTCGAAAACCTTACGCGCGAGGCATTCTGGAACGTCTACAAGCCCGGCTGCGACGAGCATTTTGTGCTGCATAGCTTCCGCACGAGAAGCGACTTTGTGCCGGAACTCGACATTATAATGGAAGAAAACGGCGTTTTGATTGGACACGTGATGTTCGCAAGGGCAGAAATCAGGCTGAACAACGGCAAAACTCTTCCAATCATGACGTTCGGGCCGATCAGCATTGCGCCAAACTTCAAGCGCAAAGGCTACGGAACAGTTCTTCTCAGGCACGCGATGGAAAAGGCAAAGGAGATGGACTGTGGCGCGCTTGCAATCACCGGCAACATCGGCTTCTACGGAAAAAGCGGCTTTGTCGTGGCAAAAACAAAAGGCGTTTTCTACCATGCCGACCCGGACGCGGACTATTTTCTGATAAAGGAGCTAGTTCCAGGATTTCTGGACCAAGTGAAGGAAGCAGGCGGCGGAACGTTCAAGGAGCCGGACGGATATTTTATCGACTCAAAACAAGCCGAAGAGTTCGACAGGCAGTTTCCGCCGAAAGAAAAACTGAAGCTTCCGGGACAGATTTTCGGGTAAGGGGTTGAGATTTCCCAAACAGATTTAGTGCATAAAATTATGTGCTAAATTTTTTTCAAGCAGCCTCAGCTTTATGGCAGAAGCTGCTTTTTGTATGTCATATTTTTTTCACAACTTTCAAAATCTTGCGTTTTCTAGCCGTTGTAAGACCAGGAGAATGCTTTGTTCCGGCGGCGCAGATTTTTGCGGTGATTTTTATTCCGGCCGACTTTAGAATTTCGCGAGAGCTATATACGATTCTTGCCTCAAAAACGCCCCAACAAAACACTTCTTGAGAATATAGTAAAAATCAAAAAATCAGTATATACTTACTAGGTTCAATTTCGAGTTCTGTAAATTTACTGTCCTTGCCGTGCTTGACACCGCTATATTTGCATAGCAAACTCGCAGAAGTTGTCATTATCGGGCTTGACCCGATAATCTATTGCACTTTTTTTTGCAAGATTGCCGTGTCAAGCACGGCAATGACACTTAAATTACTGTTCTTATCAAAACTCGACATTCGACCTACTATATTTTCGGAGGAAATTTTATGCAGTATGTAAAATTACAGATTGGTTGTTTGATTGTAACTCTTTATATTATATTAACTTATTTAAGAGCGACTTTAAAAACTAAAATTCCTTGTAACAAGTTTTTTGATGCTCTCATGATTGTTGCTCCATGGGCGGTATTTTTTGACGGTCTGACTGCCTGGACTGTAAATCACCTTGAAATTATTCCTGAATGGCTGAATAAATACGGACATCTGCTGTTTTTTGTATTCATGGATTTAACGATTATCGTGACATCTCTTTATATGTACGACCAGATTGTAGGTTTTTGCAAAGAGCATAAAAAAAAGAATTTTCTTCTTTTTCTGCCGGGAATTATCTCGCTAATTATGATTTTTGCAGGAATAAATCAAATTGAATATATTCAAGGAAAAACAACTTTCTATTCAATGGGATTTTCGGTTTATGTCTGCTTTATCTCGTTGTTTCTTCATTATGGAATCATTCTAGGTCTTGTGGTTACGCGGCACAAATATCTTGCAAAGGATAAAAAATTTGGAACAGTTTCAATTATCGTGATTGTGGGAATTGTTCTTATTGCTCAAATTATTTTTCCAGAAATTCTGCTTACTTCAATTTGCGCTGCCATCCTTCTTTTGGGAATTTACATTGAATTTGAAAATCCTTCTATTAGAAAGCTCACTTTATACAACGACAACATGGTTGAAGGATTTGCAAATCTTGTTGAAAACCGCGACAGCAACACCGGCGGACATATCAAGCGCACAAGAGCCTATGTGAATCTGATTCTTCACAAAATGCGGCACGACAAGCGCTATCAAGATATTATGAACAAAGATTACCTTGTGAATGTCAGCAATGCGGCTCCGCTCCACGATATTGGAAAAATTGCAACACCGGATTACATCCTGCAAAAGCCGGGAAAACTTACGGATGAAGAATTTACGATTATGAAAAAGCACGCGGCTTGCGGTGGAGAAATTATCCAGAACACATTCAAAAATCTGGATGACGCAGAGTTTGAAAAAATCGCCTACGAGGTGGCAAGGTTCCATCACGAAAAATACAACGGAAAAGGCTACCCGCAAGGACTTTCAGGCGAGCAGATTCCCCTTCACGCCCGGATTATGGCAGTCGCCGATGTTTTTGACGCCGTTTCCCAAAAACGCTGCTACCGCGACGCAATGCCGCTTGACCAGTGCTTTTCAATAATTGAAAAAGGCAGCGGCACAGACTTTGACCCGCAGATTGCAAAGATTTTCTTGGATTCAAAAGAAGAAGTGGTTAGGCTGATGGAAAGATAGGATGCGATGAATGATATTTCTTCCAAATTCTGACGGAATTTTTTTTCTTGTTATAATTAAAAAAAATATGAATGCAATGAAAACATCACAAAAAGGCGAAAAAAATATCAGCAAAAAAAACGTCCGTTTTTTTAGGACGTTTTTTCACCATAAGACAAGGGTTTCAGAGGCATTATGGAAGAATCTCTCCTTAAAAATACCACTTTAGTATTACTCCAATAATATATACCACTATTTTATTACTGTCAATTTTACAATACCACCAAAGTGTTATTATAAAATATGGATTTTCGAGATCGTCTACGTGAACAGATTGATTTTCTTGGACTTTTGGATAAGGAAGTCGCGGCGCGCGCCGGAATTTCAAAGAGGGCCATCGACAGTTATGTAGGTTCACGCGGATGTATGCCAAGCGCAGATATTGCCGTCCGCATTGCGCAAGTGCTCGGTGTTTCTGTTGAATATCTTATCACCGGAAAAAATGATGTTCCAAATGAAATCCTTTCAGCCGTCAATAAAAATGAAAATTCCACACCAATGGAAGAGCAGAAACTTTTAAAAACATTTACAGAACTTTCGCAAAAAGACAAAAAAACCGTGATTGCGCTTGCCGAATATCTGAATAGCTCACAGTAAAAAAACATATAAATAGCCCAAACTTCGAGTTTTATGATTTTATGTCATTATCGGGCTTGACCCGATAATCTATTGAAAATTTCCAACAGATTCCCGTGTCGCAGCACGGGAATGACACTTAAATTACTGTTCTTATCGAAACTCGAAATTCAGGCTAAATAGAAAAATTTTAAAATCTTGTCATTTTAACTGGAATTTTGTTCCGCCAGATAAAAAATCACACTTTCTTCTATATATAATACGCAAATTCCATGACTAAAAATCAGGCTCTTATTCTTTCCATAAGCTCTAGCCAACATTTGTTAATCTTGACCAGAATATTTTTGCGTTGTATTATTTTATAAAAGATATTTTGGAGGTGTCGTTATGTGCAGAACTTCAATTTACGAGGCGCGGAACAATCTTTCTAATTTTGTAAAAATCGCGGAAGGCGGAGAGCCTGTGGAACTGACCAGATATGACAAACCTGTTGCGGTGATTATCAGCTATGAGGAATACGAGAAAAAGTCTTCGGCTGATGGACCAAGTTGGCTTTCAAAATGGCGCGAGAAATATGCAGATGTGTTGAGTGATGAAGGGATTCCTCTTCCGCCAAAAGTTTATCCGGATCCAAACAGGGTAATTTTTGAAGAATAGCTGCTCATAATTTCTTACAGGAGTTTTTAATGAATAAAATTTATTTATTGGATACAAATATCGTCTCAGAATTCTCAAAAAAAAGACCGAATCAGAATGTAATTGCATTATATGAAGCGCGAAAAAATATGTGCGCGATTTCTGCCGTAACCTGGCAGGAATTAACTTATGGTGTTTCCAAAATGCCGGAAGGAAAACGAAAGGATTCAATTTCCGCATTCACAGAAGATTTGAAAAATAATTTTGAGATAATCCCCTATGACGAATTTTCTGCGAATATCTGCGGACAGCTGCTTGGAACTTGCGAAAAATGCGGAAAAATGCTGCCATACGGAGACACCCAGATTGCGGCAACAGCGATTGCAAACGGAATGGTTCTTGTGACCCGCAATGGCTCCGATTTTTCAGAAGCAACTGAACGTTCTTTCCTAAGAGTTGAGGACTGGTTTTCCGCATAGAAAAAACAAATTGCGGTAGCGCCGGGAGCAATGCCGCAGACAGTCCGAGCGAAGCGAGAACCGCGCGCAGCAAGCTGCGGACATAATGCAACTAAAGCTTTGACTCAATTTCCTTTATTCTCTTTAGGATTTCAGGTTTGTTTTTTGCACTGTAAAATTCCGCAAGTTTTCCGAGAGCAAGCAAATCGCTTTGCAACGCAAGAAGTTTGTTTATTGGAAGTTTTTCCGGAATGTACTCAAGAAGAACGCTTCCAGTTCTTTCATTGCGCTCGATTTTTTTTACAGCAGGATGGTTTCCGACAGCTGCGTATAAAGCAGCATAAATTTCCGCATCCTTAAAAACTTCATTTCGCAAACGGATTCTTCCTGGAAAGAAACTTGACACTATCATTTTATCTGTCCAAATTGCCCATGGCATTTACACTTATTGCAACTGTCGTGCTGTTGTGAAGCAAAGCCGCAGTCTGTGGAGAAATTGCTCCCGCAAGTCCGCCTGCAATGAGCATAGAATTTATTCCGATTATTGCGCTGTTATTTTTGTTGATTCTTGAAATCAGATTCTGGCTGATTTTTCGCAGCACAGGAAGCGAAGCCAAACCGTCGTCTGGCAAAAGAATATCGGCAGTTTCGCTTGCAATCGAGCTTGATTTTCCCATTGCGATTCCGACCGTTGCCGCAGAAAGCGCAGGGGTATCGTTTATGCCGTCGCCTACCATAACTACTTTGTGCCCTTCATTTTTCAGTTTTTCAATCCATGAAAGCTTTGTATCTGGCAGAGCCTCTGCAATGAAGCCTGTTACGCCTGTTTTTCTTGCAACTTCTTTCGCCGTATTTCTGTTGTCGCCCGTAATCATCATTACATTTTTGAATCCTGACTCTTTGAGCTTTTGGATCACTTCAAAAGACTCCTTTCTTATAGGATCTTCTATTGCGATGATTGCGGCAAGCTCGCCTTCTACAGCAAAGTAAAGCTGTGAACAGTCCGACAGCGATTCCATGATTTTTTTCGCTTCATCGTTAAGCGGAATTTTCTCATCATCAAAAATAAAGTGCGCGCTTCCGATGCAAAGTCTTTTTTCGCCAAGACTTGAAACTATGCCGTGCGCAAGAATATATTCAACTTTCGCATGCTCCTCTTTATGCGCAAGTCCTCTCGCAGAAGCCTCGTTTACCACAGCCCGCGCCAAAGAATGCGGAAAATGCTCTTCAAGGCAGGCGGCAAGTTTCAGGACTTCATTTTCCGTCCTGTTTCCAAACGGAATTATTTTTCGTACCACTGGATTTGACTCCGTCAGAGTGCCGGTTTTGTCAAAAACAATCGTGTCCGCCTTTGCAAAATCTTCAAGGAATTTTCCGCCTTTTGCAAAAATTCCGTTCCGCGCACAGTCGCGCATTGCAGAAAGAACTGAAATCGGAGCAGAAAGCTTCATCGCGCAGGAATAGTCTACGAGCAGAGTTGAAGCCGCCTTTGTAAAATTCCGCGTAATAAAATATGTAAGACCTGCAATCAAAAAGTTGTATTTTACAAGACTGTCTGCAACACGCTCTGCCTTTTTTTGGCTTTCGGCTTTCAAAGAATTTGAATGATCAATCATACTTGCGATTTTGCTGGCCCTTGTTTTTCCGCCGCAAGCCTTTACTTTTATTTTGATTTCGCCTTCTTCAAGAATTGTAGACGCAAAAACTGTAGAGCCTTTTTCACGCTGGACAGGCAACGCCTCGCCTGTCATTGAAGACTGATTCACCATACCGATTCCATCCGTAACTATTCCGTCAACTGGAATTGAAGAGCCGGCGCGCACAATCACAACGTCGCCAGCCTTTAATAGCTGTGTAGAAATCTGTTTTTCTTCTCCATCTTGAATCACTGAGACGGTTTCGTCAGCTACAAGAAGCGACTGCGCAAGATTGTCCTGAGATTTTCTTTTTGTGTAGTCCTCAAGCGTATCTCCAATATCAAGGAGATAATTTATTGTGCCTGCTGTGTTTATATCGCCAGTAAGGTATGAAAGAGTGATTGCCGTCGCATCAAGAGTTTCCGCGCAGAACGGCTTTCCGCCAGCAAAGCGCTCAAGGCCTTTTTGAACACGAGGAACAATTGAAATCAGAGAAATAATTTTTCTTAGCGGAAGAGGAAGCATTTTTTTAATAAAATATTCTGTAGTAAGGGAAAGCAACGCTCCAAGAAGACTTTCCTGCGCAGACGGCACAGAAACGCTTGAAAGAAGAGTCTCATCGTTCAGGTATTTTTCGTTCAGCGCCTTTACATAAGAAATTGCCGTTTCAAGAGAAATATCCTTGTATTCAATAAGAATGCTTCCTGAAACCGTATTTACAGCGACTGATAAAATTCCGTCTTGCATGCCGACGAGCATCTGCACAAGCATTGCCTGCCTTTGAGACAGAAAATGCCAATCATACCGAAGCCTTACACGCCCAGGAATACTATGCGAAATCTGAAAATTCATTGCTATCCCTTTACTTTTAAAATGCTAAACTACGCGTTGACCTGAGCGGCAGCGTTTTTGTTGTAAGCCGCCTCAGCCTTGATGTCCTCCGCATCTTCCTTGATTGTTTCAACAAAAGATGCGGCTTCATCTTTTAGCTGCATTCCTGCGCTGACAACTTTTGAACAAACCTTTTTAAATCCTGCTGTTTTGACAATTGCAACCGCAACACCTCCAACTGCAACGCCAATCGCAAATGCACCAAGTTTTGTCATAAAAACACCTCTTTTATAGAATTTTTGAAATAAACTCCTCAAGAAAAACAGTATATAGTTATCAACTGCTAACTTCAATATTTTAGAGGCCTTTTTACAATTTTTTATTTACCCTTAATTTCGAGTTTTATAATTTAATGTCATTATCGGGCTTGACCCGATAATCCATTGGAAATTTTCAGTAGATTGCCGTGTCAAGCACGGCAATGACAGCCTTGTTAGCATAGGAATAACTGTTTAGCAGTTGTTTTTATTAAAACTCGAAATTGAGCCTATTTAAGTTCATATACTTTGCATTTTCAATTACACTCTGCTTTTTCTGCTATTTATATTTCAGCACAATCACTGTCAAATCATCTTTGAGCTGAATTCCCTCTGTGAACGATCTGAACGAGTCCATAAGAGCGCGCAAGGCTTCTTCCGCAGATTTTTCGCCGTTTTTTCCGCAGGCCTTGTCGAACACTTTGCATAAAACCGGGCCTTCAAGCTCAAATCCCATCAGATTGCGGCTTTCAACCAAACAGTCGGTATACAAAAGAAAGTATGTTCCGTGTCCGATTTTTTCCTCGACTGTCTTGAAGTCGTCAGGAAGCCCGTCTATTCCGAGAAATGAGCCTCTAAACTTCTTGCCCTCGCCTAGAATTGCTGTCTTCTGCCCCGCTCTTTTTATCATTACGTCTGGATGGCCGGCGTTAACATATTCTATTTTTGCGCAATCTGCCTTGGATTCCGCCCTGATAAAAACACCAGTCAGATAATTTTCAACCATGCCCTTAGCTTCAATAAGAGACTTGTTGAAGGTTTTAAGCATTGCGTCCAGCTTTTCGCCGGAATTATGCTTGAATGTCTGGGCCGCGAGATATTTTGAGAGAATTCCGACAAGCCCAGAGGCAACTCCGTGTCCAGAAACATCAAACAGAGAGCAGCCGAGAAACTCACGGCCTTTGCTCACATAAAAGTCGTAGACATCGCCCGAAACAGACGCCATCGGCTTGAAGAAAAACGCAATCTCCCAGTTTTTAGTGTCTGGCGATTTCGAGCAGTAGAAGCTTTTCTGCACAAGCTCCGCCATTTTCATATCGCGCAGCTGAATCTGTTGCTGCTGCAAGAGAATTTTGTTTTTCGTCATCAAATCCTGAGTCTTCTCCGCCACTTCGACATTCACCAAAGCGTCAAGAAGCCTTTTGACGGTCGCAATTCCCTTGTATTTTCCGTCCGATTCAATCACGATCGGCGAATAGATAGTCTCTTCATCACGGAGCATCGCCTTCTGCGACACTTCGATTACAGTCTCGTTCTCATCAACGGAAAGAAAATCCTTTTTCATCAGGCTGCCGATTGTTTTTTGAGAATAAAGGCTGAACCCGTAGCGCGAGCTGAAAAGCGCAAGAAATTTTGAGCGCGTGATTGTGCCAAGCACCTTGTTCTCAGCATCGACGGCAACAGCGAGCAGACAGTCGGGATTAGTCTGAAAAAGCTGGAGGACTTCGACAACCGGCGTTTCTGGCGGAAATGTGATTCCTGGAATACAGAATTCTCCAATTTTTCGGTTTGACTTTATCTGCGCGGCAGGCTGCAGTCCATGCTCAGTTTTATTTTTCTGCCTTGTTTTTTTATCTTTTTGGCTTTGACTTTCACTTATCTTCTTTTCAAGAAGCCCTTCGTTGTAGCGGATTGAAGAAACCACAGTATATGAGCTGTTTGTTGCCTTTGTAAACATGCGGTCAGGCTCTCCAATGAAAAATCCCTGGGCATAGCCCACACCAAGATTAACGAGTTTCTTCAGCTCCTCACCGCTTTCAACTCCTGTCGCGATTACTTTTGCTCCGATGTTTCCTGCAAAATCAAGCAGGCTCCGGATCATTTCCTGCTTGCTTTTGTCGTTTTCCACGTTCTCAACAATAAGACGGTCGAGCTTTATATAGTCGGGATTCAGATCGTAAATGTTTTTCATCCCGAAGTTTTTTCTGCCCATATTGTCGAGAGCAATTTTCGCTCCTGCGCTTCTTAAATATTCAGCCTCATCGCAGATTAAGCTCCGGGTATTTTCATCAAAATCAATCTCAGAAATTTCAATTACAACATCTGTGTTTTCAATTCCGTATTTTTGCAGAGCGCGCAGAACATAGTCTTTCTGGAAACTCTTGTCATAAAACGATGCGGCGTTCAAGTTCACAAAAAGCTTCTTCCGCAATCCAATTGCGCGGGCAGTCTTTACAGCTATCTTGAGGCACTGCTTGTCTAAAAACCAGACATTGTCCTCTATCTTTTTCTGGGCAAAAATATTTGCCGGAGAAAAAAATGAATTCTCTTCTGCTATATCTCCGGCGTCAAAACGGATAAAACATTCATAGCCGGCTACGGAAGCGTCCTTCAATGAAATCACTGGCTGAAAAACAGGATACATGCTTTTTGAATTGATAAAATCATCGACTGTGGTCAAAGGGCCAAGCTTAATCTGCTTCATACTAATCTGTTTCATACTGGAAATAATAAGCAGACAGGATTAAGAAACTATTTAATGCAAGTTAAATTTTAATAAAAAAAATCCTGCCATAATTACTTATTACGGTATGCCGCAATCTAGCCATCTATGCTCTTCTTACCCTTACAGCCCCAGAAAATGCCTCCACACATTTTGAAATTTCTCCGCTGCAATTTCATTCAGTTTTCTAGTTTTATCAGTATAGCACTGAT
>ERZ808278.1332-NODE-1332-length-10653-cov-2.782506_pt1 | contig 10653 bp, 10 predicted proteins | sample MGYA00521239_ERZ808278 | MGnify/ENA primary metagenome ERZ808278 (study PRJEB31516, sample SAMN03275600) | gut metagenome | biome: mammalia-associated habitat; material: feces | host: Papio cynocephalus | place: Kenya | collected 2012-07-17 ... | reverse complement strand
TTTTCGTTTCTGTATTCCTTCAGAAGTGCTATCAGAGCCTGATCGGTTCCGTGTTCACAAATGTCATCGTAAACGGTTCCGAATGACAATGCAGTTCTCACAAGCTCCCGGTCAAGAAGACCGAGCACTTCCGGGAATGTCTTTTTGCACAGTGCGTTGATCTCCTTGAGTTTTGCGGTATCCCTTCTCTTGCGTTCTGCCTCCTCTGCCGGATAGCCATTTCCCAACGGCTCACAAAACAGTGCCCTGATCGTATCCTTAAAACCAATCTCTGCTGCCCAGCCCCAGTGATAGCCAAGCGGGTAGGCAATGGCATTGCCGTCATTGATCCTTCCAAACAGGTAAGCGTCCGTCGCATCCTGCACATAACCACAGACTACGCCCGGGAAGCTGTTACATGCCAGCATCATTCCCTGTCCCGAAGAACAGCCTGTCACTATAAAATCTACCGCTCCGGTCTGCAGGAGCATTGCCGCACACAGTGCAATCTGTACATAGGATATCTGCACATCCTCCTCGGGAAACACTCCATAATTCACCACTTCATACTCTTTAGGAACACTTTCCCGGATTCCTTTTTCCAGGACAGGGTTCTTGTCCTTTTGAGAACTTGCCTGTATCACGCCGATTCTCATCGCTTTCCTCCCATCCGGCCCTCTGCCGTTTCTTTCTTAATCTTACCTGCCTTAAAACCGATTCCCCAGACCGTCTCGATATACGAGTCCTCCGTGTACTCACGGAGCTTGCTGCGGATATTGCTGATGTGCACATTCATGGTCTTGTCCTCCCCGACATAGTATTCCTCCCACGCCTGTTCAAACAGCTCCTGTCTCGTGAAAGCCTTGTTCGGGTTTGCGATCAGAAGATGCAGAATATTGTACTCCTGTCTGGTGAGTACCAACAGTTGTCCGCAGATCCTCGCTTCCCTTGCCTGCAGATCCAGCTCCAGATCTCCGTAGACCACCTTGTCCTGCCTTATCTTGCCTCGTTTGCCGATCTGTAGCTGCACCCTCGCCACAACCTCCCGGATGTCAAAGGGCTTTGTGATATAGTCGTCCGCCCCATGCAGAAGCAGGGCAACCTTCTCGTCCATTCCATCTTTGGCCGACACAATGATCACCGGAACGTCTGATTTCCGGCGTATTTCCTGTAAGACCTCTTCTCCGCTCTTGCCGGGCAGCATCAAATCCAACAGGATCAGTGCATACTCCTTCTGCGCCACATACAAAAGCCCTTCCGTTCCCGAAAAAGCACACTGAACGGCATAGCCATTCTTAGTAAGCATCTCCGCAAGAAGCCTGCTTATTTCATCATTATCCTCTATGACCAGTATCTCCTGCATCTCTCCCCCATTCCTGCCCTCGCTCCCAAACCTTGCAGGGCAGTGTCACACAAATTCCAAACCAATGCGGAGAGGGCAGATATGCCTCTGCCCTTCCACCCATTTTCTCTGTCAATTCCTTTACAATACTGAGGCCAAGTCCTGATGACTGTGTACTCCGTGCCTCATCCGCACGATAAAACCTCTCAAAGACCATCTCCGTATTTTCCGGCAGCTTCTCCATCGTCTCGTTCTCTATCCGGATCTCCGCCTTCTGTTCTGCCCTGTTCATCCTGATTCTAAGCTTACGGTTTCCGTGCAGTATGGCATTCTTGAGAATGTTCTGAAAAATCCTGCGTAGGTCTTCCTCTCTGCCATTCACCATCAGCCGTTCCTCCGTCAGGCTGATGTCCCGCTCCTGCATGCCGTCAATCTCATCATAGAAGAAAAAGATGGACTCACTCAGAATCTGCCTGATGTCACACAGCTCCTCCGCCACTTCCTCTTTCCGGTTCTGTATCTTGACATAGGTGAAAAACTCCTCCAAAAGCTCCTGCAGGCTTTGCAGCCTCCCCCGGATGATCCTCATGTACCGTTCTCTCTCCTGCACATCCTCCGTATCTGCCAGCATCTGAAAATACCCGCTGACCGACGTAAGAGGTGTCCGGATGTCGTGGGAAATGTTCGTGATCATCCTTCTTTGCTCTTCTTCCTTTTCCTGATATCGGATCTCCGTCCTCTGCATCTCCCTGAAAAGCTCATTAATCTCAGCTGCAAGATCTTCTGTCTGCTGCCCGGGAAGGTTTACATAAATTTGTTTCTGACTTTTTTCCTTCCTTCGGAAACGAATCTGCCGGACGAAATCCCGAATCTGCCGTCTCTGCAGCAGATTATACGAAATACTTATCAGCAGCCCCAGGACCAACAATCCCTCCAAAACCTCTCTCATTACATTATCACCTGTTATTCAGCCTTAGTACAGATCCCGCTTTTCGGAACCCATGGCTCCTGCAAGCAGATAAAGCAGTGCGAGAATAACCGCCGCCACAAACATTATCACCTGAAAACCATGTATGCTGTTGATCTGCATAACCGCCGTATATTTTCCGAGCAGAAGTCCCTGCGGGAAGCCGGTCTGTGCCAGTTTGCTCTCTATCAGCGACAGGATCATCGACCCTACCCCCAATGCTGTGAAGATCGCAACAAGGAGTGTCATGGCCTGATTCCGCAGAAGTTCTCCTACGAACAGGATTCCTGCGGCATAGGCCGTGTGCGTGGCTGCCTGCGCCAGCATAAACGCCAGCAGCTGCGGCAGATTCTCATACGAAAGATTACACCCGATTGCAATAAAGGTAACCAGCATTTCAAAAACGACAAACAGGAACATCGGCACTATCTTTGCCAGGAAAATCGTATATCTGTTCTTCACACAGGTATTCAGATTCTTGAGAAATCCTCTCTCCCGTTCTTTTCCGGTATAAATTGACACGAAAATACCAATCATGACAGCCAGCAGGCCGGAACACACAGCATCCTTATACAGTTGATCTCCGATCACAGCCCGCTCTTCCGTGACCGGAATCGTCATTCCAAAGCCTCTGATACTCTGCTCCTCAAAATCTCCATATTCCTCCATGACAGCCGCATCCACCGGCTTCTTGTCTGACATCTCGAGTCTGGTCACAAACATTATCAGCAAGAAAGTAATCCCCAATATCACATAGACGGGTTTTGTTGTAAAAAAACGATATAAATTCATACGGATCATATTTAACATACCTTTGCCCTCCTGTCTTCTACGGTCTTAAGGAAGAACTCCTCCAGACTGTCATTCTGTATCTTGATCTCTATGACAGGCACATCCTGCTGTGCCAGTCCCCTGTTGATCGCGGGAAGCATCTCCATTCCCTGATATACATAGACTGTTTTTTCATCTGCAACGGTATATTCTGTGATTCCCATGCCTTCTAAGGCCACCGTGGCCTTTGCGGTCTCCGGCGTGATGATTTCTATCTTCTTTTCACAACTCTTCTCCAATTCCTCTGCGGATATCTCCTGGATCAGCTCTCCGCAGTCAATAATTCCGTAATCGGTCACTACCTTGGATAGTTCCTCCAGAATATGACTGGAAATCAGAATTGTCATATGATATTCGCGGTTCAGCCTCCTTATCAGGTTCCGCACCTCGATCATTCCCTGTGGGTCCAGACCGTTGACCGGTTCATCCAGAATCAACATATCCGGTGTTCCGATCAGTGCCAGGGCAATCCCCAGTCTCTGCAACATTCCCATGGAAAAGGACTTAACCTTTTTGTCTCCGTATACACCAGGCCTTTCAATCAGCGCTCCTACCCGCATCTGGGAAGTCGAAACTTCCTTGCCATCACTTCCGAATATCCGCATTTCCCCTTCTGTCGGGTTTGCCATACCGGTCAGCATTTTCATGATCGTGGTCTTGCCTGCACCGTTTTTGCCGATCAGGCCATAAATTGCACCTCTTCTTACATGCATATCCACCTGATCAACCGCTCTCTGTTTCTTATAGATTTTGGTAAGCTTATTGGTTTCAATTACATAATCATTCATATCTCTCTCCTCCTTACGAATTCTATCCTACGTGAAAAGGATTCAAATATCGCAAAGCAAAGGTTAAGATTTGATAAAGTTATGCTACCATAAGCCTGCCTTACCCGTCTATCTTCTGCCCATGAGATGCACTTTTGGACGGTAAAATACCACAGACACATGCCCGCAGCACCGGGATACGGCTTATCACCTCATGCAACAGAAAGGCTCCGCCAAACGCTGCAAGCGCTATGCAAAGATAAATAAAAAATACCGGCATATGTACGTTATAGAGATACTCGGCGCAGATTGCCAGCGGCAGATAGTGGAACAGATAAAGCCCCCAGGATTTCTTTGACATCCATCTGGAAAAGGAATTCTCAAAATTTCCCCACTGCTTCATAAAGGAGAGCACCGCCAGCGTTGCGATCCATGCAAAAGCATTGCACAGCGGCGTTGAAAGCACCTGCTGGTCTGCGTATGGCTGTCCCCAGAACACTACAACAAAGGCAATTCCCAGGATCACCGCCATCATCGAAAGTGGCAGCCACCATTTTGCAAGCCGCTCCATCACCTCGTCCTGCGCAAAGATCAGATAGCCAAGCAGGAATCCGACCCCATAGATTCCAAAACGGTACACCGTGACAACCGGTGTATTCAGAATATTGGACGCTCCCCAGATAACAACAGTCAGCACAAGCAATACCGGTACAGTCACCTTTTTGCACACAGCATCCAGTCTGCCCTTCTCAATATTGCGAAATGCAAGCAGCAAAAGAGAGAATAGCCAGAGCATCTGAATATACCACAGCGGTCCGATTCCGCTCACCACCATGATGAGATACAACACCGGCTTTGGCACCGCTCCCATCGTCTCAAAGGCACCTCCTATTTTCATGTTGTAATACCCCAGTATCCACCAGAATACCAACAATCCGACTGTAGAAGGCAGCAGAAGTTTTCTGTTTTTAGCCTTCCGGAACTCCTTATGCGTGTGGTTTTGCAGGCAGAATCTGGCACTCATGCCGGAAACCACAAACAGCAGAAGCATAAACCACGGATACAGAACATACAGAAACGCATCCTGATACTGTACCTCCCTAAAAGAACCGATTCCTCCCTGCACGCCGACGCTGTTGAACATATAGATTACATGATACAACACCACCAGCACTACCGTTATCCAACGAATGTTATCCAGATATCTTTTTCTCATAATGTAATGTCCCCCTACTTCTCTTCCTTGCCGCTCATTCCCGTCATGAGCACCTGCATTTTCTGCTCAAAAATCTCTGCCGGCACCAGCGCCATTCCCTCACCGTCTTCGCTGAGCAGAACGAACCTCTGGCCGCCCTCCAGATGAAAATGTTCCCGGGCGGCCTTTGGTATGATAATTTGGCCTCTGTCCCCCAACGTAACCGTTCCCCATATATTTTTTCCTTTCGGAGAAGGCGGGATCATTCCACAGCCCTCCACTTCCTCTGTCTTGATGAGGCTGTCAATACTGATTCCGTACATTTTGGCAAGCCTGCTGCACTTTTCAATGTCCGGTATGGTTGCCCCGCTTTCCCATTTTGCATAGGCCTGACGGGAAATTCCCACCTTTTCCGCCACTTCCTCCTGCGAATAGCCCTGTATATTTCGCAGCATGACCAGATTTTCTTTTAACATAACCGCCACCCTCTCTTCTTTGGTATCAACAAAACTTACAAATTTGATTTCTGTGATTATTGTAATATATGGTTGCGTCGATATCTACCAACTTTTTATTACAAAAAAGAGCATTGCCTGTTATCTTTGGTTGCCTTTCTCAGCGACCCTGTCTCTTTTCCTTTGCGGCAAAATACTCTCTGGCAAATTCCATATCCTCTACTAACTCTGCCGTTCCGATATATCTGCCCGCCCGGTCTCTCACAGCCCGGTAACGCACCAGCATGGTTCTTCCGCCCTTATCCATCCAGATTGGCACCTCATCCAACGTTCCGGCCCGGAATTCCTCAATGATCTTTCTGACGCGCTCACCGATCTTCGGCGGATGGCAGGAAAACACCTCCCGGTCGATTGCCATGGTCGGCCGTTTGAACACCTTGGGGCCTTCATTGAAGTAGCGGTTTACATTCTTTTCATCCACAAAGGTGATCTCTATGGGGATCGTATTCAGAAGCTGCTCCAGCTGCTCCAATGTCAGATGGCCACCCACCAGGAGAATCTCGTCGTCTGTCATTCCCCGTTCCCTTGTGTTTTTGCTCTGCTCACCAAAGTTCCATCGTCCGCCCTTGACTCCGAAACAATCTGCGTAGTCCTTGGAATCCTGATAAATTCCTGCCCACTCATCCTCCGTGAAATTCACTGCACAGTTGGGAAACAGGATATTATTTTCCTTGTAGATCATGTCCTCCGCCCTTTGCAGAACCGCCTCGAAACGCGCAAACCACTTCTGATCCTGCTCTCTGGCCTTTGCCAGACTGTTCAGTTCATCCCGGATTTCGTCGTCCACCGTCCACATGACATCTGACGGCCCCGAAATGCCGTGTCTGACGCTCAGAACCGGATACAGCAGGTCTCCCTTTTTGGCATAATGAACAGAAATCTCCCGGAGTCTTGCAAGCATTGCGGCATCCACCTTTCCAATCCTGGATGCCTCCTTTGCCTCCTGCAAAAGCTCCTCAAATGCATCATTCTCTTTCCGGAAGGTCTGCAGGGGATGCCCCTCTATTCCGGAAAGTTCCTGTGTCCTGCGCACCCTTTCCTCCCGAAGCTTAGAAGCATCCTGCGGCTCTGTGATCTTCTCCCGGAAAAGTGCCGCATGCACATCACACAGCTTCTGTACCTCCTCAAGCGGCGTTCCCTCTGCCATCATCTCCTGCTCGGCCTTCATGATCTCCGTAGCATCCACATCGCGGAATGCCTCCGCAAAATCCTTTCTGACAGTCTCCAGACTCTCCCCCTCTCCAAGGCGTTTTAAATAAGATTTCAACAGTGTAATACGTTCTTTCATCGTTTTCTATGTCCTCTCTTCTTTTTTGTAACTATTCATAGCCATACAAATTTGACTTCTGTTCATGCTTGCATGGATATAGATATTCTGCCTTGGCTTTTCCTACTTTATTCATCTCCACACCGCATGCCATTTCGGTTTCTCATCACGCGGCAGCTCTCTTATTGAAGATTTCAGACGGATTTGATAAGATAGTTTTATTCAGATGTACTGTCTAAGGGGATTTTTATCATGAGCAAAGCAAAGAAAAGAGTTTTTGACATTATTCAGATCGGAAACCGGAAAGACTTTATCAGCAGCGCCTTTGATCTCTTTATTGTCATTGTGATTGTGCTGAACCTTTCCGTAACCCTGCTGCAAACCTTTGATGAGCTTGCACCGTACAGCGGTCTTCTGGACACCATCGAACTTCTCACCATCATTGTTTTTACGATCGAATACATCCTGCGCGTATGGACTGCCGATCTGCTCTATCCGGACAAGTCCTACCTTGGAGCCGTACTGGCATTTGTCTTTTCCCTGTACGGACTGATCGACTTTTTCACCTTTTTTCCATATTATCTGCCGGTCGTATTCCCGATGGGCGCTGTCGCCTTCCGTATGTTCCGGGTAATCCGCATTTTCCGGCTGTTCCGGGTCAATGCACAGTATGATGCCTTCAATGTCATTATCAATGTCCTGAACGACAAAAAGAATCAGCTCATCTCCTCGATCTGCCTGATCCTGATTTTCATGGTTGCGGCCTCTCTGTGCATGTACAGTCTGGAACATGAAGCACAGCCTGAGCAGTTCGCCAACGCCTTCTCCGGTATCTGGTGGTCGGTTTCCACCCTGCTCACCGTCGGCTACGGTGATATCTATCCGGTAACTACCCTCGGCAAGCTGATGGCCATCGTCATATCCTTTCTGGGCGTCGGAATGGTTGCCATTCCCACCGGTATTATTTCCGCCGGCTTCGTGGAACAGTACACCAAACTCCGCATGATGGCTTTTCACTCCGAAGAACATGAGTTGAAATTTGTCACCTCCGTCATTCCGCAAGGACATTCCTGGTGTGGAAAAAAGGTTAAGGAAGTGGCCTTTCCGCCGCAGATCATTCTGGTTACGATCATCCGCGCCGGCGAAGCGCTCGTCCCAAACGGAGATACCGTAATGCTCGAAAATGACACCCTTGTGATCGGTGCAAAGCACTACCGGGGTGACGAGTATATCAATCTGAAGGAAATCATTATCAAAGAAGAACACGAATGGATTGGAAAACAGATAAAAGATCTGGATATCTCCCGTCAGGAGCTGATCGTTATGATCCGCCGCAAAAGACGGACGATCATTCCCAACGGAGCTACTTATATCAAAGAAGGAGACGCTGTCATCCTTTACTCGAAATTGAAAGAGGCTGATTAAGCTCAGTCTCTTTTTTCATCGAATTTACCCAGAAACAGATACATTCCCAGCACTGCATTAAATACAACCACTGAAAAAGTACTGAATCTTTCAAACAGCCCAAACACTGACGGCGGAAGCAAGGAAGTGCCCATCGGTCCGATCAGCATCGCTGCAAGACAGACAAACGCCCAGATACGCAGCGATTTCAGGTTTTCTTTTCCGGCTCCTATCCCTATCATGATCAATCCCGCAAGTGAGGAGACTACCACCAGAACCGTCACCGCAAGATGCATCCGGTTCTGAAAATGGGAAGAATCTGCACCGGCCACCCACGGAAAACAGGTGTAACCTACATTACACAGCCACTCCATCGCCGCGTACAAATAGATTCCCCACCGGAAAACCCTGGACTTTCTTCCTGCAACCGCCACACAGACTGCCATGATCGAAACGACAGCACAGGGGCCAAACAACGCATTGAGCTGACTTGCCAGTGTGGCAGACGGCGCTCCTGCCGCTCCCAGATCACTGACTGCCATCGTCATCCAGTCATAGCCCGGATAGGCTAACGGCGAGAATACCACCATTGCCGTGTACGATAATAAACTGATCAACCCACAAATTCCTAATTTTGATAATTTCATAATACTCCTCATTTCTATGTAATTTCTTAATCAGCAGACCAGAAGTCCCTTCCGGTCTGCTACGCCGATCCTTACCTCCATGCCGGAGGCAAACTCCAGTGCATCACTCTCCATACCGTCGGAAAAAATAACGCCTCCCTGCGGCATCTTGGAGACAACCCGGAACTCATCCTGCTGCCCGATCTTGCCGAACACAATTCCTGCCTGCGTCACCTTGCTCGGATATGGCTCTCTCACCACGAAGGTCAGCCTGTTATCTCCCCACGCAAGCGGCTCCTCCTGAATACTGCCGTACCCAAACGCCTCCGCGATCTGCCCGGCCTGCGCCAGGATCGACTTGTACCATCCGGTAGCCCCCAGACCGGTAGAGATGATGATTCCGCTGGAGGACTGGCTCTCTCTCTGCCTGTTCCAGCAAATATCATACCGCGCAGACACATGTGTTCTCTGCCCGACAAACAGATCGTTCACGGCAAGCATTACCTGCCTGTCCTGTAATCCGGCCTGCGCCATTGTGATCTCCTTTACCTGCTGCCGTCCATCCAGCACAGTCGGGATCACCCGCTCCATATCTCCCGGCTCAAACGGAAGCAGAACACCATCCCATCTGGCGGTATCGGGATTCACGCCGATCAGCATCTGTCCGTTTAAATATTTCAGCACATTTGCGATCAGGCCATCCTGTCCCACCGCGATCACAATGTCCTGCGCCCCGAATATCATGTTCGGAACAAATTCCCTGTCGATCTCCTGCACCCTCGCATACTTCCTGGCACACTCCAGAATCTGTTCCACCGCCCTGCGATAGTTCTCATCCTCTTTGAGATAGTCCGAAAAATCCGCACCCAGATGCTCTATGTAGAACTGTGCCTGCTGAATCGTATTGTATTTGCTGATCAGCTCCGCAAGCCGGGTCTTTCTGGTCACCAGTATGACCTTGTTCATGCCACGTTCTGCCACAACGCCATCCTCCTATTTCGTCAGCGTCTCCAGCAGATCCGGCGAAACATTCAGCGTACCGATCTTGTCTGCCTTATCTCCGATCTCAACAAAAGCCTTGGCAATCAATGCCTTGCTGTCCATGCCGCAGGCTGCTAACGCTTTGATCACCTCCGTGTCCACGTTTTCAAAGGTTCGCAGCAACACCTCGGAGTCATATGCCTTGGCATCCGATTTCTTCTTTTCATTTTCACTCTGCAGTTCTACCAGCTTCTTGTTCTCTTCCTCAAGACGGATATCGTTGGCCAGTCTCTCTGCATCAAGCTGTGCCTGCTTCTCCTGTACCAGACGCTTTGTCTCCATCTCTTTTTCTCGCTTTTCCTTCTCTTTCTCCGCGATCTTGATCTCGGTGTTAAGCTCGTTTTCCTTCACAAGACGCTCCTGCTCGATCGCCGCATTTCTTCTCTTATAGGTGGCATCGTCCTGCTGCCTTAAAATTTCCTCTCTCGCCGCTGCTTCCAACGCTTTTCTGGTATCCGGCTGTGCCGAGATGCCCAGGATAGACACCGATAACAGCTCCAGACCGAATTCCTTTATGGTCGCATCCTCTTTCATGCTGTTTCCAAGTACCTTTGCAAGCTCATCCCCCGAGATGATCGCTTCTTTCACATTCTTAGTGCTAACATATTTAGTTATGTAAACTTTTGCAATGTTCAGGATTCTCTTAGCCATCTTCTGTCTGGCCTCCTCCAGAACCGCCGCATACTTCTTACGGTCATTCCGGAAAGAAAAATCTACCA
>ERZ808278.1331-NODE-1331-length-10664-cov-4.274578_pt1 | contig 10664 bp, 7 predicted proteins | sample MGYA00521239_ERZ808278 | MGnify/ENA primary metagenome ERZ808278 (study PRJEB31516, sample SAMN03275600) | gut metagenome | biome: mammalia-associated habitat; material: feces | host: Papio cynocephalus | place: Kenya | collected 2012-07-17 ... | reverse complement strand
TAAATCACTTTTTTACTCATATAAATCACTTTTTTCAACATAGTTCGTACTAATTCTACGGTTATAGTTCAAGCCTAACACGACGATAAAAATGTCAGAATTGAAAAAATATAAATGTATTTTGGAAGGTGTTACAGTGAGAGTATGGACACGATGAGGCAGGTTTCCGTACAGGATTAGGCGTATATAGAGGCTTGCGCATTGCCCAATAATGTTGGTTTCCAGAGGAGTAGGTGTAAATTATTGGAAGCGGGAGATGAGATTGTAGGCTTGGTAGATGCCGAGTTCACCGGCTTTGCTGAGGTCGGCGAGCCCCTCCTCGACTTCGTCGATGAAGATGTGTGTCAGTCCGCGGTTGAAATACGCCTCGGCGAAGTCGGAGTCCACGGCGATTGCCTGCGTGTAGTAGCGGATGGCGGCGCGGAAATCCTGCTGGATACAGAGCATATTCGCCTTGTTGTAGTAGGCAAAGGAGAAGTCGGGCACGTGGTCGATGACGTAGTCATAGTCGCGCATCATAAGTTCAAAGTCCGCCCCTTCGGTCTTTTCGCCCATGGCACGGCGGTATTCGAGCAACTTGTACCGCCAGTTGGCACGGCAGAAATAGGCGAAATACAAGGTGCCGTCGAGCAGGGTGGCGCGGGTGGCATCGTCGATAGCGGAGGAGTAGTCCTGCACGAGGGCGAACTCGATAGCCCGCGCCATATAGGCAGCACTTAAACGAGTGGTGGGGGCTTCGCGATGTAGGTCGGACGATGTTGGCGTTGCGATGTTGGTTGGACGATATTGGCTGCGCGATGTTGGCGTTGCGATGGCGGTGTTCTCCAGCATATCTATTTGGCCGGAGAGGGCGTTGATGCGCTCAAAGTGTTGGTTGACCATGTCCGCTGTGAGTGTCATCTCCTGCACGGTGAAGCGGAGTGGGGCAGGGAGCAGTTGGCGGCGGTTGTACTCATCGATGGACGCGTGCGAGTAGTTGGTGCGGCGAAGGGACTGGGTATTGCCATTCGGCACGTAGTATGAGAGGGTGATATTCGGCTCGTTGATGACGTCCGCATAGCGTTTCTGTATGGTTCCGCGGGTCTCGCTCTCGTACTTGCGCTCCTCGTCTGTTGCCTCTTGGTTCTGCGCAGCCATGGCGGAGAACTCCTTGCGGCGGTCACGCTTCTGCGGTTGCGACTCGGCTAACTGCAGGTCGGTGGACACGGATTGTGCCTGTATGCTGTCTTTCTTCTGCTCCAACTCGTAGGCACGTGTGCGGTACTGATAGGCGGCTTTGCCGTGCCCGAGGGCTGTCTCCGCCTGTGCGGCAAGGTAGTAGGACGGCAGGAAATACGGGTAGCGGTCTATCAGGGTGGTGAAGTCAGCAAGTGCGTCTTTCCATTGGTTGAGATGCAGCAGGACGAGTCCGCGCTGGTAGAGCACTTCCACATGGTCGGGGTCAAGTTCCACCACCTTGTTGAAGTCCTCGAGGGCGCGGTTGTAGTCGCCCAGTTCCTGCCGAAGGACTCCGCGATTGTAGTAGCATTGGGCTTCGCGGGGTGCAAGAGAGACCGCCTTGTCGTAGTCGGCAAGGGCAGAGCGGTAGTTGTGGAGACGGTAGAAGATGATACCGCGGTTGATGTAGTCGCCTGCCCATTTGCTGCCTTGGTTGACGGAGTTGGTGAGGGCGGCGAGGGCATCGTTCTGCTTGTCCAGCATCAGATACACCAGTCCCAATGCCGACCATGTGGCGGGGTTCTGGCTGTCGTACTTCGTGGCGTCGGTGAAGGCGTTGAGGGCGCATAGGGTGTCGTTGCTGCGCATGCAGATAGACCCTTTTTCGAACAGCAACTCGGCGGAGTGGGGTTCGCGTCCCAACAGGTGGTCGATGTCCTGCAAGGCGCGGTCGTAGCACTTCTCCTCGGCGAGGACATCGGCGCGAAGGACGAGATAGGTCTTGTTCTCGGGGGCGAAGATGAGTGCCTCGGAGAAGTCCTTTTCGGCTTTCTCCAACTGCCCCGTCTGGCGATAGACATATCCGCGTGTGTAGTATGCCCCGGGCTGGAACGGATTGCGCTCGATGGCGGCGTTGCAGTCCTGCTCCGCACCCGTGTAGTCGCCCAACTGTATCTTGGCGATGGCACGCAGGAGGTAGGGTTCGCTGAGGTAGGGCTTGAGTTTGATGACCTGATTAAAGTACTGGATACTAAGCACATAGTCATCGAAATACAGCGCGTTGCGCCCGATAGCGGTGATGCGGTCGGTGTTGAGTTGGGCGAAAGCCCCGTTGACAATGCACGACAATGCGCAAAGTACGACAAAACCTATTTTAGAGAGGCGTCTCACTATATTTTACTTGCACCCTTGCTCGGGGTCGAACCATGCGGGTATGTCGAACTGCTCGGCGGTGTCGTAGCCGAGATTGGGGTCGGCATATACCTTCTGCATATAGAGCGAGAAGATGGGCAGTGCCATATTCGCACCCTGTCCCAATGCCATGCGGTCGAAGTGAATGGAGCGGTCTTCGCCGCCGACCCACACACCGCTTACCAATGAGGGTGTGAAGCCCACAAACCAACCGTCGGAGTTGTTCTGGCTGGTACCGGTCTTGCCGCCCATGGGGGCTTTCAGTCCGTAGCGCAGACGTGCCCGCACACCCGTGCCGTGGTCCATCACGTTGCGGAGCATGTATATCATCTTGTATGCCGTGGTCTCGCTGATAATCTCGTAGGTCTTGGGCGTGAAGGTCGCCAGCACGTTGCCGTTGTTGTCCTCGATGCGTGTCACGTAGAGCGGCTCCACACGGATACCCTTGTTGGGGAAGGTGGTGTAAGCGTCCACCATCTCCTTGACACTCACCTCACAGGGTCCGAGACAGATACTGACTACGGGGTCCAACTGCCCTTCGATGCCGAACGAGCGCATGAGACGAACCAGTTGTTCGGGCGTGTAGAGCGACATCAGGTAGGCGGTAATCCAGTTGCTGGACTGCTGCAAGCCCCAGTTGAGCGTCACCATCTGTCCTTGGTTCTTCACGTGTGTGTCGCGGGGTGTCCAGCGCACGCCGTTGCCGTCAATGAGAGTCACGGAGTCGTTGACGGTGCTGTCGCACGGCCACATGCCCTCGTCCATAGCCAATGTATATAGGTATGGCTTCACGGTGGAGCCTATCTGACGGCGACCCATGTTCACCATGTCGTATTGGAACTGTGAGAAGTTGGGTCCGCCTACATACGCCTTCACTGCTCCTGTGTGCGGGTCCATCGACATGAAGCCGCAGCGCAGGAAGTACTTGTTCCAGCGAATGGAGTCCATGGGCGTCATAGTGGTGTCAATCATACCGTTGTATGAGAACACGCGCATCTCCACGGGGGTGTTGAATGTCTCGCGTATCTCGGTTTCGGACTTGCCGTCTTTCTTCATGGCGCGGTAGCGGTCGGTCTGGCGCATGGAGCGGTTCATGATGCCGTCTATCTCTTCGCGCGACAGGTCTCGGGAGAACGGGGCATAACTCTTGCCTTTCTTCTCTTTGTAGAAGTCCTTCTGCAACGCCTGAATATGCTCATTCACAGCCTCTTCCGCGTACTGCTGCATGCGCGAATCGATGGTGGTGTAGATACGCAGTCCGTCCTGATATAGGTCGTAAGGCATGCCGTCGGGCTTGTGGTTCTTGTTGCAGAAGCCGTAGAGCGGGTTCTCTTTCCACTGCTTCATGTCTATCTCGTACTGCTGTTTGTTCCAGTCGGGGTAGTTGCTTGCCTTGGGTTGCTTGGCGGTCAGCACACCGCGCAGATACTCGCGGAAGTACGGTGCCAAGCCCTGCTTGTGGTCCACACTCTGATACTTGATTTCGATGGGCAACGCCTGCAGCGAGTCGCACACCTCGGGCGTGATGTAGTCGTACTTGCACATCTGCCCGAGTACGGTGTTGCGCCGTGCCAACGCCCTTTCGGGACGGCGGATAGGGTTGTAGAGTGCGGGGTTCTTGCACAGCCCCACCAGCGTGGCTGCCTCTTCTATCTTCAGGTCGGCAGGCGTGGTGGAGAAGTACACCTGTGCCGCCGACTTCACGCCCACGGCGTTGTAGAGAAAGTCGAACTGGTTGAGGTACATCGTCAGTATCTCCTCTTTCGAGTAGAGCCGCTCCAACTTGGTGGCTATCACCCATTCGATGGGCTTTTGTAGGGCACGCTCGAAGATATTGTTTGCCCGCGGCGACCATAGTTGCTTAGCCAACTGCTGCGTGATGGTACTGCCGCCGCCGGCACGACCGAGCAACAGTATGGCGCGGGTCAGACCTTTCGCGTCCACGCCGGTGTGGCTGTAGAAACGGGCGTCCTCGGTGGCTATCAGCGCGTCAATCATATAGGGCGAAATCTGGTCGTAGGTCACGCCCACGCGGTTCTCCTTGCGGTAGAAGCGTCCAAGCGACTGCATATCCGACGAGAACACCTCGGTGGCGAACTTGTTTTTCGGGTTCTGCAACTCGTCCAACGGCGGCAGATAGCCCAACCAACCCTTGGTTATCATCCAAAAGATGAGCACGATGAGCAGTATGCCGCCTGCAAATATACCCCAAAACCAACACAGGAATTTCTTCTTGAATGTCGGGCTGACGGATGGTTTCTTGGTCTCTTTTTTCATATCAAGTCTTCGATTATTCTGTTTAATATATGGTACCCCTCGGTGGTTGCCGCAAGGCGGTTGCCTTTCTGCTGCAGCAGTCCGCGCCGGAGGTAGGGTAGGGCTTTGGTTTCGTCCACGTCGCTGAGGGCAATGCCTTCTGCCGTCCGCAAGCCCAGCATCACGCGCTCGGTGTGCCGCTGTTCGTCGGTCAGCGTCTCTTGTTCCCGCTGCAAATCGTGTGCCAAAGCGCCTCGGATGTACAGGTCTATGTCGCTTGGGTTCCAATAGCGGTGTACGCCGTCATAACTGTGTGCGCCTGCGCCCAAACCGATGTAGGGTGTGTCGTTCCAGTAGTTGGAGTTGTGCCATGAACGCTTGCCGGGACGGGCGAAGTTGCTAACCTCGTAATGCTCATATCCCGCCTGTGTCAGTCGTGCCACGATGTAGTCAAACATCAGGTTTTCAGTATCTTCGTCCACCTCTTCTATCTCGCCGCGCTCCAGCATGCGGGTCATCGCTGTCCCCTCTTCGTAACTCAGGCAATAGGTGGATATATGCTCCACATTCAGCAGCAACAACTCCTCCACATCGTTGCGTAGCAGTTCCACTGCGTTATTGGCTTTACGTAACTTGCCATTCTTCATTCTTAATTCTTCATTCTTAATTCCCCATGGTAGCCCGTACATCAAGTCCACCGATATATTATCAAACCCCTCTTCACGTGCTATCCTCACCGCCTCGCGAGCCTGTGCTGCCGTATGCCGCCTGCCTATCAGGCGCAGTTCATCATCGTCAAACGATTGAATACCAATGCTCAGCCTGTTCACGCCCATAGCACGCCACGCCCTTGCTTTCTCGCGGGTAATGTCGCCCGGATTGGCTTCTATGGTAATCTCTTTGGCATTCTCCACGGGCAACACTTCCAACAACCTCTGCAAGTCCTCCACATCTAATAGACTGGGCGTGCCGCCACCTATATATACCGTCTCTATATCATTGCCCATTGCGCCTTGTGCCTTGCCCATTGTCCATTCTTCCATCACCGCATCCACATACTCCCCCCTACGCCCCAACAGCGTAGTCGAATAGAAGTCGCAGTATTTACAGCGACTCTTACAAAACGGAATATGCACATACACACCAGCCATATATTTGTGCCAACGAGCAGATATTTAACTCGCAAAAATACAAAAAAATCATTAAACTCACAAATTCTTATGCTGTATTTTCTGTTCCTTCATCGGGTTATTAGTATGTGATATATCAGCATATATAGCAACTCCGTATCTTGCAGGCGCAACTTGCGGAACTTCGTCAAGGTGCTCTGGTCTATAACTTCCTCCTTTGTTGGGTGAGCATAACCATCCTGAATTATGGCGTAAAGGTACAAAATATACCACATATATACAAGGAATTACGTTTTTTACCTCTACTAATTATAGGTCTTTTCTGTACCCTCTATACGGACTTGCAGAAACCCCGCATGGCGTCCGCGCCCCCAGCCAAACAGCAAACCGATATGATTTTCCAAGAAAAATGATATGAAAAAGAGACTGTCCAAACTTGTCAGATAGTCTCTCTATATTATAGTGCGGTTCTGCGCGATGAGGCAGAGACTGCAAAGCGTGATGAGGGAACTGCAAAGCGGTGAGAGGGGGGCACCGAGATTATGCAAGCACCAGTTTCTTGAACTTGGCGTGGCGTTTCTCGTCTTGGAGGAGCAGGTTCATCTTGAACTGTCCGTCGCGGGCACCTTCGGCGATGCACTCCGCCTTGAATTTCTCAAACGACTGCTCGACAAGGCGGTGCGTCAGCGGGTCTTTCACGCGGAACGACGCACGCTTGGCGGCGTACTCGATATTGATGTCTTTCAGTACCTTGTCCACCACTTTGGTAAACTCCTCCGCCTGTGCCTGCGTGGTCTGTTGGTCGGCAAACTCGTAGTAGAAGTGATAAGCGGACAACTCCATATCGGCAAAGCCAACAAAGAACTTGGTCTGCAAGCCTGTCTGCTTCTCCGCCTCGTGGACTGCCTCAATGAACTGACGCTCGTGCAGTTTCTCGCCCGTCATGGTTACGATGCCGTTCACCTTCTGGATCATGTGGACGGTAGGCGTGTTGCAGAACGGGTCGCCCACCTCAACGAGGTCGTTCATATTGTAGCGGTAAAGCCCCGCAAAGGTGGTTACATACGGGCAGTAACGCTTGCCTTTTTCGAGTTGCCAGAGTTGCAGGAAATGCTTGTTGTCGCTGTCGAGTTCGTCCTCGGCGATGAACTCGTAGTAGTGGAAATGCGGGAAGAGGACGGTATTGAGCGTATCGTCCAACACCAGACCGAAACGGCACTCGGAAGCAAAATAGCCGAACTCCTGATGGAGCATACCCTTGGGGAAAGAGTCTTTGAATTTCTCGACATACACTTTGGTATTGCCGCACTTCCATGTGTTGAGTATCTGGAGATTAGGCCAGTAGTGTTTGGGCAGCACGGTGCCGTATTTGGTTTTGAGCGCACGCAGTTCGTTGGCACGCTCGGGGTTGGGTTTTAGGTATGGCTGAATGTCATCGCGTATCCATTGCGGGATATTGAGCGAGGCTTTGAGCGTACCATGCTCGATGTCGTTGCAATAGTCCCCGAAATACTCGTTGACATTGTTCTGCATCTCCACGATGGTGGACGGGTTGGCGGTAACGATAAGCGTTACATTGCGCTCGATACCCATACGCATAATGGTGTAGTAGCGGGCGGTGTAGTCCTCAATGGAGAATACTGATGCGGGGGAAGCATACAGTTTCTTGACAAACTTCGGGCAGTCGCGCTGGGTAACGCCGCTCACGGAACCATACATCGTGCCGTCGGGGGCTTCGCCTTCTTTCACTTTGCCGACGATGGACACAATCTTGCCGGTGAAGACTTTCGGGCGGTTCTTGATAAAATTGAAGAGCCATACCTTGGTCATCTTGCCGTAGATGTTGTTGAGGTATTCTTTGGTAATAGGCACCCATTTCGGTTCTTTGGTGGTACCCGAAGTGGTGGCATACATAATCGGTTTGCCGGGGAAAAGGATGTTCTCGCCGCCGTTCTTGTGTTTCTCCACATAGGGACGAAGGTCCTCATAATCATTCAGATGCACGTATTTCTGATAGCGTGCGTAGAGTTCGGAATCGGTCGGGGCTTCGAGTATCTCGGCGAAATGGTGCTCCTTGCCGTATTCGGTATCGCGTGCGTAAGTGAGAATGGCACGAAGTGTCTTTTCCTGCGACTTGCGCGGGTTGCGACTGGCATTTTTGAGACTCAGATATTGTATCCCCCCTGCACAACCAAGCAGGAAATTAGGGACAAAAGGACATGAATTCTTTTCCATTTTCGTTGTGGTTTATGTTCCGAATGGCTGTTCGACAATAATCGTGCCAAAAGGTGTGCGTCTATCCGAATGGCATATAGATTGCGAAAATACCACCATGCTCTTGTCAGCGTGTGAGGTCCGTATATCGTCGGAGATTGACACGATAGGCGATGAGTGCATCGGTTAGGTTGTTTTCGGCTTGCAGGAGTGCTGTTTGGGCAGTGAGCAGGTCGGTGATAGTGCCCATGCCTGCGCGGTAGTTGACACCGGAAAGGCGGTAGTTCTCGCGGGCGATGTCCAAGGCGTGGCGGTTCTCGGAGATAAGGAGACAGGACTCTATCAATTTGTCATAAGCCTGTTGCGTGCGGAGGGTGAGGAGTTGGTTGGTGTGCTGCTCCTGCAGGCGTGCCTGCTCAAGGGCGATATTGTTCTCGCGAATCTTGTGTCCGGTCTTCCACCAATCGGTCAGGGGGACAGAGACAGATACGAAGACAGCCCCGTTGCCCGTCTTGCTGCCCAGTCCGTCGCGTAGGAAGTTGGCTTGCATATTGCTGTACCCATAGTGCGCCCCTACCGCCACCTGCGGTAGGGCATCGGCAATGGTCATACGGCGGTTGAGTTGGGCAGCACGGACTTGGAGGGAAAGGAGAGAGGATTCAGGGACCTCGCCTCCGACTCCCCCGCCCCCCTCAAAGAGGGGGACTTGCATTATCGTGTCTGTATAGATGGGCTCTACACGTATATCATTATACTCTGTAAGCCCCTCCTTTGGAGGGGTTGGGGAGGTCGGGGCAATTGCTTGCCACAATGCCCTTTTGGCGAGGGCGAGACCGTTGTCCAATTGGATTTGGGTACGGTGGATTTCGGACTGACGGAGTTCCACTTGCAGGAGGTCTGTTTGGAGTGCCAAGCCTGCCTCCACGGCAGAGCGGATAGTACGATGTATGGTGTCGAGAAGGGATGTGACCGATTGGAGCGTCTGCTGTTTCTCGGTAAGCCCGACGACTAGCCAATAACTCTCCTCCACTTGCTCAAGCAGGTCGCGCCCGGTGATTTGTGCCTGCAGTTGTGCCGCCTCTACGCCTACTTTTGCCAATTGGTTGCCAGCCACAATCTTGCCGCCCATATAGACGGGTTGGAGTGCAGTGACGCCCACTTGGTAGCCGTATTGGAAGAGGGAGACGGTATTGTCCAACCCCAATGCTGCGCCATAGTTGCCGTAGAGGGTGGTGAGAAGGTCGCGCACGGAGGCATTGCCGAAGTCCTCAATGCCCACTTCCACTATCGGGTGCAGACTATGATAGCCGATAGCGGTGGCTTTGACCTGCGGGAAGTAGTTGGTAAAGGCTTGGTTCTTAACCTGTTGCGCCTTGTCGATATCCAATGCGGCACGACGCAACTCCTTGTTGTTCTGGCGGGCAAGAGAGAGACAGGAGTCGAGGGTGAGGATGCCCTCCGACTCCCATTGCCTGCTCAAAGAGGGGGTGTTTTGTATTGTGTCAGACTTTATGAGAGAGTTTTGCCCCTCTGTTTGAATTAGTGGCAACGCCAAAATGGCGAGAACAAAAAGAAGGTTTCGGAATGAGGTGTTCATACGTTCTACAGCCAGATATTGTGTCCGACATTGGCACCAATCTCAAAGTGGTATTTGGCAATACCTAAATCCACTTTGGTAAAAGGTCCCCAAGAGGTAGTGGCACGTACTTTGCCGCCTGCCAATTCAAAACGGAATTTCTGCTTGTTGAGCGCGGTAGGGGCAAGTAATGCGCACTCTACACCTTTGCGGAACCATTCGGGCATATCGCCAGTACAGGAGGCTACATCGCTGATAGTCTTGCTCTTGTGAGGGATGCCTTGCGTCTGTCCGTAGCCCAGAGCAATGACAGCAGCCAATTTCTCGCCTTTGCGTATGTCTAATGCTTTGGTCACCTTCTTGAAAGTCATTCCTACCCAACAGGTGTTGAGTCCGAGTTGCTGTGCGAGAAGTACCAGTTGTTCTCCATAGTAGCCGCAACGCTCGTCCAAGTTGTCGCCGGAACCAATGAGCGCAAAGTAGTTGCGCACACCTGAAAACTTGCCATAGTGTGCCATAAATGAGTCGAAGGCATGGGGCTCGTTGGTGACCAATTGAATGTGCAATCCGCTCTCGGCATTGAGGGCTTGCACTTTGTCTTGCAGAGTGGTAATCCGTTCATTGTCAATTGGTTTGTCGGCGTATTGACGTACAGAATGGCGGGAAAGTACCGCGTCTTGAAGACTCATCAAGGGTTCCATGTTCATAGTTATTTTAATTGTTTGTATTTGTTTGACGGCGCAAAAGTACTGCTTTTTTCTCATACCCGCAAGCAAATACTTACAAAATTGTAAATTTATTTCTACATGAAACCTCTATCAACATAGCAATTCAAACCTCTATCAGCCTGTATGGCAGACGGCAATATCATTTTCTGAATCTTCATAAAATCACCTCCCCAACCCCATCGTCTGTGTGTTACACTTTTGGGGGTGGAGATAAAGAATTATACGAAGAATCTTACATTAAATCGGGTGGCTATATCTTTCTCACCGATGGATGAGTTTGATAGAATCACTATTTTACGAATTGCACTATCGTCTACTAAAACGTAAAATGGTCCACTTATATCACTTTTGAAAGCGGCCGACGTACTTGATGGCAAGGAAGACGAGCCAGTCGGGGGTATGCTTGAGGAG
>ERZ808278.1329-NODE-1329-length-10683-cov-3.927832_pt1 | contig 10683 bp, 7 predicted proteins | sample MGYA00521239_ERZ808278 | MGnify/ENA primary metagenome ERZ808278 (study PRJEB31516, sample SAMN03275600) | gut metagenome | biome: mammalia-associated habitat; material: feces | host: Papio cynocephalus | place: Kenya | collected 2012-07-17 ... | reverse complement strand
CTATAACTTTTTCTACTTCAGCAGGATCAACCTTTTCTCCACCTACATTGATAAAGTTTTTAGCGCGGCCTAGAATATATACGTAGCCTTCATCGTCTAGATAGCCAATATCGCCAAGTGATAGCCATCCGTCCTGAATTGTTTCATTGAACATTTCAGGATATAAATAACATCTTAAATTACATTTGCTCCTTGTCTGTACTCTTCCAATTTCATTATTGCCAATGACATTTCCGTCTTCATCAACAACTCTGAATTTCCTATCCCCAACACTCCTTCCAACGGAATCGAGTTTGTTTATTGGATCCACATTAATGCACATGACGCCTGATTCTGTAGAACCATAATCAGAATTAATATATGAACCAGACAGTTCATAAAATCCTAAGATAACTTTCTCTGTTAATATTGCTCCAGCAGACAAGCATATTCTTAAAGAACTGAATGCACTCTTATCCTTATACTTCTTATTAATAATTAATTCATACATAAATGGTACTAATATTAATGTTGTTATATGATGCTTAGATATAGCATTCACAGTTCCGTCAGCGGTAAATTGCTTTTCCATAACCAAGGTCGCTCCAATACATAAAGGAGTTAATGCTCCAAAAATCAGACCGTATGAATGACTTAAAGGAGGCATGGTCAAAAACATATCATTTTCATCTACTCCTAGCATTTCAGTAGTTTCCTGAATCTCCTTCCATACCTGCTGCTTTGTACGTATAGCTCCTTTGGACTCTCCCTGGCTTCCACTTGTAAGCTGGCAAAAATAATCGTCTTCTTCATACTTTGTCAAGTCCAGTTCTATTTCGAACTTAAAAAAGTAAAGTTTACCATATTTTTTTACTAACACCCCCCCAATTTCTTCAAATACCTTGCTCATCTCTTCAAAACAAACTACAAATCGAGCATGAGCGTTTTCAAGGTGACACAATATTTCATTGCGTCTAAAACCAACACTTAGAAGAAGGGCTGGATGTTTTAACTTATCTGACGCACACAAACAAGCCAGAAATTCTGCTGAATTACGAAGACAGATTCCAATTGGTTCTCTTTCATCTAACAGCGCTAATAATTCTGTCTCCATATCTTGTATGGCTACTCCCAATGCACTATAAGAGATCTCCTCTCCATTATCAATTAATGCTATCTTATTAGGAATACTCTTGGTATTTTCCATTATTACTCTATAAATCATTTTCTCCCCTTTTAAATCACAATCCTAATAAGACGTGCGATCATTGCATCAGTTAAATTGCTAGTTCTCCTTGGATCTGGTTCTCCATTTTTTATCTTCTCCCTGATATAGTCAGGTACTTTTGCGTCTTTATTCAGAACTAAACGGAATGGACTCTTTCGATACCAGTAAATATCCGCATATTTATTAGCCAACGTTCTCCAATCCTGTTCAGCAGTCCATGAATGGATCGTATTAATTGTCTGAAAAGCGGACATGATAAGCTCAGATAACTCTGCGACCTCAATTGGTTTCCCATCTCCCAAAAGACTGTAATGTGTCATACATGTAACATAGTTTCCTTTTTCCAAAAAAAGATGGTTGTACGAATCAATTCTTAACTTCAAATCATTGTTGTATACAGCAACTACTTGAATATTTTTGTACTTAAGGAAAGGAATATTATCTCCCCATAAAAAGTCTGGCTGCAAATTCAGGTATTCTCTCACTAGCATCTGCCTATCATTATCAATTTGATAGATTCCATGTACTTCTTTTGTGACTTCATGAGCCCTGAAAAATATTGATTCTGTGTATGCCCACATAATTCCACAAAACTTTTGAACCAGTGCTGAATCACTCTTAGTCGCTTCTCGTAATTCTGTTTTTGATAAAAACGACGCAAGTTCATCTTTATTCATAATGAGGTTCTTTCCTGCCTCATTGAATTCATCTCCATCTTTCATAGAGCTAACCATATCTAATAACTTATGTACAATTTTTCTTTGTTCCTCAAGTGGTATGCCCAATCTCTTCATACCAAAAATAATAGGATCTATTAAACGATATAATCTGGCCGGATTATTAAATAGTGCTGTTACTTCTTTTGAGTCAATTCCTTTTTCTTCAATTTCTTTCAAATCATCTAAACACTCTTGAGCAAATTCCTTTAAAAATAGATGCATAATAGAATTGACTTTAATAGGCCAGTCATTGTAATCATTATATCCCCATGCAGATTTTAATGATTCTTTATATTTCTCTAATCTCAAGATTCCATCATTCATCATATCTGTATATCACCCCTTGGTCTGAATCCAGCTCTATCATATCTCCTGTATTGATTTGACTTGTAGCTCCCAATACTCTTGTCATGCAAGGAATTCCCATCTCCAATGAAACAATACAAATATGGGATAGCTTTCCTCCTGCTTCACATATGATTCCTGCTGCCTTCATTACTGCCATCGCATACATTGGATGACTATAAGGCAAGATAACAATTTCACCATCCTCTACTAGCTGTAAATCATTTTCCTCCTTTATTATTCTTGCCCTTCCCTTTACTACACCAGGAGATACTTTTGTACATTGAAGTTCCAATTTTTTCTTCATTTATATTTACCCTTTCTTCTTTGTTTTTACAATACTTTATTATAGAGAGCATATATTTCAGCCTTAGATAGGGACAAATAGTCTGTGGAGATATTTTTTCGATAAGCTCTTTCAGACATAATGTCGAAATGTGTATTATCTTTAATTCCAATGCTACTCAATGACTTCGGCATTTGTAAATCTCGTAAAAACTGCTCAGTTTTTTTAATTGCTAATCTTCCCACTTCATATTCGTTCAAGTCAGGATTAATTCCCCATACATGAACCCCATATTCATAAATTTTTCTGTAAGACTGCGGTTTAAAAATTGCATTCATCCATTCTGGCATCAATATTGCGATGCCAACTCCATGAGTGATATCATAATAAGCTGATAATTGATGCTCAATTGGATGAAGACTCCAATCTTCATTCTTTTTCTTTAATAAAAAGCCATTCATAGCATATGTAGAAATGTACATCAAATTGGTTCTAACCTCATAACTTTTTGGTTCCTTCATCAATCTTCTTCCATATTTGAAGCACTTCTCAAGCATACATTCCATAATTGAATTCTGCACCTGAATATCTACTGTATCTTGAAAATACTGTTCCATGAGATGTGCAATTGTATCCACAACCCCAGCCGCTGATAAACTTACTGGAACAAAGGAAGTATACTTTGGATCAAGAAAGGATACTTTAGGAATCACTTTTTGACTGGTAATTCCTCTCTTGTTAGGAATCTCTGGATTTGTTAAAGAACAAATACCATCTATTTCACTTCCCGAGCCGGACACAGTTAGCACAGAAATAACAGGGACTGTCCTGTCTACAAGTTCGTTATCTTCTACTAGTTCCCAGACAGACTTCTCACTGTAAACAGTTGCAGCAATTGCTTTACTACAATCTATAACACTACCTCCACCGACTGCGAGAATCACATCCGCACCATAGCTACGGCACGCTTCTACACCTTTCTCAACTAATTCAATTGTTGGATTGGCCTTAACTCCACTATATTCACAATAATCAATCTTTTTTTCTTCTAATTGCCTAATTATCTGTAGATATATACCATTTACTTTTATACTATTTTCCCCATATACAAGTAATACTTTACTTCCAAGTTTACATATTTCTTCTGGAAGATATTGAACTACGCTTTCTCCAAAATATACTTTACAGGGATTCTGACTAATGTAATTTTTCATGCTCACCTCTAAGTAGTTTACTTTTTTCATATATTGCAGTACCTTTTTTATATACTCCTTACTAATAACTGGCCAATCAAAAGGGATTTCTCTTAAATACCCTAAAGTTTGCTCGTAATAATATTCCTTTTTATGTTTTCTCCTGGCAGATAAATAAAATCCTGCTAATGCCTCTCTATCCAGTCCAAATTTACTTACTTCGTTTAGATAACTAATAAAGTCCTTATATTCTTTTATTTGAACCGAATATCCTAACTCAGACAAATGGCAAGCTAGCTCTGCATATGTAATGGTATTATAATTGTAAAATAAATATATTCCCTCTTTTTCAGCTTTCAAAGTATAATTTAATGCTTTTGCACACTCATCTACTGGTAGAAATTCGATTTCCTTCTTTAACATAGAAGAAGGTAAATACCCTGATTGAATTATCGTTTTTAATTTAGCATATAATGAGTTGTCTTCTATATTCAATTGAAAACCACCATCAATATATCGTCCCGCTAAAGAGCCTACTCGTATGATTGAACTTCGCAATCCTTTCTCTTTGCACTCTATTATCATTTCCTCAGCTTTAATTTTACTTTTTGCATATTCATCTGATAAATTTGGTTCACGATATTCGCACTTTCCGTCAGGACTCATTCTTTCAATGACAGCAATGCTTGATATATAAAGCAAGTAAGCATTAGCTTCCTGACAAAACTCTACTACCTTACTTGTCCCAAGTACATTGACTTGATAAAAATCATTCTTCTTTCCAAAGTGCTTGACAACTGCACCGCAATGAATTACTTTGGATGCCACTTTTTCCAGATTATAATAATCCTCATCCGACATGCCAAAGTGCTCTTTGCATAAATCTCCAACTACGACCTTTACCTGGCTGCTTATTGCCTCATCAAAGGAATGATCAAAATATTGATGGAAAATATTTAACAGCTTTTTCTGAGCTCTTTCAATATTTTTCTCTCTTACAATGCAATACACAATATCATTATTATTGCGCACAAACAGGTCATATAGTAAATGCATACCCAAAAAACCTGTTGCCCCAAAAAGTACTATATTATCCATAATACAAAACCTTCCATATATTTTATATAGTTTTCTAATTGTAAACAAATATATTATGTTCTTTACAATAATTATAACACTATTCTTCTCTCATGTATATAGTCTATTTGGTAGATTTCTCTTCTTAGGTAGTTTGATGCTTATTAGTAATAAAATTTTATACACTCCTTACCGCACAAAAGGGTACGTCCTTGATTATAAGAATGTGAAGCACATGATTGTACCATACATAAGCAATTTCTTTTTCTGCTAGTTCACGACGGAGCCTTTTATTTTCTTCATAATATAACAGCTCACTATATTTCGTTCTAAGAAGGTATTGCACTACTGGTTTTTGTTTTTTCTTCTTTCGCCTTTGTAGTACTATTCATTCTTCTATTCTGCATGCCACTACCAGAGCAAACAGAGAATAAACAGCTCTTAATGTAGAAAGATATTTTAAAACAGACAGTGCTGATAAAAGAACCAAAAACACTCCTGTACCAAAAACCTAATTCATGCGAATCAAGGGAAGTACCCTATCCGTGCAATATGTAGAACGTATCCAATAAAATGGTTTCACCTGAATATCACCCAAGTCAAAAATCGCATTGGACATAAAAAGGAGCTGCGCGCTAATTACTACTTAGTGCGACAGCCCCTTTAACACTTAACATAGAGCCTAAATTAGTCAACTTATGTACAATTTCATTTCAAGCCTTTTCATCATTTTAGACAATTAGTGTGCTCTATCAGAGCATGAAGACTGGGAACAAGCGGATGTACAAGTTGTATCACACCATCTGCAGCTATAACCTGTTGTGTCATTCATTTTTTTGATTTTTTTAGTTGAATATAAATGTTCCATGAATCTTTCCTCCTTTCCATAGTAATACTATATCCATTAAATTAAATAGATATCAAAAGTTTTAAAGTCAATGATCCAGTCCTTTCCTTCTTCAGATTTCCAATGGTATTTTTGACTCGTATTCTTCCACCATTGCTCTTTTCCTTTGACTGCTGCTTCCATCTCTCTCTTCATTTTTTCTCTTAACTGGATTTTATCGTTTTCAGATAATAGTTCAGAGTTAAACGTATATTCTAATTCCTGTATGCCCAATATTCTTTCATGAAATAATAGAAGCTCGTTTCTTTCTTCCATCGTGACACTTCCAACAAAATTTGTTTCACTCAAATCAAATCTCCCCCCTAATTTTTCGTTTTCAAAATATGATCCAACGGATCAAGATAATCTATTTCTTTAATAATATTTTCAAAATTGCAAAATCCATTTTCTATTAGTTTCTTCTGCAATATCATAGATGCATTTCTCTGTATATGGTGCAGTAAACACTGATTTCTAGATGGTGTATTAATTTCTCCTGTTGTTTTCACATTTTGAAACTTGCATCTCTCACAATTGAAAACATCGCAAGTTTTGCAAATTGGTGCTCGCTCAAGCTCATAAAGCTTTGCATTTTTCACATGAATTCCAGTTTCTAGGTCTCCCACCGCATTTTCAGAATTTTCAAAATAAAAACCTGGACAAACATATATTTTCCCATTCGGAGCAAGTGCATATGAGTATCTTCCTGCTTCGCAGTTTTTCATTTCTTTTACTTCCCATAAATCCGTAAGTACATTTATTTCAGGTTCCTTACCATTAATATAAAGCGAATAAACAAACTCACTTATTATGCTCAATTGCTCATCATACTGTTCAAAATCATCTTGATTCCAATTCTGTAAATCTTCTATTACTAAATTAACTCTTTTGTTCTGATTAAGCAGTATTTGTACCATAGAAAATAGTTTTGCAATGTTCTGTCTGCCAAAAAGCAATATTCCAATCTCAGATTCAGCTATTTTTTCTATCTGGTTGTTGTAGATTCCAATCTCAGTATTCTCTGCTCCTGATTCATCAATGAGCAACAATTCATTATACAGATTTTCATCTACGCTAACTGGTTTTCCTAATAAAACAGGAATCATATTCTCTTTTTTACAAAATGCAATTCCTTTTCTAAATACTTCCTCTGACATGACTTCATTCGTACCTCTTAGATTTTTATAGGAACAATGAGGTGTAATAGTATCAGACGTTATAAAATATAAATAAAAACGGTGATTTTTCTTTTTTCTCTTAGAAATCAACCCAGTCTTTTTTTCAAATTCATTCCAAAAGTACTTATTAGCACGAACAGTTGCCTTATGAATTTTACATAAGTAAGTAGCTCTCTCATAAATTGTAGTTGTCTCAGCTAAATCATAATTGCAACCTTGACACCAGTTACAGCCACTTGCAACTTCACAGTTTACACATTCAGGTAAACTTTGACTGACCAAATCCAAAGCATGAAAAGGTCTTAACTTATCATTGTTAATACCTTCATCTGCATTACCAATCATGATTGTTGGACGATTTGATAAACTTACACTCAAGAAACGCACACATGGTGAAAAATTACCCTGTGTATCAACAGCTAACATTTTACCAGCTCCACAAAAATTTCTGCTTAAATCTTCCGGTTCTAATGGATTACCTATATTGGGATCGAAGAAACGAACAGAATATTCTTTCCAAAGTTCCTTTTCCAAAATATAATCAGCTAATTCACGAAGCTGCTGTTCCATTATCATGTCATCGCCTTCTTGCCAGACATCTTCAAACACTACATTGGCAGAACCACTTTTAATTCCTAAATTCCATAGGCTGATAACACTATCTTTTAAATAAGGTAAGTCATCATGAGAAAATGTTGCTTTCGTAACCCCCCCTGGGAATTGTTCCAACCAAAGAGGAACGTTTTTCACAACATCATCATAAGAGCCTGCCCCATCTGGTTTTATTCTCTGAAGGTCGTGTTTAATTCTATTTCCATCAACACTCATTCCGATTGAGATATGATTTCGATTTTTTTTTATGTAATTTTGAACTTTTTCTGTATGGTACAATAGCCCATTAGTTGAAAATGAAAAACGATAGCTATTAAACCAAGGATGATCTAGTAAAAACATCTGCAGCTTGATATAATCTGATATTTTATCTATTAAGTCTATTTCTAAAAATGGTTCGCCGCCAATAAACTCCCATATAACAGATGGTTCGTCGAACTGTTCTCGATTTGCCAAAATAAAATCTACAGTTTTTTTTGCTGTTTCAAAAGACATTTTCTTTAAATTATTCTTTCCTGTCATATAGCAATATTTACAAGCTAAATTACAGGCTTCTGTCACACAAAAAGTAATACTTTTAGGTATTCCCAAACCATACCACTCATCAGGCATATCACCCATATAAAAAGTTTCCTTTTTAGTCATTTATGCTTACCCCTTTCTTGCTCATACAAATTAAATTTTTAATCGCATTTTCTCGCGATAATGAATTATTCAGTTTTGAATAGATTTTGGAAATATATCCTGTTATGTATGCAGCTGCTATGCTATTTCCTGCCATTATTTTATTTTTATTTATCCGTTTTGCTTCCGGTATAATCTTGATATCAGCTGAAGCATAAAAAAAATCATCTTTAAAATAATACTGTTCTGCTTTCAGACTAGCATCTGCTTTCACACCTATTACGCCGTCCAAATAAGCAGGATAAGATATGTTACCTGTATTATCTGCTGCTGCTACCAAAATGACATTTTGACGTTCTGCCTCCTGAATAATTTTCTGAAAATCATCTAAGTAACTGCAATTGAAAGTTCCTAAACTCATATTAATGATATCTGGCTGATAATCAAATACTCTCGATGCTGCGTAGAGCAATACCCGTGTATCTGTTGATAAGATTGCATCAAATATTTTGAAATTAATAATTTCGATATCGGGGTTTATATACTTTATGACACTGGCAATAGCTGTACCATGCATATGTTCAACAGGCTCGTCACCTAATTCTGTAATATATCCATCTTCACTTATCCCAAAACACAAAGATAACTTTATATTTTCCCCAAGATTATTTATATTACTGTCTATTCCACTATCAATAATTGCTATACGAACCTTGTCCTTCACAATAAAATAACCCCCTTAAGTAAACCAAATACAATATCCTAGTAATATATTTCATTTATTACATAATATCATATTATTTATGAATTATTTGTCATACTGTGTTAAACTTGTGATAATATTTTATCTATTTATGTAAATATCAGGTATTATTTTGTCGATTACATCTTATATTGTTTTGCTTGATATTCAAATAGTTTAGCATAACGACCTTCTTGTTCTATCAGCTGATAATGATTCCCTTGTTCTATGATTTTTCCATACTCTAGTAAAATAATTTTATCTGCTGATATAATATTAGAAAGACGATGCGATATAAAAATAGTTGTTTTCTTCGAGCAAAGTTTTTTCATGCGCTCAAAAATTCTATACTCAGCCTCGGGATCAAGAGCCGATGATGGTTCGTCTAAAATAAGAACTTCACTATCTCGATAAAAAGCTCTTGCTAACGCAATTTTTTGTCTTTGACCACCAGATAATTCAATGCCGTTTTCTTCAAAACCTTTTGTTAAATGAGTATCTAAATTCTTTCCCATCAGCTCATACACTCCCATTGCATCACTAGATGAAAGAGCTTCAAGAATCCGTTCTTTCGAGGGTGCAGGATCAAACATGGTTACATTGTCTTTCATAGAAAATGCAAATATAACATATTGCTGAAAGAAAGTACTAAATTTAGAACGAATCTCATGTATTGGATAATCTTTAATATTCCGTTCATTTAATAAAATCTGGCCAGATGTAGGTTCATAAAATCGAAGCAACAGCTTAATTAGTGTACTTTTACCAGAACCATTTAATCCAACTAGCCCAATGTGTTCTCCAGGCTGTATCACAAAACTTACGTTATCAAGTACAGTCTTTTCCGTATCAGGGTACTTAAAACTTACGTTTCGAAACTCTATCTTGATATGTTTATCTAATTTATAGCTACCTTTATCCGCAATCTTATTTTGATATTTTTGAAAATTTCTCATATTTTCGATTTTCAATTTTTTATCATAAATTTCAATTGCACTTCCTATAAATTCAAAAGTGCTGTTCATCAGAGTTAAGAGCATACCCGAGTATAAAGAATAATCTCCAATAGAATTCTCTCCTTTCATAATACGTTTCGTGATCATTAAGAGAATAAAAAAGATGCAGATTTCAGGTAAAACAGATGCAATTGAATTTAATGTAACTCGTTTCTTAGTTATTTTCTTCCTTCGTTCAAAATAAGTGTTCCATGTCCTCATAAAATAGTTTTGAAGGAAATCTCCCAAGTGATATAATCTAACATCGGAAGCATACATTTTATCTGACAAAACTGTTTCTAAATAATTCATTTTTCTCTCTGCATCTACATTTTCTACTGAAAAGAAATAAAGTTCTTTCGCATATTTCCTACTAAAATACGCAGTAGGAATAGTTGCTGCAATAATAATTAAACCAAATGAAAGATTCACTTTACCAATAATAATAAAAGCACTGCACATTGATATGAAAAAGGACAAAAACATCATCATGTTCCATACAACATCAATTATCGTGAACGAATCCATTTTCATTTTTTCAAATGCATCATAAAACTTACTGGAATCGAAAAACTCCATATCTGCATCTGCTGCTATGTTCATAAGCTTCAAACGTGTTTTTGTTCTCAATATGTCATTATGCATAGCACTAACATACTGATTTGCTTTTATTAAAATTGCGTTTAGTCCGGAAAGTGTTAGTAATAATAACAAGAGAATGGTGAGCTTCATATCGTTCCCTTCGCCTTTTGTCAGAGTATCTAAAATAATCTTTCCAATGTATGTAATTCCAATAGTTGTCAATGCACTGATACTGCT
>ERZ808278.1328-NODE-1328-length-10689-cov-4.005454_pt1 | contig 10689 bp, 6 predicted proteins | sample MGYA00521239_ERZ808278 | MGnify/ENA primary metagenome ERZ808278 (study PRJEB31516, sample SAMN03275600) | gut metagenome | biome: mammalia-associated habitat; material: feces | host: Papio cynocephalus | place: Kenya | collected 2012-07-17 ... | reverse complement strand
TTCTTCGCGGAACGAACGAAATGGGGCACCTTCCGAAAGCCGTTATGGACGGCGATTACGATAGACTTCTGGACGATATTTTCATAGCGAAAGTCGCGGGGCTTAACTTTTTCAGAATGACTCAACGCCCCGTTTTTTCCGAAATTTACGATTATTTCGATATGACGGGAATGCTATGTCAAAGCGATTTTCCGCTTTTTTCCTATCTTAAATATTCCGCGCTCGGCGAGGCGACGAAACAGGTTGACGAAATGGAAAAACTGACGAGAAATCACCCGTCGGTTATCGTGGAATCGCTTTGCAACGAAACGCTCGACAGGACGGCTTGGGGAACGGAGCAATATAATATGTCGAGGCTCGAAATCGAAAGGTTTTTCAACGCCGCGAGGGAGATAATCCTGCTCGATAATCCCCAAAGGGTGATAAAATATAACGAAGGCGATTACGCGCCGATAGAAAACACTTACGGAATAAGCGATTTTCATTGTTACACGTTCTGGTACGTTTCGCACGGAATGGCGAGCGGAAAACTCGATAAAGGGTATCTTCCGCCGATAAGAAAGGATTGGTTTACGGGCTGCGGAGAATACGGCGTGGACGGGCTTGACAGGTTCGAGCTTTTGAAAAAGTATTGTCCGCCGGAGTGGCTTCCCGAAACGGAAACCGAGCCGTGGTCGCCGAGGCCGATTGCGAGAGAACAGTGTTACGTTTTGCACGGCGACTTTTTCCCCGAAAAAAACGACGCGAGGGAATGGATTGCCGCAAGCCGCGAATGGCAGAGAAAGGCAATAAAAGAATACGTTCATATTCTTCGGCGGCGAACGGATATGATTGAAAGCACCGCCGTGCATTTGCTTATCGACGCCTGGCCGTGCGGTTGGACGAAAACGCTCGTGGACTTCGAGCGCGTGCCGAAACCCGCTTATTACGCTTTTAAGGAAGCGAATATCCCGACGAGGATAAGCGTGAGAAGCGATAAACGAACGGTTTACGCAGGCGATAAGGTCGTTACGGAAATTTATATGTTAAGCGATTGTCCGAAAGAGGTGAAAGCCGAGATAACGGCGAGCGTTTATTTCGACGACAAGCTCGTTGCGACTTACAAAAAGAGCGTCGTTTGCGGCAAATGCGTTCAGACGTATTCGGGCGAAATCGAAACCGAAATCCCGTTGGATTTTACGGGAAAAATCGCCGTGAGGGCGAAAGCCGAAACTTACGGAACTAAACCTCTCGTAACCTTTGACGAAACGTTATACGTCGTGAAGCCGCCGCTTAAAAAGAGTGCGAACCTGCCCTCGATTTTCGGAGAAAGGGTGAAAGACGTTATAAAAATTTGCGGAGGGAAGCGAAACGATAAAATCGTGGTTTGCGACGACGATTACTTCACGGCTCATCAAACCGAAATCGAAAACGAGGTGAAGGGCGGCGCAAAGGCAATCGTGTTCACGAACAAATCGCTGAATATAATCGGCGACGACGTGATTTTCCCCGTGCATACGCTTGCGGAAGAGGTCAGGGCTAACAATTTCGTCGCGAGAAGCGAAAAAAGCAAATACACGAAAGAATTCGGCGAAGAGGAATTCAAGGATTTTTACAACGCCGAAAAAGACTATCGCGATATTACGGCCTGGTTCAAGTTCGATTGGGCGGATTCGGAAGAGATACTGTTCACTTTCGAGGATTCGGACGAGCCGAAATATGCGCTTCATAAAAAGCACAAAGCTATATGCGCCGAAAAGAAGTACGGGAAAGGCTCGGTCGTTCTCACAACGCTTTCGGCCGTAAACGGGTGCGTTGGGCATAATCCCGTACTCGATAAATTTTTAATCAATCTTATAGACGGATAAACGGAGTAAAATTAAATGAAAAAAATCAAAGCAATTTTATTGGGAGCAGGCAACAGGGGTATGGTTTACGCCGATTATTCGCTCGTAAATCCCGAAGAACTCGAAATCGTGGCGGCGGTCGATACGGACGCAAATCATTTAAACGACGCGAAAACGAGGTATAAGTTATCGGACGACGCGGTTTTTCATAGTCTTGACGATTGCCTTGCGAAGAATATTCCCGCCGACCTCGTGATTAACGCCACGATGGACGAGGCTCACTACGAAACCACGATGAAACTCATCGAAAGAGGGTTCGATATTCTTCTCGAAAAGCCGGTTACGAACAACAAAAAGGAACTTTTGGACATTCAGCGCGCGGCAAACGAGAAGGGCGTTAAAATAATCGTTTGCCACGTCCTTCGTTACGCGCCTTTCTATCGCGTTGCGAAGCAGTTGATAAACGACGGCGTTATCGGGAAAATTCTCACGATAGAAATGAACGAGCACGTTTGGATAGCTCACTTCCTCGATAGTTTCGTCCGCGGAAAATGGGGCAGAGAAAGCGAGTGCGGTTCGGGATTTTTACTGCAAAAATCCTGCCACGATACCGACCTTATCTGCTGGCTCAACAATCAATCCGAGCCGAAATACGTTTCGAGCTTCGGCGCGAGGGCGTTGTTTATTCCTGAAAACGCACCCGAGGGAGCGACGGAATATTGTTATAACTGCCCGCATAACGAAACCTGCCTTTATTCGGCGCAAAAGGTTCATCTCGAATTCGATTCGCTTCCTTTCCAGACGTGGGAAGGTATGGGTAAACCCATAGACGAGATAACCAAGGAGGAAAAAGCCGAGTATCTGAAAGTCGCCCGTTACGGAAAATGCGCTTACACCTGCGGCGGCGACATCGTCGACAGGCAAACTCTTACTACGCTTTTCGAGGACGGAGTTACGGCGACGTTCACGATGGTCGGAGGAACGAGCAAGGCGGGAAGATATTTACATATAATCGGCAGCAAAGGCGAAATAGAGGGGCATCTCGAAGACGATAAATTCACTTTGAGAAAGTTCGACCGTTCGGGCAAGAATTTCGGATTCAACGAGGAAATCGTGGACGTGTCGAACAGCGTTAAAAACCATTCCAAGTACGCGGGGCACGGCGGCGGAGATTATCTGCTCGTCCACGACGCGTTGGCGTACGTCAGGGGCGACGGCGCGTCTATTTCGGTGACGGACATTAACGATTCCGTCAACGGCCATTGCCTTGTGTTTGCGGCCGAAGAAGCCCGTAAAAACTTGAAAATAGTGAACTTTAAGGAGTTTAAAAAATGAAAACTAACAAGTATATAGATTCTCACGTCCATATTTCTATGGATTTTCCGCTCGACCAGAGCGAACAGGCATTCAGGTGGTTCAACGAGGCGGGGCATATCGAGAGAACGAATTTCCTCGCGCTCAACGGACATACGTTTTTTCAGGAAACGCAGCTCGATAACAGCAAGTGTTTGTATTTAAAAAACGCTTTCGCGCCGTACGGCTACGCGGGCTATTGCATCGACCACGCCAAACCCGAAACCGCGGAAGGTTATCTCGAACAGATAAAATTAGCCGTTGCGGCGGGCTTCGATTGCTGGAAAATCATCGAGGCAAAGCCTAACTCTCAAAGCGTGTGGAAAACCCGCGTGGATTCGCCCGTTTACGATAAGGCGTTCGCTTATGCGGAAGAGGTCGGCTTCCCGATAATAATTCACGTCGGCGACCCGATAGGTATGTGGGAGGACGAGTACAAAACGGGCTATCTTTCAAAAGAAGAATACCAGAATCAGGCTCTCAACGTGCTTAAAAAACACCCGAAGCTGATTTTAACGTTCGCGCATTTCGGATTTTTCTGCGACCGTCCCGAATTCGTCGAAAAGCTTATCGAAACCTATAAAGGAGTGCATTTCGACAACGTTCCCGGGCCGGAGGAATATTTCGTGATTGCGAAAAATCCGAAGAGATGGAAGGAACTTATCGAAAAACATTCGGATAGGTTCATTTTCGGCACGGACAGGGGAAATCACGGCACGAAGGGCTTCACCAAAGAAGATTACTTCAAAAATTATCCCGAAACCGTTACTTACGAAACGAATATGCTCACGAAGGACGGCGAATACGACGGCAGGCATCCTTTCCCGGGGCTCGAAGACCATTGGGGAACGGTTCTTTACGGACTTAATTTGTCCGACGAGGCGTTTAACGATATAGTTTACAACAACTTTATGCGTATTTACGGCGAGCCTCGCCCGATAAATTTCGAGCTTTTATACGAGATAGCAAAGCACGAGTTTTCGTTGCCGTCCGAAAGTCCTTACTTAAAAGAGGATTTCGAGGCGATTAAATCCGTTTGCAAGGCTCACGGCGTTAAAGTCGATTGATAAGGCTTAAAGTCGATTGATAATTGCCCCGCTTGCGGGTTTTAAAAATCGGTTTTCGGCAAAAGCGAGCAGTTAAAAACAATATTCTGAATAATAAAGACCTTTCGGTTGTTTCCGTCAGGTCTTTTTTCGTTATCGGCGGGCGCAAACGATTTGTTATTTCCGAGGTCAGGCTCGGCTCGACGGGGTTCAGGTTTATAAGAATAGACAATCTCGACGACGCGGATATAGGATTTTTATCGATTCAGGCGGCGTTCACGCATAGTCTGCTTCCGGCCGTCGGCGATTTTTGCTCCGACGACGAGGTTTTAAACGAAATCTGGAACGTTGCCGACAGAACGGTTTTTCTCAATATGCAAAACGGCGTTTTGTGGGACGGCGTAAAGCGCGACAGAGCCGTTTGGGCGGGCGACCTTTACGTTGAAATTCTTTCCTGCCTTTACGTTTACGGCGATAGCGAAAGCGTGAAAAATTCAATCGATATATGCGTTGAAAACGCCGCGCGGACGGGTTGGGCGAACAATATTCCGTCTTATTCGTTGTGGCTTGCGCTGGATATAGCCGTTTATTATCGTTACACGGGCGACGTTTCGTTCCTTAAAAAGCATATGCCTTTTATCGACGACCTTCTCGTTCGGGCGGACGCTTGCGTGGATGCGGACGGGAAATTCAATCCTTGTCTTTACAGCGGGAGCAAAACCAACCGCCCCTTTTTTATAGACTGGCCGACGGAAGGCGGAGCGGATAATATTTACGCTGTGGAAGCGATTTTAAGGTTTACTCTCGAAAAAATCGCCGAAATGAAGAAAAGCTTGGGCGAAAGCCCCGAAAAAGCCGAGATAATCCTTGAAAGAGCGAAAAAACGCCATACGAAGTTGACGGATAAAAAGTCGCTCAACGCGTTGCAAATGCTGTTCGGCGGCGAAAAAAGCAAGGAATTTGCCGAAAGCCTCACGGCGGGCGGTGCGGAAGGAATTTCCGCTTTTATGGCGTATTTCATCTTTTCGGCGTTGTTCGACGCAGGCTATAAAAAGGAAGCGTTGACGATTTTGAAAGAATATTTTTCGGCGATGATAAACTTGGGCGCGACGACGTTTTTCGAAGATTTCGATATAAAATGGAAGGACGAGTGCTTCCCGATATATAGCCTTGGCGAAAGCGGCAAACAGGATTTGCACGGCGATAAGGGCAAGTATTGTTACGTCGGTTTCAGGCATAGTTTATGTCACGGCTGGGCGAGCGGGGTTATTCCGTTTATCGTCGAAAAAATCGCGGGTGTTAAATTTATCGGCGCGGGCGGCGGAACGATTTCGGTAAAACCCGAACTTGCGGGGTTGAATGAGTTTAGCCTTTCGGTTGCAACGCCCGGCGGTAAATTAAAAATAAAAGCGGAGCGTGGCGACGGAAAAGTTAAAACGGCTGTCGAAGCTCCCGGAAAAATAGAAATCGTGAAAGAGTGAAACTATGATAAACGGCGATTTGTGTCACGAAAAATTACTTGAAAAAATAACTCCGAAGCTTGCTTTCGACGAAAAAAAGAACGACGAGGCAAGAAGAAGGGAACTGAAAGAGAAGTTTATTTCACTCACGGGGCTTGATAAAATCGCGCTCAATAAATGCGAGCCGAACCTCGAAATAATTTTTAAGGAGGATAAGGGGACGTATTTTCTCACTCGATTCGAGTTTTCGAGTGAGGAGGGTGAACGCGTTCCGTGTTATCTTTTAACGCCGAAGGCAAAAAACGGCGATGAAAAAAGGAAATATCCCGTTGCGATAACGCTTCAAGGGCACGTTTCGGGGTTTCACAATTCCATAGGCGTGGCGAAATTCCCCGAGGATTTCGACGGCGGGCTTGAAAGGCGGTCTATGGCGTTGCAAGCCGTTGAAAACGGTTACGTTGCGCTCGCAATCGAGCAAAGAGGTATGGGCGAAAGAAAACCGGGCCTTGCAAAACGCGGCTCGAAAGTGAATTGCTGGTTCGCTTCGTTCGTGGCGATTTCTATGGGCAGAACGCTTATAGGCGAGAGGGTGTGGGACGTTTCCCGCGCGATAGATATGCTTTCGCTTTTCCCCGAATGCGATACGGATAAAATTTTAATCACCGGCAACAGCGGCGGGGGAACTACTTCCTATTACGCCGCCTGCTACGACGAACGGATTAAACTTTGTGCGCCGTCCTGCGCGTTTTGCCCGTATAAAAAGTCGGTTCCGGATATTTTGCATTGCGAATGTAACCGGATTCCCAACGCGATAAATTATTTCGAGATGCAGGATTTGACCGAGCTTATTTGCCCTCGCCGGCTTACGATTATTTCGGGCGAAAAGGACGATATTTTCCCGATTGAAGGCGTTAAAGAGGGCTATAAAACCGTTGAGAAAATTTACGGGCGTTATAACGCCGAAAATAATTGCAGGTTGGTTATAACGCCGAGGGAACATTGGTGGTGCACGGATATTGTGTGGAAAGCGATTTTAGAAGCGGCGGCCGAGCTTTGGCAAAAATAAAAAACCGCCGATAATCGACTTATAGGCGGGTTTTTAAGGTTTGATGCTTTAATTATCGCGAATTGCTTTCTCGGAAAGCGGACGGCGATAAGCCGCGGTTTTTTTTGAATTCCTTTGAAAAATAGGCAAACGAGGCGAAGCCGCACATAGAAGCGATTTGAGAAACGGAATAAGAGGAGTTTAAAAGCCGTGTTTTTCGGCGATTTTATTTCGTCCATAGCAAGGCTTAACAAACCGATAATTTCGCGGTATTCCTTTTGCCCGACTTCGAGTGACTTTATAGGAATTTTATCCTTGTCGGACACGACGAAATCGCTTAAATGAACGACGAAATAGCTTAAATTGCTTTTCGATATTTCGGTGTGGTCGGTGTTCGGGTTGACGAAATAAATCGTGTTCGGTTTTATCTCCGTTTCGATGTCGCGATAAGCAATCGAGCCTTCGCCGGACTTAACGAAAATCACCTCGGTGACGTTTTTGTGCGAATGAACGAGCGAGGGTTCGTTTTCAAATTCCGTGTATGAAACGGCTTTTATCTTATCGGTGAATATTTGTTTGGAATAGTCCGCAGGGAGCGTAAATCTATAAAACATACGATGATTTTACTATAAAACGCAGGAAAAAGCAAACGAAACGAGCGGTTGTCGTATCGTTTTCGGCCTCCGTAAGGCGGGAATGTTTAATGGGAAACAATTTTTACGATTTTTTTAAGATAGACAAGAATTTTAAATATAAACACGGAGATTTTTCGGCGGCAAACGGCGAATGTCTTTCTCCCGAAGAAAGGATAGAGTTTCTCAAAGCCTATTCGGATTTTCTGGACGAGAAAAACGGGGCGGGTACGCCCGAAAAAGCCGTTTCGGACGAAGAAACGAAGAAACTCACTGCCGCTTTGAGCTACAAAATCGTTCATAAAATAAGAAAAAGAGCCGTTTTTGACGAAATGATGGCGAAAATTTACGAAAAGCCCGAAAATTTTCCCGGTTGGCAATTTTATCAAAACGTTTCGGAAGAAAGCGGCGAACTCGTTTTTTCGGACGGCATAATTCCGCCCGTGCCTTGTGCGAAATGCGAATTTAATTGCGAGAAAATGACTTCTTTCGCTTTTTCGTTCGTTCTTCCCGAGGAATATATCGACGAAGAGAAAAGGCGTGAAAAGGTAATTCCGCTCACGACGGACACGGGGCGAATAATAGAACTGCGGCGCGGCGTGGCGGAAATTTTGAAATTGCAGATTTATCGCAACGGCGAAATTTATGCGAGAGTCGGCTTGCCCGACCCTTATCACCACAAAAATTTCAAGCTCGGTGATTTTAACGTTAACGAGCGAAACGGGGTGATAATCGACTTATACGGGGACTTTTACGAGGTGAAGTTAAACGGAAACCCTGCGGGAAAATTTGAACTTACGAACAAAGCGACGCCCGACACGCTATTTATTTCGGGCGGAATGCACCCCGTTTGCAAGTGGAGTTTCAAGCCCGAAAGCCTTACTGCCGACGGAAAAACTATAACGAATTTCTTTACAACCGCCGAACCGAAAGAAGAGAAAAAACAAAATCTCGGAAACGTTAAACTTCCTTTTAAAATCGGCGGGGCGAAAAATAAAGATAAAATCGTAGAACTTACGAAAAAGTTTACTTACGACGGTGGAAGGGCGATTTTGAATATCGGCTCGCTCGACCCTTGCGGCGAGGTCTATGTAAACGGAAACTTCGCGTTTAAAACGGACGGGTTTTTAAAGAGCGAAACGGATATAACGGGGTTTTTGAAAAAGGGCGAAAACGAATTGAAACTGCTCGTTTTTCCCCGCGCGCCCGAGATAAATTACTCTTGGCACAGGAACGAAGACCCGTATATCGCTTGGCTTGCGAGAGGTATTTATATAGATTTTCTTCCCGAATCGCATATCCGCGATTTGGTTGTGAAAACCGTCGGCATTTCGGAAAAGAGGGTAAAGGCGAAAATATCGTTTAAAACCGTAAACTTTAAAAGAGGTTTGAAAACGAAAATCTATCTCGCCAAATCGCCTTGCGAAGCGAAATTCGTTCGTTGCAAAAGCGAGAGAACCAAAAGCGAGAAAACCGTTTGTTGCGGAGAAGAAGTGATTTTCGACGGCGACGGAACGGAAAATTTTGAAGCGGAAACGGAGTTCGACGCGGATTTATGGGCGTGTGAAAAACCCGTTTTATATACCGTTCGGGCAGAACTTATCGACGACGGTAAGCCTGTGAACGACGAAATAACGGAAACGGGATTCAGGACAATCGAACAAAAAAACGGGGATATATTATTAAACGGCAAGAAAATTTTGCTAAACGGCGCATTGTGGATGCAATTTTTGCCGCCTTACGAAAATATAGTTTTGTCGCATATTTGCCCTACGCTCGAAGAAATCGTGTGGCAGGCGGCGATGACGAAAGCGTTAAACGGCAACGTTGCGCGGTTTCATATGTTAGGTTACGGCAACAACGACCCGAGATATGCCGAGGTGTGCGACCGTTTGGGCTTAATGAATATCTGGACGACGCGTTTAATCGATTCCGCCGAAACGATTGACGTGAAAAACGGCTGGCTGGCGGGCAAAATTTACGCGGAGCAGATGAAAGAGGTTATAAACCACCCGAGCATAATAACGTGGGAGGGAAGCAACGAGTTTCATTCTTCGCGCGCCGTACTTGATAAAATGTACGACGAGTTCGTTAAAACCGTTCAGGCGACGGACGATACGAGGTTTATTTGCCCCTGTTCGCATCTTTATTACGGCGGGGGACTTTACGGAAACAAGGGATTTTATTATCAGGACGACGGAAAGTTCAATCAGGACTTCGAGCCTTGCGAAAGTTCGTTCGGCTGGAAGAGCGAAAAGGTTGTGAGAAGCTCGCATAACTACGAAATTTTGCTCGGTTACGGCGGGAAATGGGACGTTTTCAGGGAACAGGGTTGGAAATCGCAACCTGCGCTTTTTGAAAGCAAAGACCACGCGTATATTATTTCGGAGTTTGCCGTTATCGGCAGACAGGATAACCGCACGAGGGAAGCCGAGAGCTATCATAAGGACGATTCTTACGAACTTGCGGACGAAAAACGCGCGTTCGGCGAGGCTTACGATAAACTTAATTTCAGGTTAAGCCAGGCGTATCAGGCGTTTTGCGCGTATAACGTCGTTAAATATATGCGCTATCTCGCTGCGGACGGGCTTACGTGGTGCTGTCTTACGGGCGGGGCGAACGACGGAAGCTATATAAAGCCGCCCATCGATTTTTACGGTTATAAAAAGCAGGCGTTTTACGCTCTCAAAGAGGGCTTTGCCGATACGATTTGCTTCGATAAAAAAGTCGGCGCAGTATATAACGGCGGATACGTTTGCGAGCCTGCGATAACCGGCGCGGAAAAGGGAAAGACTTATAGCGTCGGGATAGTGATAAAAAATCAATCGGGCGATGTCGTTTGCAAAAAGAAGATTGCCGTTAAGGCAACGGCGTTTACTTTCGACCTCGAACCGTTCGAGGTTAATTTAGAGGACGGATATTATTCCGTAGAATATCGTGTGGAGGCGTGATATGATAAAGGTTTTGCAGTTTGGCGAGGGGAATTTTTTAAGGACCTTTGCGGACGCGTATTTCGATACGCTTAATAGAGAGGGCGCGGGCGAATATTCGGTGGATATAGTAAAGCCCATACCGTTCGGCTCGCTTGAAAAATTTAAGGCGCAAAATAACGAATATCATATCGTTTTGCGCGGCGTTAAGGACGGAAAAGAGGTTGAGGACGTTTATAAAATCGACGTTTTAAGCTCCGTTATTTCGCCTTTCGAGGATTTTGCGAAATATCTTTCGCTCGCGAAAGACAGGGATTTGAAAATAATCGTTTCCAACACGACCGAGGCGGGGATTTGCTTCAACGCCGAGGACGATTTTAACGGCTTCGAGCATATA
>ERZ808278.1326-NODE-1326-length-10697-cov-4.010336_pt1 | contig 10697 bp, 24 predicted proteins | sample MGYA00521239_ERZ808278 | MGnify/ENA primary metagenome ERZ808278 (study PRJEB31516, sample SAMN03275600) | gut metagenome | biome: mammalia-associated habitat; material: feces | host: Papio cynocephalus | place: Kenya | collected 2012-07-17 ... | reverse complement strand
TCAAGACCCCGAAAGACTTTTACCGCATCGTGAGCGCCGTATATGATAAGTACGGCTCGGACATTGGCAACAAGGCCCGCGAGCTGGAAAATGCTTGGTGCTACTAATCTCCCGCCCGGCTCATGCACCCGGCAGCGAGACATACAAAAACAGCACAATTTTTTGTGCAACATTTCCGAAAACACTCATTGACAACCTTGTCATTGAGTGGTAAGATAGAGCCATCGAAAGACAGAAAGGAAAATGAAAAATGGCAGACCGTTTTGACAGCAGCGTAGGCATTCACTACACCCCCGAATTTCTTTGCGACCTCTCGGATGAAGAGCTTGCCGCAATGCTCCGCGAGGAGAACGACGGCGACTTAATCCGTGATCTCCTCTGGCGTGCCGATCTGCTCGATGAGTACGAGGCGCTCGAAGATTACGAAGGCCGCGAAGGCTGGGACATCATCTACAAGGCCGCCGAAAAGCTCGGCGTGGCCATCGACTAAGGAGGTTTTACCATGACACACTTCATAAAGATGATCTTATCCTTCCCCGACTTCATCTCCGCTCTCCGCGCTGCTTACCAGAGCAGCACCCGGGAGCGGATGGACATCGCCGCCGCGCAGTACACCGCCGACCGCCGCACGCTTGATCTCCTCTGGAAGCTCAAGCCAAGCAAGTACAGCTTGCGCTGCATCCGCGGTGCTACACAGCTTTCACAGTCCGGCTTCGCCGCACGCTACGGCATCCCAGAGAATACCCTCGGGCAGTGGGAGCGCGAGCTCCGCACGCCGCCCGATTACGTCGTACAGCTATTAGCCTATGCCGTGTACGTCGACACCGTAACCGGCGCCCTCGACTGGGTGCAGGAATAACAAGGAGGAAAAAGCAATGAAAAAGTTAAATTTCTATATGCATGACGGCGATGTAGAGTGCGATACGCTCTACATCGGCGTTTCCGAAGAGTATGAGTTTTACGGGGATTTCATACTCCGCGTGGACGACCCGAACACCCTCACCGACTATGAGGAAAGCATCGCCAATGCGGTGGACCCCAAGGTAGAGGAAGTGCTGGAGGCCGAGCTCGCCGAGATCAGGCGGATCATCGCCGACCCGTCGACACCGTGGGAACCGCTCGACGAAGAGGACGAGGAGTACATCCACGACTGCATGCAGATGTGGGGCATCATTGATGGCTGAGTGGAAAGCAATACCTCGTCAGCGCCGCCGCAACGGCTGGACAGAAGAAGAAATCCGTCTCGTCCACCGCATCAAAAAATAGCACGCAAAAGCACCCTATCCGCCATCTGGAAGGGTGCTTTTGCTATGACAAATTGGAGGTGCAGCCACGCGGAATTGCACCGCGTATCAACTATCGGCTGCATGTATACCGCTTGCGCGGTATGTGCGCGTATCGCTGCGCCTTGCGTCCGGCTTTACGGACGGTTTCCCGGCATGCGCTCAGGGCTGCTACAAAACAGGATCGTTATTTTTGGACCCCTCGCGCGGTGTTTTTCTCTCGGCTTTCGCCGTGTGAGCGTCCTCACGCTCGCCCTCTCGATATGGGCTTTTCGGCGTCTCTGTCCGTCGTGTCACGCGTCTCTATCGGTGCGTACTCCGGCGGATTTTCACCGCAGGGAGCGACCCCTTTGCGCGGAATTACTCCGCGATACACGTACTGCTGCGCTGTGTACTGACGCTTTGGCCCTGCGCAAGGCCTGCCGGGCAGTCCGGCAAAGTTCGCAAACAGCGCTCGTCTTTCCGAGCCGTCAGAATAGGTCGGTGCAGCCGTTCCGTAAGCTGCGCCTGTGTGTCTTTCCACACCGTCAGATTATGGGCAGCCTGCATAGGCTGTCTTTTTTTGCTCACTCACCCTCATGCAGGCTTTGCGAGCAGATCGCCTTGCGCGTCGTCTTCCGCGCAAGGCTTACCAGAGGTCTGCCATCGCCCTATGGCCAAAAAAAATTCTGTACCCCGTCGCCCTCGTGCAGGTTTCGGGGCATGCGCGGCGTTTCCGCCGCTTTTCCTTGAACTGTATCCCAGAGGTCAAAGAGCCCGGCGCGCCCTCGTGCAGACGCTGCGGACAGGTTGAGACGGTCTCCCGTCTCTTTGGGATGCTTCAGGGCTGAAAGGAAGTGGGAGCCCCTCCGGCCTCATGCAGCCTTTGGAGCGTGTCCCCTGCTTGACGCAGGGGAGAGAATTAGGAGGACATAAAACCGGAAATATCAACCCATAAAATGCCGTGGTCTTGCTCCTTCGGGAGCTCTTCCACGATACCAGTATAGCACATTATTCCGTATCACGGGGTATTAACCTATCCACAGCGTCGAGCGCCATCCGGTGCATATATCCCTTGCAGTGCGCCTCGCTGTAGCGGATGCGCCTTGCCACCTGTGCCCACGTCGCGCCGTTCACGTACCGCTCAAGCAGCAGCGTTTGCAGCTCCTTGTCTCGCACCTCGCCGAGTACGCGCACGATCTCCGCGTACACTTCCGCAAGCTCGCGCTCCCTTTCCGCGATCCTGTCGCCCAGCTCGATGTACGGGTCTGCCTTGTTTCCCGTTCCGCCCTTTCCGCCCGGCGTATCCCTCACCGGCGCAGTCGCGCCCGTTGCCCGTGCATAGGCGCGCTTCCGCGCCTCCTGCAAGGCTGCAATCGTCTTTTCGAGCGCTCTTCCGCGCATCAGCCACTCTTTAGCCGTCATTCTTTGCCCTGATCTCCTTGGTGCTTCCGTCGTACTTGTAAGCTACCCGTTTCCGGTAGCTTTCCGTTCTTCTCACGCACTCTTCGCCCGGCTCGCATCCCCTGCTGTGCCCGTTATCGAGGGCGTAGTGGCACGCCCACAGCCTCAGATTTTTGTAATTTCCTAGTGTCCGCCAGTACGCGCAGTTCCGGCACGGCATATCGCCATAGTAAGTACCGCCGCACTTCATCGCTGTATCGCTCATTCATCCTGCTCCTCCTCTCCGAGCTCTTTTCTAATCTCCCTGACTACAGCCTCCCACTGCTCCATAGTCAGCAGTTCCGCTTTATACTCTCTGTTCACGCTCCTCACCGGGTCAAAGCCCTCTGGATAACGTGCTTTCAGTTTTGCGATGTTCTGCTGCATCACAAAGCCGAGTGTAACGTTAAAGTAGTCCGCCATGAGGGCAACATACCAGAGCACGTCCCCGAGCTCCTCGATCACCTCGGACGGGTAGAGGCCGTGCCCTTGGTATAAGTGCTTCTTGATAATATCTGCAACCTCTCCGGCTTCTCCCGTAAGTCCGAGCGCCGCGTTTGCAAGATCATAGCACTTGTGCGTAGCGGTTCGCATTGCAAGGTGCTGATACTCGTTCGCGCTTTCCAGCTCCTTTTCTGTCAGCTTTGCAACATCTTCACTCACTGCGTTCATGTTCATTTCCTCCTCATACAAATTCCATTGGCGGATGCGGAATCTCCACGCCCACCGGCTTCCACAGGTGCAGGCAGTACGGATGCAGATTAACATAATCCGCCTTGGGCGGGTGTAACTGCATCACGCACTCATCCGCGCCGAAAAACATATCCTTAATAGCGCACATCTCGTCCCACGTCGGACAGCACTTGCGCTGTGCAGAGCCGGGCGAAACGCTGACGTGCTCCCAGCCCATGCCGTTGCTTGCAATCACGCGGAACGAACGTCCTGCAACATACACCTTAAAAACGCCGTTCCCGCTGTCACCGGTGCAGCCGTAAATCTCGCGCTCCATGTCTGACAGGCGGAACTTGTCCAGCTTGTGCAGGTCAATCATTATCTTCCACCCTCTCATACGTCTTTTCAAAAATATCCGGCTTGCATGGGTAGATTTCGCCGTTTACGCCGCGGATAATATAATCACCCGTTTTCGCTGTCATAACACCTTCGAGCGTTTTAATCTCGCACCACGCCGGATTGTCGTGAAACTTTCCGAAATCATGCGTGATAATATCGTTATTGCTCACTGCGTCCCAGAACCAATCTTCGCCGACAAGTCCTCTTTCATTTAATTGGAACGCCTCGATAACAACAGGTTTCTTACGATACTTCATTCTTCTGCCTCCATCTCCGTAATCAGCCGGTTCAGATACCACCGGCACTTCTTCAAATCTTCCACGCCGTTCTTCTGCCGGTGTCTCCACAGGTACTTAAAAGCGTTGCACAAGCAAAAGTCCTTTACCGCATCGTCGCCAAACGCCGCCGTCATAGCGTCAATGCACTCGATACCGCCGGACGTGTAGTGCGCCGGGCGGTTTACATTGTCAGGCTTTACGTCCTCGCCGTACTTCTCGATTACCTCGGCGATGTCGGGCGTGTCGTCGATTACCTCGGCGATGTCGGGCGTGTCGTCGATTACTTCATAGCCCATTAAACGGGCGACTGTTTTAGGATACGCCTGCATATCCGCTTCGCAGTCTTCAGTTTTGTCGTACAGCTTGCAATCCAGACAATCAGTTGTGCGGCACGCATCATATAATGTCTGCATACCACTGTACACCTTACCGTCTTTCTTAAATTTCACCGTTATCGACCTCCTCTCGAATGTCCCTCATCAATGCCTCATGCAGTTCACTGAATTTTTTATTCCAGTAATTGAGCCGGTGCAGTGCAATGAAGAACAGCGTCAGCCACAGGATACAGTCCAGACCGATAAGCAAATCAGTCATTGTCTACGCCTCCGTCCATTATCGCTCCACAATGGGGACAGCGAGCCGTTTTATCCGGATACCCAATTTCGCAGTTTGAGCAATACTGTATATCACCCGCTGCCTCGCTGTGAAAAGGAATCCACCGCCCATGTACCACCGGCACAACGTCGGCGGCAGGGATTTTCTTTAGCGTTCTTGCCGATTTCCATATAGCATCATACGCCGAGCGCGTTGGTGCTTTTCCTGCAAGATTGGTTATAGCATCAATCGCAGCTTCACGGTCAATGTATTCAGCCATCCGATTCACCTTCTTTAATCGTCACGCGCAGTGCAACCGTCCGACCATCTTTCAGTTTCCATTCCCAGCCGCTTGATGATGCTTTCTGGCATTCAAAACCTCCGAGCAATTCCCAAACCATGTGGTCGCGAACTGCTGCAATCGCTTCTTCGGTGACATCTGACTTGTTTCGCCATAAGTTTTTGTTTTTCGGCTCAAGCGTTCCGGCATAAATACCGCAAATGCCGCAGCCAACATGATACTCGGCCATCGTTTTCCTCCCATTCTTCGCACCAATCGTCCTCTAACCGGAAATCCGCCCGGTGCTCGCTATCGCCGTTGCAGCAGACTTCCTCGTAGTACCAGCGGCAGGTTTTGCAGGTGTTCATGGGTGATACTTTCGAAAGTCCGGCTCTGCTTTTCTTATCCATACAGCATTGCACCACCTTTGCAGTTGTTTTATTTCCTTTGGAGCGTGTTTTTTATCGTAAACCATTACATACGGGTTATATCCCAACTCAATCAGGGTATACACGCGATACAGGTCTTGCTCTAACGTGCTGTTAAAGTTCGTCAAGCAATAAACTGTTCCGATATTGCTTTTCCGGCGAAATCCCTTTGCAAAATCCTCAAACTTTGGTTTTAGATTGTCCTCTGGATTATCCCATGCGAAATGCAGTGTTCCAATTCGCATACGGTTTATGTCCGCTATGTCGTACTGATTCAGCAGACGAATATCTAACCCTTGTGTAAAATCAATTTTTGCTTTTGTGTCGATATACTGTTGCATTAAATCTCGTTTATCGCGACAGACTGTAATATTCGGGTCGAGCACTTTAATTTCCTTTTGCCCATTCCAAAAATCGCTTACATCAGCAACTTTAACAGCACACCGCCCCTCTTTGGCGGCTACATGACAAAAGGCGCACCCTCTCGGACAGCCTCGGCTTGTCATGCTTACCGCGAAATCATATTGCGGATAAATGCTGTAATCCGGAAAGCACTTTTCGATTTTGGGCGGCAAATCTTCATGTTTTGACCGGTCGAAAATCTCTTTTCCGTTTTCCAGTGTGATTGCATATCCTGTCCCGCCTTTTATTACTTTATCGGCGTTCAACGGTTCCGGAACATCTGGGCTGTATGCATCCGAGAAAATCTTGCTCATATATACAGTGTCGTAACGGATAAGATCGCTCCACCACCATTCCACATCGTCGCCCTGCTGCTTGTGATAAGCAGAAATCCTCATAAGCGCGAGGTTGGGGAAATTGTGTCCGTCTACATCAATCAGCCCGATTTTCATGCTCGTTCTCCGGCGCACCCATCAAAACTTCTTCACTGACCATCTTCGTCCGCTCCTAAAATCTCAACCACAATCCGCGGGTTCTTCGCGTCCACCTCAAAGTGATCTTCAAACTCGCGAATGTTCTTCCATCCGTCATTCGACAGATACCGCGCCTTCACCAGCGCGTCTTGAATCACTTTCCGCCCAAACGCGCAGATATTATCCTTGTCCCGCCTCCGGTTCGGCTCGTACCAGCGGTACACCATGTACACCGGCTCCTGAATTTCCGCGCCGCCCATCTGCCGCGCCGCATTCATCACCACGGCCTCGCACTGCTTTTTGAGCCTCGCGCCCTCCTGCCGGTGCCGCCGTTCCGCCTCGATCAGCTCGTTCAGCCCCGGCAGCGTTCCCTTGATCGTAAACTTATATTTCACCGCGTCGCCTCATCATTCTAATTCTGTCTCTCACGCCGTAAACGCCCCGGTTCAGCCGCCACGCGATCATCACCGCGCTTTCGCCGTTCTGTACGCCGTTGCGTATAACGTCAAGCTCGTGCGGCGTGTAAGCGTCCTTGCGCGGCATGGTCTCGGGCTTTCTGTCCTGCTCAAATTCCGGGCAGCTTATAACGTGGAACGTCTCGCCGCATCACCCGTTCGGCTTTCCATCCCGGTACAGGTTCAAAGCGTTTGGACCACGCGCAGCGCTTCACAGCCTTCTTGCAGTCCCAACAGAGAGTATCTTTCTTTCTACCTCTCATAGCCGTCCTCTCTCATTTTCCGTCTGATTTCTTCTTTTTGCGCTCGCCACGCAAGCTCCCAGTCCGGCACTTCCTCCGGCTTTGCTTCCGCCTGCGGCTTGGGCGCGTCCTTCACTCTGTCCCAGATAATGCCTTTCCAGTTGTTCGCCATACTCAGCCGGATAACCTCGGCAACCGCCTGCCCTCCATGCTGCTTTACGCGGTTCTCAATCTCCGTCAGCAGAGATTTCAAGCCGATCGCCTTGTACCCCTCGCGCCGCTCCTGCTTGTAGGTGATCCAGTCTCGCACCGCAGAAAGCGCAGGCTCAGAAAACCGTTCCGCAAGGTCAGGGGCGGGCGCGCCCTCCTTCTTGCTTTCTTGCTTTCTTGCTTTCTTGCTTTCTTCTTCTGTTGCCCTCGGTTTGCCCTCGGTCTGCCCTTGGTCTGCCCTTTTTTTGCCCTCGGTCTGCCCGTTGACTGCCTGATACTCATCGTATCGGGCAACCGTTACAACCGTGTAATGCCGGTTGCTTTCCACCGTGATTTCTCCGGTTTTCTTGAGCTTTGCAAGCGCCGTCCGCACCTGCTTTAGCGTCAGTCCGCTCTCGTCCGCAAGACCTTGCAGGCTCGTCACAAACGCGCCTCGGGCAATGTCGCGCCCCATGAACTGGCTCTCCTTGAAGTTTGCCCTCAGCAGGATGTGCAGCCACAGCTTGCAAGTGGGGATGTCCTTGTACCACCCCCACTCCGTCAGCTGACGGTATATCTGTATATGTCCGTTCGTCAGCATTCCCTCTCACCCTCTCAGAACGGAACGTCGTTCGGGTCGCTCTCGTCCGATGCGATAAAGTCGCTTTCCTCCTCCTTCGGCTTGCCCTCGCTCTTTCCGCCGCAGAAGTCGATGCTCTCTACCTGCACCTCCCACGAGCGGCGCTTGTTTCCGTTCTTGTCCTCCCAGTCGCGGCTTTCGAGCCGTCCCGAGATGATGCACATATCGCCCTTGTGGAACCACGTGTGCGCGTGCTCTGCGAGCTTGCCCCAGATGCAGATGTCGATAAAGTCCGACGGGTACGAGCCGTCCTGCGCCTTTCGGCTTCTCTGCACCGCCAGCGTGCCGCCCGTAACCGCTGTGTTGCTCTGCGTGTGCCGCAGCTCCAAATCCTTGGTGAGCCGTCCCTGTAAGATGATCTTATTCAGCATACTTGCAAATCTCCTTCGTGATATAGCTTTTCAGCTCTTCCGGCGTGTAATACACGCGCGAGCCAATCCGCACGCAGCGGATGTTTCCGGCATTGCGGATTTCGTCCAGCGTATCCACGCTGATGTTCAGCGCGTCCGCCGCTTCCTTGCGTGTCAGCAACAGCTTTTCCATGTTAACGTCCCGTTCCTTTCGTGTATTTCTGCTTTTCCTCGCTCCACATGGGATAGAGGCTTTCAAGGTACTCGCGCATCTCCTCTCGGATTGCCTTGCCGCCTCCTTGGTCCATCTCTCGATGGCAGTCCGGGCACAGCATCACAAGGTTAGTCGGAATGCCCATGCCGCCGCGCGCCCGGCTGACAAAATGCGCCGCTTGCAGCACGCCGCCGCGTCCGCAGTGGCGGCAAATGCCGCCGTCCCGGTCATAGCACTCCTTCCAAACCGTCGGTGAGATACCGGTAAACCGTGTCTGTCTCCTCATACGCCGCGCTCCTCCGGTTTCCACTTGGCAAGCCATCCGAGCACCGTGCTTTCCGACTCTGTCTCGATGCCTTGCTCTTTGCAGTCCTGCACGACAAGGTTGATAAGCCGTCCCATCTGCAAGGTGTCGTAGGTGGATGAGCCGTAGTAACAAAGCAAGTAACCGCCGTTACAGTCCTGCGTCACCCATCCGAGCCCCTGCTTTTCCCACAGCGTCGCGATGAGGTCGCGCTGCTGCTCGTTTGCGTAGGGGATAAGCCTGTAATTGTCCCCTACATCGGGAATGTACGAGCGGTACACCTCGTCTCGCTTCATACCGAGCACCGCCGCCAGTTTGCCGAGGAGTTGCCAGAGATAGGCGTTTGCTCGCCCTGAGCGCTTGTCGTACTTGCGCTTCACCTCCGCGCAATATAACTTCCCCTCCTTCATCTGCTCGCACTCTACGCGCGCCATAGGCGCGTTCTTGACGTGCAGGCAAAGCCAGTTTCCGCCCTCATTGTGGATGACGCGCGCCCGGTCGAACTCATGCGTCATGCGAGCGCCTCCATCTGCTTGAGCCGATCTTCGAGGTCAAGCAGCGCCGCGTTCATCTTCACAATGTCGCCTGCGTCCGCCTTGTACTTCTCGTTCCACAGCTGCGCTGCCGCCGTCTTGTCGCCCATCAGCTTCACAAGCATCCGCTTTACCTCGTTCGCCTTGGCCTTCGCCGCCGCAACCTTCGGGTCCTCCTTCGGCTTCTCGCCGGTGGTCTGCTCGTGGTATGCGTCGGTGTCTGCGTCCTTGGTGTCGTCGATAAGGAACAGGCCGTTCAGCGCATACTTGCGCGCATAGCTGCTCGCCGTGCCGGTAATCTGACTGCCGTCCATGCCCTTCTTATCTGCGTCCTCACGGGCATACGCCGTGTTAAACACCCGCTCGCCGCTCTCGCAGTCAAGGATGTTCGCGGTAGCGCGGATGTAAAACCGCTCACCCACCTGCACTACCTCGTCCGACAGCGTGACCGTGCATCCGTGCTTGCCGAGCACCGGCTTGAGCGCTTCCAGAATGTCCTCGCAGCTGCGGTACTTGTACTTGCCGAAGCTGTTGTACTGCCCTTTCGGTGCTTTCAGTTCGCGCTGCACAGCAGCCAGTTTTTCGTATACGTTCATTTCTTAGTCCTCCTCCATCTCGTTTTCCGTTTCCCAGACGCGCTCACGCACGTCCTGCAAAAAGTTCTTGATCTCATCTGTGAACAGCTCCTCGTACTCCTCCAGAAACGCCCCGATGCGAATTTCCGCCTCGTGCATGTCGTACAGCCGGTTCAGCTGCTCCTGATCGTCTCTCTCCGGCGGCTCAAGCGGCGGCTCAATGTTCAGCATCCTGCAACCCCTCCAGAACCTCGATCACCTTGTCGAACGTCGTCTCCTGCAAGCCGTGATACCACACGCACTTGCCGTTCATCACAAAGCACTTGTAGCTGTCCACGCTTTCCCACTTCGCCATGTAACCGCGTTGGAAAACGTTGATGCACACCATGCCGCCGTCCGTATATGCCGAGAACTCAACCGCTCGCGTGTCGTCCAGATCGTCTACGCCGAGGCACAAGTCCAACAGCCGGTGCATTGTTTCCTTATCCATTGCTTTTTCCTCCAATCCGTGTTATACTCACCTTGAAACATTTTTCTTTGCCGCCGAAACGGGATTGCGCTCCCGCTCGGCGGTTTTTCTTTTTACTTGGTTTCTTTTACCTGTCCGTCTGACAGCGTGTAGAACACATCTTCTTTGATGGTTTCACCGTCTACCTTCACAGCCTGTACACCCCGAATATGCATTGTTTCGTCGCGCTCCGTCAGCACAAGCCAACATCCACGCTTGCCGCGTGCCTTACTTTCGCATCCGGTGACAACCGCAACGCTGTCCGCCCCTTCGACTGTCGCCGCGCTACAGTTGCCGGTATTTGTCGCCGCGCTATAGTCGCCGGTATTTGTCGCCGCGCTACAGTTGCCGGTATTTGTCGCCGCGCTACGGTAGCCGGTATTTGTCGCCGCGCTACGGTAGCCGGTATTTGTCGCCGCGCTACAGTTGCCGGTATTTGTCGCCGCGCTACGGTAG
>ERZ808278.1325-NODE-1325-length-10713-cov-24.188591_pt1 | contig 10713 bp, 9 predicted proteins | sample MGYA00521239_ERZ808278 | MGnify/ENA primary metagenome ERZ808278 (study PRJEB31516, sample SAMN03275600) | gut metagenome | biome: mammalia-associated habitat; material: feces | host: Papio cynocephalus | place: Kenya | collected 2012-07-17 ... | reverse complement strand
ATGTTATTGTTCTTTTTAGAAATCGCAGTATTAAAAAATCTGCTTTTCTGAGGAGAAAGAGAATGATAAGAGTTTTTAAACAAAATCTCGGAAAGGGCTTATTAGTAAGTCTTATGGTTATGCTGTTGACTTGTACAGCATTTGTTTCTTGTAAAAATGATGATGACGAGGGGGGGGGAGCTCTAATTCAGTTACTGTAAAAGATACCAGCACTGTTACAAATGAAGATGGCTCTGTAACTACAACAGAAGTCATGTCTGACGGCTCTACAGTAACAACAACAGTCAAGAAAGATGAAAACGGAAACGTTGTTGAGACTGTAAAAGTTACAGAAACCGCTGACGGAAAAGTTACAACAGAAACAACCGATGCAAGCGGCCAAACTACAACTTCAACAAGCACAAAAGATTATTCAAAGTATATCGAAGAAGGAATTACTGCTGTTGAAAACGCAAAGTTTGACTTGGCAATTACAAAATTCAACCAGGCATATACAATAGAAGCCAATGACGAGACACGCGTTTACTCGGCTCTTGCAAGCCTTGCCTCAATAAGCACAAAACAGGCTACAGCAGACTTTGTTAAAAAACACCTGGGTATTACAAATTATCCTGCGACAATGAATGCTCTTTTTAGTCCCGACTGGCTTGAAGCGACAGAATATATTAAGTATGAGGATGAGAATTGGATTTCTGGATATGCAAATTTTAACAAGTCTAATTCTGGCTATTATTACAAGGCAACTATAACTCCTGCATCTGAATACTCTTCAAATACTGTTTCTTATTGGAATATCTATAAAAAAGCAACAATAGAAGGTACGACTTTTTATCCAAGCCTCGGCAATCTTGCGTATTATGAGAAAGACACAAAAGGCTCTTCATCATATTCTCAGTATTATACTTACACGCTTGACGAGAACGGCGAATATTATGTGTATATTGGGAATCTTTCAGACGAAAGCCTTGCTTCTTATCAGTCATATAGCAGCAGTAGTTGGGATGGAGTTGACTACACATATTATAAAAAGGCTATGTTCCCGACACTTTCTGTTCCGGAATGGTTCAAGAATTCAAAGTTTAGTAACTACTTTGGAGAGCTTCTTCTTGCAAATATCTTGAATGGAAATTCAAACGGATTGAACGATGCTCTTGATGATTTGTACAATGTTTTGTTCAGCTCAGAATATGAAGATGCCTGCAAGAAAATCGATGCGGTTACAGGAAGCGTTAAAATTCCTAGCCGCGTAATCGAGGATTTTGGTCTTACAGAGATTGTCGGAGACACAAGCGTAAAACTTGGAAAGGCAGAGCTTGCCCTTATAAAGACCTCATTCAATATTCTGAAGGCGACAGTTGAGTACGCGCAGTCATACAATTTGAACAGCGACCTTTCATTCCTTAAATTCGACTGGGCAGACAAAGACGCTGCAATGAAAGTCTTTGAAAAATATTTGCAATATGACGCTAGCATAGACCCGCTTGCAAACGGATTTATGAGCCAGAGAAGCACTGAAAAAATGGCGGCCTCAAAAGAGCACTTTGCGTCTGCTGTAAGCGACTTGATTGCAGCCTATGACGACATTCTTGCAAATGCGGCAGACTACGGCTATCCGACAGCTTTGACCGATGTTCTTAACGAATACAAAGTTTTGCGTGAAGGCGCCGTTCAGTTGCAAGCCGCAATTACAGATGGCGGAAAATTCTATATTCCGGAAACTGACGGCCTGCCGGCTTCTTGGCCTGCAAGCGGCTCATTGTATATCGACATTGGAAAACTTTTTGATGCAAGCAACTTTGCGCTGAAGAATTTTATAGCTTGTGATGAAAACAATATACCAAGAATTAGAAATGTGTATTCCAAATACATCTATAATTCCGACACTGATGAAGAATATTTTACTATTTCGGAATCAAAAAACTATATTTACTATGATAACAATGGCGAAGAAGTAAAAGTTTCGCTTCCGGATTCTCAATTGTCTGTAGCGGATTCAACTGGCAAAAAAACAGTTGATTATTTGATTGATGCGTATAAGAATGCTAAATTCTTTGATGACGATGATGAAGGATATACGCTTGCGCTGAAAATTGAATGGCATAATCTTGAAAAAATATTTGCAGGATTTGATTTTGCAAGTCTTATGAACGATTGCGGAATTGAAATGAGAGAGCACTCTGCATCTTCTGACAATGCTGGCTATCATTTTACGCATGTGCCAGTTGGTGTTCTTCCTGGTCTTTATGTCTACAACTTCTACCATGACGGCGAGATTGCGGACGATATAAAGTCTCTTATAGCTGATAAGTAAGATTTTTTGCTGAAAACAAAATGTTTTAGTGTCTAAAAAATCTTTTTCAGTCTAATTTTAGCCGCATTGTCTTTATGAACTTCGCTTCACAAAGTCTTGCGGCTTTTTTGTGTTTATGAAGTTAAAAAAAACGTTTATTTGTTCAATTTTAATTTTTTTTTCATCGCTTTTGTCGTCGCAAAATTTTGAATTGAATTCATTTGCCGGAGATTTGTTTTTTCCGGTTTTTGGAGCAACGGCGGAAGGCTCTTTAAAAACAGAATCAAATTATTTTTCTAAATTAAGTGCTTCTGGAGGTTTTCTTGGCGCAAAACCAGATTTGTCAAAATTTGAGGGGAAGTTTTATTCAGGTTATGCAGAAATAAAAATCGGCTTAAAAAAACTGGATTTTTCTGCAGGTGCGTTTGGAGTAAATATTCCAGGCAAAACTAAAATTTTAAATGGAAAACCGCGTTTTATTTTGGAAAACGGAGATTTTGCTGGATTTTACACTTCTGTAAATTATTGCTTTTCTAAAAGCATAAAACTTTCTTCCGAATTATTTGCCGGAAAAGGCGGATTTGATTGGGGCGATCTGTATTACTTTTTTGGACATCCGGAAAATATAAGATTTTTTTTCGAAAAAACAGAATTTTCGCTTCCTTATGGATTTGATTTTTCGTTTTTTGGAGGAAAAATTAAAGCAAAAATTCAGGCAGATAACACGGAAATAAAAGAAAAGTTGGGAACAGGCAGTGGAAATTTTATTGGATTAAAAGCAGAAAAGGATATTTTGGGGTCAGAAACAAAAATTGATTTTAGGCATTTTCTTTCAATAAAACTATTTTATTGTTATGCAGAGATATTTGGTTCGGTTCTTGCGACAAGTGAAACACAAGACTATTTCTTTTTTCCTTACGAAAGGATTTATGGGCATTTGAACGATAAATTTTATGTTGCTGGACTTGGATTTTCTTATGAATATAAGCGTTCGTCCTTAAAAGTTCGGCTTGATACAGATTATTTTCATTGTTTTGCTAATAAGCCGGATGCAAATTATTCATATAAATATAAGAAAAATATTTTTTTTGACGGTTCTGTAGCTTCAAAAGACTTTGATTTTGCAGATTTTACAAATTGTGGATTCTTTGCCGGAAAACTAAGCGTGTCATATAACGCAAAAACAATTTTAAAATTAAAGCGCGTTGAGCCAGAATTAAGACTTTCAAGACTATTTGTTCTTCCTCTTTTGACAGATACTGCAAAAAATGGACTAAAAACAAAATTAAGTAGTTCCGCAAATTCAAGCTTAGGTTTGTCGTCATCAAAAAATTTACAAAAAATAAAAACTATTTTGCTGAGCGGTACGATTTTATCGTTAAAAATTAAATATTAGGCTCAATTTCGAGTTTTAAATTTTAGTGTCATTATCGGGCTTGACCCGATAATCCATTGGAAAGATTGCTAATCGAGTTAGCTATGCAAACATCGCGGTGTCAAGCACAGCAATGACAGCCTTGTTGGCATAGGAATAACTGTTTAGCAGCTATTTTTATTAAAACTCGAAATTTGACCTATTAAATTAGGAGCGCACCGCACAGTCTAGCCGGCTTTTCAGGGTTCCGCTAACGCTTCATCCGCCAAGGCGGACGCTCGCGCCCTTCCAATCCGGGCTGCAAGCCCGGACGTGCGCGGGAGCGCACACGAAAAATAAACGGGTTTTGCGCAAGCAAAAGCATATTTTTCTTTAATAAAATGACAGGATTTTTTTTCTAGTTTATAATGTTTTGCGGTTGGGAGGTCGTTTTATGACTGGATATGACAAAATTGCTATTTTGCTTGCGGAACTGGGGAATGGAGCGCGCGAGGCTGTTCTTGAAAAGCTTAATTTTTCTCCTGAACAACTTAAAAAAATCAATGCTGCTACTAAAAAACTTCGCAGTTATGACGGAAAAATTTACAATCCTAAAGATAAAACTCAGGTAAACAGAGAAATTGCTGTTCTTGAGGAACTTAAAAGTTTTGGGGAGCTTCGTGGAATTTATAAGGATGTTCCGCATGGATTTATTAAAACAGCCGCTTCTGAAGAAGAAAAGCTTAGGGAGTCGGTTATGGCAAATCCTGAGGCAATTGCTCAGGCTCTTGGAAAATGGTTAAAATCTGACGATTAAATTAAAGTGGCAGGGATAGGAAGGGGCGCATAGCGCGTGTTTTTGCTTGCAAAAATACCGGAGGCGAGAGCCGTAGCCCTGGATAGCCCGGTTTTTGCGAATGCAAAAAGCCACCCAAAATAAAAAAACGGTCAAAATGCAATGTGTGCTTTGACCGTTTTTTTTTGTTTATTTTTTTGCAGTAGATTTTTTAGTTGTTTTTTTTGCCGCTGGCTTTTTTGCCGTAGTTTTTAAATTTGCTTCTGAAGGAATACAAATTACAACTGAATTGTCTGTGTTTGAAAAAGGCGCTGGAATATATTTGTCGGCTTTCCAGTCATTTTCCCAGCGTTTGCCGTCCATAAGATAGCGGTACTGGTATTCTTTTCCGGCATCGAGCTCGAGTGTTACAGAGAAAGAACCGTCTTTTGATTTTTTTAGGTGAGTTTCTGTTGAACTCCAGCTGTTAAAATCTCCAGCAAGAGATACAGTTGCTGCATCCTGGGCGGCCTCTTTTTCAACAATGAAAGTCACTTTGCATTTTGTTGCGTCTGCTGAATAAACTTTTTTTAATGCCATGACATTCTCCTTTAAAAAGTATATTTACCCTAAAACTTTATGTTTTGCGGGGCATTTTAAAAATTATTTGCTATAAATTCATTCAGAAGTATACAACTTATTGTCCGACTTGCCAATAAATTATATATTAAAAAGCGAACAGATAAAAAAATTCCGCCGATTTAACCTAAATTGCAGAGCGGAGACCGGTTTATTTGAACCGGCAAATCTTGCTAAAATGGAGGCTCGGCTATGAGCAGTCTTTCTAACAAAAATCATTATTTATTTACATCTGAGTCGGTTGGCGAAGGCCATCCGGATAAACTTTGCGATCAGGTTTCTGATGCTGTTTTGGATTATTGCCTTTCGCTTGATCCTGATGTCCACGTTGCCTGCGAATCTTTTTCTACAACGGACTTTTTGCTTGTTGGCGGCGAAATTGGTTTTCAGAATTACAAGGTGAATCCTAAAGAATTTAATGCAAATATCGAAAAAATCGCACGTCAGGTTGCTGTTGACATTGGCTATACTTCGCCAGAAGTTGGTCTTGACGGCAGAAACTGTCTTTTTATGAACCGTCTTCATGCTCAGTCTGCGGACATAAATCAAGGCGTTGTCGGTAAAGGACTTGACGAATACGAAGGTCAACAGGGAGCTGGTGATCAGGGAATGATGTTTGGATTTGCTTGCAACGAAACTCCATCGTTAATGCCTGCTCCGATTTATTATTCGCATCAGATTCTTTTAAAGGCAAATGAGCTTCGCCATAACGGAACAATTGGCTGGCTTAGGCCGGATGCAAAATCTCAGGTTACTGTTGAATATGATGAAAACAACAAGCCTGTTCGCATTGACACGGTTGTTGTTTCTCATCAGCACGATCCTGACGTTGATTATGCGACAATAAAAGAAACTATTATTAATCAGATTGTAAAACCTGTTCTCGAACCAACTGGACTTTTGGACGAGAATACAAAATTCTTTATAAATCCGACTGGAAAATTTGTAATTGGCGGTCCGGATGGAGATTCTGGTTTGACTGGCCGAAAAATCATTGTCGATACTTACGGCGGAATGGGCCGTCATGGCGGCGGAGCTTTTTCTGGAAAAGATCCTTCTAAAGTTGACCGTTCGGCTGCTTATATGGCACGCTACATTGCAAAAAATGTTGTTGCCGCGGGACTTGCCGAAAGAGTGGAAGTTGAACTTGCTTATGCAATTGGAGTTCCGTTCCCTGTTTCGATTCTTGTGGAAACTTTTGGAACTGAAAAAGCTGAGCGTTCAAAAATTGCTGCTGCCGTAGAGAAAATTTTTGACTGCACACCGGCTGGAATTATCAAAACTTTGAATTTAAAACAGCCGATTTACAGAAAAACGGCGTCTTATGGACATTTTGGACGCGAAGGTTTCCCTTGGGAAAAAACTGACAAAGTTGAAGAACTTAAAAAAGAGGTGTTGCGTTAGCGCTGGGAGTGGCGGAGTTGCGGGGCGGTTGAGTTTTGCGAAACTGCTTCGCAATGAGCGTAGCGAACCACGGACATAGCGACCCGGCAGAATGTCGGGAAACGCCAATAAAAAAATGAAGTCAAAAGCTGTTGAAATTGATTCGAGAATTACGCCGCAGGCAAAACGGGATGCGCATATTCATTATATTGTTGCTTTTTGCGGCGGTTTTTTGACGGTTTTTCCGCTGGAGAACATTGTAAAGAGTTTTGGTTCTTCTCAGACGACGCATTTAATAGAAATGGTGCGTCTTTTAATTGGAAAAGACTGGTTTGAGTTTGGACTTAGGTTTGTCGGTGTTTTAATTTTTGCTCTGCCGATTTTTTTTGTTACTTTTGCCAAAGAACACACAAAAATTAACGTAAAATATGCGGCTCTTTTGGTTGATGTGGCGATGGGCTTTTTAATGTGGCTTATGCCGACGAATTGGCCAAAGGTTGTTTATCTTTATCCTACTTTTTTTGCAATGTCGCTTCAGTGGAGCAGTTTTTCGGGAAGTTACGGCTATGCGGCTTCGACAAATTTTTGCACGAATAATTTTAAGCAGACAATCAGTGCCTTGACGGAATATTTTTGTAACGGAAAAAGTGAATTTAAATTGAAGGCGCAGTTTTATGGCGCGGTTCTTGCCGGCTATTATCTTGGAATTTTTGCCGGATTTAAGCTTTTTGAAAAACTTGGAAATTTTTGTTTTACGCTGGTTACGATTCCTTGTGCGATAATTGCGGTTTTGCTCGCGACTTTTCCAAAGGATTCAGCAAAATAGTTTTTTTTGTGATTTTGCAAGGTTGGAAAAATGATTCTTTCAAAGCAGCAGATTGTTGAAATTATGGAACGTTTTAAGGTTCAAAATCCGAATCCAAAGAGCGAACTTGATTTTAAGAATCCGTTTACTTTGCTTGTTTCTGTAGTTTTGAGCGCTCAGGCAACCGACAAATCTGTAAATTTTTATACAAAACCGCTTTATGAAGCTGCCGACACACCTCAAAAAATTGTTGCCCTTGGTCAGGAAAAATTGATTGAGTTTATAAAACCAATCGGTTTATGGAAAAATAAATCTAAAAATATAATTGCACTTTCTAAAAAGCTGATTGAAGATTTTGGCGGAATTGTTCCAAATTCCAGAGAGAAACTTATGTCTTTGCCGGGAGTTGGAAGAAAAACTGCGAATGTTGTCTTGAATGTGGTTTTTGGTCAGAATACAATGCCGGTCGACACGCATCTTTTGCGGATTTGTCCGAAAATTGGGCTGGCAGAAGGCTCAACTCCGGAGCAGGTTGAAAATTCGCTCTTAAAAAATATTCCTGCCGAATATTTGCAGCATGCGCACCATTGGCTTTTGCTTCACGGCCGCTATGTTTGCACAGCCCGGAATCCAAAGTGCAATGAATGTTTGATAAGAGATTTGTGTCTTAACGGCAGAAGTCTTTAAGACAATTGATTTTTGAATTGATAAAATGGTGAATTGAAAGTTTTGGAAAAAATTTAGTATTTTTTTATTGGAGGCATAATAAAAATGGAAGAAAGCGTAATTGCGGAGGCGGCAAACGGTGCGATTGCACTTGCAAATGGAACGGCAAATGAAGTAAAGTCGCTGTTTCATCTCGATGAACTGTCAGCTTATTTTACTTGGGCAAATCTTGCAAAAGTGATTACAAGCGTTGTGGCAATTCTTATTTTCTGGGTGTTTTATCGCATAATCAGGCATTTTGTAAAAAAAACGGCTTCAAAAACTTTGCAGAAAAAAACTGTTTCGCTTATTGTAAAGGCAGTCAGTTATTGTTTTTACGTTTTAATCGTAATGTATGTTCTCGGACTCTTTGGAATTAAACTGAGCGCAATTTGGGGCGCTGCAGGAATTGCTGGAGTTGCCATTGGTTTTGCAGCGCAAACTTCCGTAAGCAATTTGATTTCCGGTCTTTTTGTTGTTACCGACAAGGCAATGAAAATCGGCGATTTTATAGAAGTTGACGGGATTTCTGGAACGATTGATTCAATAGGAATAATTTCGATAAAAATTCATACTGGCGACAACCAGCTTGTGCGAATTCCAAATGCAACAATAATAAATACAAAATTAAAAAATTATTCGGCTTTTCCGTACAGACGCTACATTTTTGAAACCAGTGTTGATTATGGCAGCGATTTTGACAAGGTTATGGAAGTTGCAAAAACTGTTCCTGCACGATGTCCGACTGTTGTTCTTGATAAACCGGAATACTCTCCAAAAGTGCTTTGGACAACTCATGGAGACAGCGGAGTGAATTTGAACATTATTGTTTGGAGCAAAATAGAAGATTTTTTGCAGACAAAAAGCGATATTTCAGTAAATACTTTAAAAGCTTTTAACGAGGCTCAAATCAATATTCCGTTTAACCGTATGGACGTTGCGATTTTGAACGAAAAAAAATAGGAAGTGAATTGAATGCAAGCTCAGGCAAAACCAGTAAATCAGCTGTTCAGTAAAAATTTTCTCAATCGCTTAATCTGGCCTTTGGTTGCAGAGCAATTTCTGGCAATGACAATCGGTGCTTGCGATACGGTTATGGTTTCTTCTGTCGGAGAAGCTGGCGTTAGCGGAGTAAGTTTGATTGATCAGCTTGGGCAGCTTGTAATTCAACTTTTTGCTGCATTTGCTACTGGCGGAGCGGTGGTTGCAAGTCAATATCTCGGTCATAAAGAACAAAAAAAGGCTCAGGCTTCTGCAAAACAGCTTCTAAATTTGTGCGTGATTGCCGGAGTGTTTTTTATAGCAATATGTCTGCCTTTGCGCCGGATTATTTTGAACGGAATTTTTGGCGCGCTTGAACCGCAGATTATGGACAATGCGCTAACTTACTTTGTCTGGATTTTGTTTAGTTTTCCGTTGCTTGGAATTTATAACAGTTGCGCTGCGTTGTGCCGGGCAATGGGAAATAGCAAAATAAGTTTAAAAGTCAGCCTTATAATGAATTTGGCAAATATTGCTGGAAACGCGATTTTGATTTACGGAGCAAAAATTGGAGTTGCCGGAGCAGGAATTTCAACTCTCGTAAGCCGAGGTATTGCCGCCGTTGTAATGCTTTGCGTTTTAAGCCAAAAAAAATGGCCGCTTTTTTTAGAAAAAATCTGGAAACCGAAGTTTGATTTTTCACTCATGGGACGAATTTTAAAAATTGCAGTTCCGAGTGGAATTGAAAATTCTGTTTTTCATATCGGAAAAACCCTTGTCTATTCGTTTATGTCCAGTTTTGGAATTACGGCAATTGCTGCAAATGCAATTTCAAACACAGTCGCGAGTTTTTCAAATATTCCGGGAAATGCAATAGGTCTTGCAAGTGTAACGATTGTCGGTCAGTGCATTGGCGCCGGCGAAAAAGAACAGGCAAAATCTTATGGCCGAAAGATGATGCTTTTGTCTTACGGCGGAATGTTTGTTACGGCAATTGTGGTTTTTGGACTTGCGCCGTTTGTTACAAAAGTTTTCAATTTGACGCCGCAAGCTCAACGTTTGGCCGTGCTTGTAATCCGCGCTTGTATGGTTGCAAATATAATTTTCTGGCCAATGAGTTTTACAATGCCAAATATTCTTCGTGGAGCAGGCGATGCAAAGTATACGATGATAATTTCAAATATAAGCATGTGGCTTTTCCGCGTTCTTGGTAGTTTTTTGATTTCAAAATGGATTTTGCACATTTATCCGGGAAACACACATCTTGCGCTTTTTGGCATTTGGATTGGAATGTTTTTGGACTGGATTTTCCGCGGAATTATGTTCTACGCGCGCTTTTGTGGCAAAAAATGGCTTGAAAAAAAAGTAATTTAGCCTGAATTTTAAAAATTGGAAAAAACAGTCAGTTATGCGTCATTTTCGTGCTGCGACACGGAAACCTAAAATTTCAATTGATTATCGGATCAAGCTGGATAAATTTTTGGAGCGCAATTAGCGAAAAAGAAAAATTTGTCAGTTAGAACCGTCCAGTTGCCGCAAAAACCGGCTTTCCAGGGTTCCGCTAACGCTCTATCCGCAAAAGCGGACGCTCGCGCCCTTCCAATCCGGGCTGCAAGCCCGGTCGTGCGCTAGCGCGCACACGTAAAATAACCGGGTTTTGCGTAAGCAAAAGCCGCAGCATGCGCAAGCATGCAAAAATCCGGGCTGCAAGCCCGGTCGTGCGCTAGCGCGCACACGTAAAATTAGTTTTTCACATTTTTTGTTTTTTCGTGCTATAATTT
>ERZ808278.1323-NODE-1323-length-10733-cov-3.157614_pt1 | contig 10733 bp, 14 predicted proteins | sample MGYA00521239_ERZ808278 | MGnify/ENA primary metagenome ERZ808278 (study PRJEB31516, sample SAMN03275600) | gut metagenome | biome: mammalia-associated habitat; material: feces | host: Papio cynocephalus | place: Kenya | collected 2012-07-17 ... | reverse complement strand
TCTTTCTGTTTCATTAGCTGAAGTTGAGAATAAGTGTAATTTAGATTTTAAAACATCTATTTTGTTACCTAGATCTTGTTTTGATTTTCCTAAATCTTTTAAGCTATTTCCAAAATTCTTTACTGAACTTTTGTATACTTCAAATTTAGTATCTAATAATTTAAATTTATTATCTAAACCCTCAATAGAACTTTCTAGGTGTTTAAAATTATTTTCTTTACCAATTTCACCTAGTCTTTGTTTAGTTTCTTTTAAATCTGAATTTAAACTTGCAATTCTTTTACCAGTAGAACTATATCCACTCTCCATTGATTTTAAATGTTGTTTATGCTTATTTAAATTCTCATTTACTTTTACATATTCAACATTTAACTTATCCAATGAAGCCTTTTGCTTATCCCACTCTTTACCTGTTGAGTTTTGCAATAGTTTCTGTTGGTTTTTAATTTTTTGTTCAAGTTCACTCTGTTTGTTGGTTAGTTCCTCAACTATTTTTTTACTTGAAGTAACTTCTTTAGTATATTCCTGATATACTGATTATTTTGGCTTGTACTTCACTTTTCTTGTTAAGTCCAGATACCGTAGTATCGTAGCCTTTAATACTTTTTCCTAATATATCAAATTCATCATCTAAAGATGAAATATTTTTTTCTAATTTATTAAGTGTAACATTAGTAAGTTTATTTACTTCACTTTCAAACTTAGTAAAGTTTACACTTTCATTCATTTTCTTAATTTTAGAAGAATTAGTTTCGAAAGCCTTAGATAATTTTGCTACTTCTTTTTCAGATGAAGCATGAGCTTGTTTTAAGTCTTGTAATCTTTTTTTATTAAGATCAAGATTAACATTATAACCAGCTAATACATTTTCCAAGGTTCTAATCTTAGAAGCCATTTTTTCATAATCGGGTGAAGATTTATCAATCTTAGAAAGTTCTTCTCTCCATTGAATTAGCTCCTTTTCTACTGTATCAATTCTTCTAGTATAAAGATCAATATTATTTTCAGCTTTTTTCATTTCCTGGCTTTGTAGTGCCATCATCTTGTTAGTTAAAGCTGTTTCTTGTTTTAATTGTTTTTGGGTTAAATCTAACCCTTCCATACTATGGTCAAAATCTTTGACTGTATTTTTTGTAATTTCAAAATTATTTTTTAATTTTTTTATGGAATCTCCGACTTTAGCAATTTCTTTATCTGCTTTATCAAATTCCATTTTAGTCTTTAATTCAGTAATTTTTCCTGATGTGCTCTTTAAAGACTTCTCAAGAGTTAGTAATTCTTTTTCAGTTGATCTATATTCTTTTCCTAAAGTTTCAACTTTATTTTTATGAATTTCTATCTCTTTACTAACTTCGCTGTATGAAGCTCTTAACTCTTCAACCTTCTTAGAAGTATCAACGAATAATTCATCAGTTTCATCTAATTCACTTAATATTTTTTCATATTTTTGTAATTCCTGTGAAATAGATTTTTGTTTGTTTTCTAACTCTGTTATGGCTTTAGATGAAGATTTCATTTCCTGGCCATATACATTCAATAACTTACTAGTTTGAGTAATCTTACTATTTAAATAAGATTTTGTAGTTCCTAATCCTTCAAGACTATTATCAAAATTTTTAGTAGTTATTCTTGCCTTTTCAAAATTATGGTCTAATTCTGAAATTTCTTTTTTTATACCACTAACAGCTTTATCTAAATTCAAGGAATCCATAGAACTTTGTGTTTGTACTATTTCTCTCTTAAATTTTTGTATAGCAGTTTGGCTCTCATTATAACCCTGTTTAGCTTTTATGAGATTTCTTATGTGATTATTTAAATTCTTGTTAGCTTTATCTAATTGTTGTTGTAATCCTTCAACTTCTTTTTTATGTTCTTTAAAGCCTGGATCACCTTTTTTTAATTCATCTAATTTAGTTTTTTGTTTACTAAATTCTTTAGTAAGTTGTTCAGAAAGTTGTTTATGAATTTTTATCTGTTCAGAACTTTCTTTAATTCTTTTACTGTGTGCTTCTGACTCTTTAGTAGCAGCTTTAATTTTATCTGTTAAAGTTTGATGTACTTTTGATAAACCTTCTATAGTATTTTCAAATTTATCAACAGAACTAGAAGCTAGTTTCAAATTAGAATCTAATTCTTTAGTTACGTCTTTGGCTCTTTTAACGTTTTGAGTATAGCTAGAAGAATCCATACCAAGTGTAATTAGTAAATCTGTACCTGCCATCTTTTAAAATACACTCCTTTTATAAAATATTGTCTATATAACATTCCTCTTTTTTTTCTTCTTGAGGTGTATTCATTTTTTTATGAATATCTGCTAATTTAAAAAGTTTTTTAGGAGTGGATTTAAGAAACTCTTCCTCACTCATTCCTAGGACTTTAACTGCTAAGTACCAAGTCCAATCTAGGTCTAATTCTTCTTCATCAGCTACATTTTTTATTTTTTTTTAGAACCTTTTTTTTCTCTTGGTAAAGAATTGTCAACTAATTCAGGTATAGCTTCCATAAATACTGGTAATGAGTTTATAAAATCTAATCCTTCTATAAATTCTAAACCTACACTTTTTTCTTCTTTACCTTCACCAGTTTTTAAACATGAAGCTAATAGGCAACCTAGTGCAATCATATCTTGTTCTTTTGATATAGCATCTAAACCAACTAATATTGATTTTCCATAGTATTTTTGGAAATTCATTGCTGCTTCAAAATCTAATATCATCTTATAAGTTTCTCCATTAAACTCTATTGGAATTTCTTTTCTTAATATATCCATTTCCTTTTTTCTCCTTTTTAAATAAAATCTTTTTTAGTTTAAAAAAAATGGAGGTTTTAAAAATAAAACCTCCACATTATTTATTGTTTAATATTATTGCTTAGCTCTTCCGCCACCAATAGTTTTTGGTACTTCTGTAAACCACTTTCCAATCAAAGTAGAATTATCACTATCTGAATCATTAGCCTTTATAAATACTCTTCCATTATTAGCTAAAGGTGAGAATATTCCTGTTAATTTGACAGTTTGTCCCTCGATAGACTCCTCTTTTGTCTTGTAAGCGCTTTCATCTCTTTTTAGTACACCTTTGTAAAGACATACATATTGATAGCCTCCAGTACTTAATTCCGCCTTAAACATTAAAGCTAATTCTTTGCTAGCTGGTGTAGCTTCTTGGATAAATACACCATTTTCATATTTTTGTCCTGTAATTTCAGCTTCTAGTTTAGGATCTAAATATCCTAATTCTATAGTTACTTCTTTATTAGCAAATGTGTTGATAGTTTGTTCTGCAACATCATCTGAATAAAAAACTACTGAATCACTACTATCTTTGATGTCGATAGCTACTAATGATGGAATTTTTTTGATAGTTCCATAAGTTAAACCTGAACTTGTGTCAGTAGTTAATGGAGCAAAATGTAAATCTTTACAACCAATAAGTCTTGCCATAAATTTATATCCCCTTTTTAAGTTAAAATTTTATAATAATTAAAAAAAATCGGTTGATTATATAAATCGACCGATTCTTCATATATACAAGAAGGAACATCTGTCCTTTTAAATCCAGCGTCCTTCATTCTTTTCAATATTTGTTTTTTAATAGGTAAATAATTACCCCTACTAAATATATTTACACTAATGTTATATCTAATAATGGTTTCTTCATCATCTAGGTGTTCAACCCCTCTTTCTCCCGTCACATTAAACAGAACCAAGGGTAGTTTTTCTTCTTTTCTAGCTGCAAAATAAACAGGAACACCAATTGGTTTTAAGGTTTCTAGGATCAATGAGTGTATATTAAATTCTTCATTTTCATTATCTTCTTGATTATCTTCTGAAATTGTTTTTACTTTTTCTTTAGGTTGTATTGGTTTTATAATATTTCTATCTTCTTTGGGTTTAGCAGGTTTAAACTCTAAAGGTCCAATATTAAATCCACTTCTATCTATCATCTAAACTCCTTCATCAATTCTTCTTTAATAGTTTTATAAGCTACAGGCAAAGCTTTTTCTCTAGCTTTACCTAGCCAGTTTGATCCTGTTATATACCTACCAGTTCTATTATGATAGAATCCATAGTTGTTAAAATAAAGACCACGAATTTTATTAAAGTCTACATTCTTATTTTTGATTCCGATTTTGATGATTTTATTACCACCTTTACCTCGAACTATAGGATATTTTCTAAGTTCTCTGCTACCAGCACCTGTACTATATCTGTGGTGAGTACTTCTGACTACACCTACTTCTATTTCTTTTACTTTATCCCCAGCAGCATTTAAGGCTCTATTAACTGGTTTCTCACCAACTTTTCCTATCTTATCAAAATAATCACTAAGCTCTTTGAAACCCTTAATATCTATTGACAAAAATGTCTACCCCAAACCTTTATAAATCTATTTTCTTCATTAATATTATTAATTCCATACAACTCATAAGTTTTACCGTTATAAAGTATTCTGTCTGTTCTTTCAGAAATACCTTCCTGGTATCTAAATGTAAATAATCTTACTACACTACTATCAATTCCTTCATTTGAATACGTTTCACGCATCAAACGGTCATCAAATTCTATTTTTGCCCTAGTTTTGGAATAGGTTTTCCATTCCTCAACCTGAAAACCTTCTTCATCTGTTGTTGTTGTAAGTCTTTGTAATTCAATTACTTTCTTTAAATCTCCAATATATACTAGTGCTATAAAATGTCACCTCTGTACATATCTAGCACACCCTTAAACATACCGTCTATTTTTTCAGTAGACTTTATATTTACAGCTTTATTTTCATAACAATGTGCAATCAAAGAAAGCGTTGGAATAATTAAAGCATAATCCAACTCCTGGTCTTCCTTAGCTTTTATATAATCCCTTACATAAGACTTAGCAGCTTCTATATAGATTTCTATTTCCATGTCATCAAGATCATGGTCCACTCTTAGATATTGTTTTACTATTTCCAAACTTAAATTTTCAGGAGTAGTTTTTCTTGAAAATCTCATATAATATCCTCCTAAAAAATAATAAAAAAAGAAAGTGTGATTAAAATAAAATCACACTTTCATTTAGTAGAAACTACTTTTTAGCAGCTCTACCTGATGAAACTTTACCTATAACCATAGCGTCTTCATTTACGATTTTTCCATCTGCCATAACATATCCAGCAAAGATTTCATAACCTTGTGTAAATCCTGTTTCAGTTAAATGTCTTACTGTTATATCAGTTAAAAGATTAATACTATAACACTCTTGTAGATTTACTAAAATTAGAGCTTTGTTTTCAGATGATAAATCTGCCACATTTTCATCAACTACAACTGGCATACCTAATATTGAGTATTGAATTTTTTCTCCAATAACATTATTAGTTAAATATGGTCTTCCTGTTCCATCTAGCATATTAGCTAATTTAGTGAAAGTTTTTCTGTTACAAATTAATACAGCTCCATCTAAATAAGCTGGGTTCATTGTTGTTTGCATAGTTATTATGTCATTAATAGTTAATTCTGCTGCAACTTCAACTTCTTGTGTACCTTTTTCAAGACCTTGTGGTTCAGTAGTTCCATTACCTTTAATGAATAACTTATTTAATTCTTTAGATAATCTTCTAACAATAACATCTAATAAATAGTTAGTTAGATCTATATCTGTATTAGCTAACCGTTTATTTTCAATTAGGATCGCTACTTCCTAATTGGTTCTCTTATGAACTCCTATATATCTCTATATAGACAAGACTATATCTTATTCTTATAATCTGTTACCAATTATAAGAACCTCCCCATTTCCATTCGCTTGAATGTACGATACTCACTTCTTCATCTAAGTTTTTCTCCTAGACTATGTTTTCTCTAGTCGTTGAAGGTATTACTCCAATAAAAAAACCCCTAAAATTCTTAGGAGTATTATAAAAAATTTTTATTAAGATGTAATTTCCCTGCTGATTGTCCATTGTTACATACTTTAGATTTTCACACTTTGGTACTAAAGTCTTTAGGAGTTTCCAGCAATTAAAGGAGTTTTACATTTTACATTACTGTAAAAAGGAAACTTTATGCACAAATATGTGTATAGTCAATTTCAAAAGTAGCCATAGTTTGAGCTGATACTTTCCATGCTTTTAACTCAACTGTTGAGAATTGTACATCAGCATCTTTAAAAGTTCCATCTTCTGCTGTGATTTGTGCAGCACCGTAATTTGTTTCTTTTATAAGCCTTATTGTTCCCTTTGAGTTAAATCTCTTAGCTCTTTCTAATATAGGGCAAAACTCTTCTAATTTTTGTAATATTGTCTTTGAAATTTCTAAAGGCATTAACGCTTTATTAGAAGAATTTGAAGCTAATAACTTTCTTTCTTCAACATCTAAATCCGCTCCCCTGAAGAATGAATCTAAAGCTCTTAGTTCCATTTCTTCTTTGTTTCTCTTTTCATTTAATTCAACAACAGCTTCTTTACCCATGTTTAAAGCTCTCATTTCTTCAATACCTTTTATAGTAGCGTCTATGTTTTGAATTTCAACTTTCTTTTGCTCGAACTTATCTCTTTCTTCAACTGATAAAGCTCTAACTTCTTCGTTATTTTCTAATTCAGAAACCATAGCTTCTAATTCATTCATTAGAATTGATCTCTTTTCTTTTAATGCTTTTAAGTTCATAATTATTCAATGATCCCCTTTTTTAAATTATTTAATTTTAGAAGTTCTAATCTAAGTCTTACAACTTCTAAATTGTTTCTCATACATTCTTCTTGAATTTCAGCTTCAATTTCCTTATGGATTTCTTGAACCTGATTTAATTCTTCTTGAACAAACTGATTATCAAGTTCAGCTTTATTTATCTCATTAAGTTTTTGAGTGATTAGCTCGTCCACTATTTCAATAACTTCCTCCTTACTTACTGCATTTGTTGTAAGTGGTTGAGGAGTTATAACTGGTTCAAAGTTTCTTGAAACAGTTGCTTCTTCTTCTTTTTCTTCTTCATCTTCTTGTTTATCGTTTTCAACTTCATCAGAATTTACAGGTTTAGATTTTTCATCTTCCTTGTTATCATCAGTTTCAGTTTTTTTATCTTGATTTTCTTCATTAGACTTTTCATCATTTTCTTTAGGAATTTCTTTTTCAGAATTTTTATCTTTATCTTCTTCTTTTTCATCTTCCTCAAGCTTTTCAGTTCTTTCTTCTAAATCTTCAAGATCAAGACCTTCTAATTGCTCTTGAGTAGCACTTCTAGTTTCACAAAGAGAACCTATATATGCAGGGTTTTTAACTAGAGATACTTCTAATAATTCAATAGAATCAACGTATCTTTTTTCTAACTTAGCATTTATAGGTTCAATCTTTTCATTTAAGGCTCTAAAACCAAAACTACAAGCGTTTATAGCACCTTCTTTAACCAGGTTATAAACTTCCTCATTTTGAATTTTCGCAGCAAACCTTAAACCGATATTATCTTCATAAAGTTCTAAACTTTTATCATCAGTTGAAGCTAACTTTTTATCCCAGTTATGTTCAAATAAAAGTGGTATTTCATTAGCTTTTTCTATAGCTCTTTTGAAAACACCACTACACATTACTTCTTTAAAATATTTTCTTTTTCTATGAGAAAATAAAACTTCACTTTCTCTATTAGTAACATTTATATAGCCACCTAAATTTAGAGTGCCATTGTCACTAATTTGCAGATCAACATCTTTAACTCTAATTTCCAAAAAATTTAACCTCCTTTCCTAAAAAGTTTTTATATATTATTGAGAATTTTCATTCTCATTTATTTCTTCTTTAGGAGTAGGTTCTTCTTTAGAAACTTCTACTTCTTTTTTTTCTTCATTTGAAATTTCATTCATATAATTATTTGTCATAATCTTGTCATATTGCTTTAACTCATTAATAATTTCAGTATCAGCTCCAAGATTAAGTGAAGCTCTAACTTCTTCAAGAGTAACAATTCTTTCTTGATAAAGTTTAAGCATATATTCAGAATTTTCAGATGGTGATAATCTTAACAATTCTTGAGTATCAAATTTAAAATGATACCCGCTTTTTTGTTCTTCTTCTGTAAGTAGTTTTTGATTAAAAGCTTCTTCTATTGCAACAATGTATGGTGTAAGTGTATTAGTTAGTAGTTGTAATCTTTCTTGTAAGATATTAGAATAAGTACCTTGTGAACGGTCAAGATTTAACATATGTTTTGGCATATTTAAAAATCTAGCAATATCTGTCACGGTTAATTTTTTTTGATCTATTAACTTCACATCTGTTGGTGTTAAAGATAGTGGTACTAAGTTAATATCACCTTCTAACACCATAGTTTTACCTGCTGCACTTGAACCTGAATATAGGTTTTTCAAATCAGCCTTTAACTGCTCTTTAATCTCTTTTTTGAAAGGAGTTTTGCTTGTTATTAGAGCTTTTACTGATAATCCATTAGAAAAGATATTATTTACATATTCGTCTTCTCTTAGTGCTATTTTAAACACCTCGGAAGCGTGTTCTAAAAGTCCAGTACCAGTTAAAGAATTGTGTTTAGCATTTCTTATAAGTACCAACATATCATAATAATCAACTATTTCAGCGTCATATCTTTCACCTTGTACATCAGTTTGATAAGATCTAATTTCAAAAAAATAACCAGTATTGTCATGTTTTGGGTTAACAATACTGGTTGGTAAATATACTAAACTTACTTCTTCACCATTTCTAATTATTTTAGCGTAGGCGTTTCCGTAAAGTATCAAATCTTTTATTAAATTATATTTTAAGTTGAATGAAGTTAAGGTTTCATTAGCCATACCTGATAATATACGACTTCTAGGATCATCATAGAAGACTTCATTATAGCCTTCATTATCCCTGTGTAAGTAAATTGGCATTGATGCGATTGTACTGCTAACTATTGATATTCCTTGATTTAGAGCTGCTATTTTAAGTACGTTATCTTCATTAATAGCTATTGTATTAGAATAAGTTCCATCTACCATTCCACTAGTAGGATCATCAATAGTATCTTGCATATCTAACTTCATTTCTCTACTACCTTTTATTAAATCAAATAAACCCAAGTCTTCCTCCATTCCTTTCTATACCATGAAGTAACTGTATTCTTCTTCTATATCTTCATTAAACCACTCTGAATAAGCAATAATACTAGCTACAAGTAAATCTATTCTATTAACAGATTTCTTTTTATCTAATAGAATATTTTCTTGTAAATCCTGTTTTACTATTGCATTAGAAACACAGAAATTTAATACTGGGTTATATTCATGTATAATTTTTTTATCATATACTAATTCTCTAAACTTCTTTATGGAAGGTGAGAAATTTTTATAAGTCATTTTTACATCTACTATCTCAAATTCATCAGAAAGCCTGGACATTAACCCTAAACCACCCCAGGAATCAAAAGCAACACATTTGATCCTACAATTATAAGTTTCTTCTAGGCTTCTCACATAATCTTCGATAATATTTTGATTTACAAATTTACCTTCTGTAGCTTCTATCCAGTCATAACCAGCATCAATATAAGCACTATAAGGTAATTTATCTGTTATTTCTTTCATATTTACAACTTCACTTGGTAAATATGCTTTTGATTTTATTAGTAGCTTACCAGTTTCATCATCTTTAGCTACCATTGAAACTCCACAAAGGTCGGTTGATTTCACTATGTTATCATTAGGCTCTTTATCCTAATATCTATATGTCACCATATAGTTCAGACTATATTATTACCCCCAACTTTACTTGGTAGGGTATTTGGCACTCGTGGATATTTCTCCATAAAAAAAGAACCTTAAAAGGCTCTAATCTCTTAGGTTACTTTATCTAGTCGTTACACTTTTTTCTAATTTCTTAGAAACTTAGCTCGGTATTATCTTACTCATAAGACTTCCACCGAGTTCACCAAATTTTTCAATATATATTACTATATAAAGGAGCAAACTCTTACTCAAATCTATACCGACAACTACTTCTTTTCCTTCAAAGTCTATCTTTTCAACCTGGCACTTCTTCCATTCCTCAAAATCTAAATAAGAAACTAAAGCGTCTTGAGCCAACCAAATATTAAGATTTTTGGTTAAGAATAGTTGTAATTTTTGTGGATCTTTTAGAGCATTTTCAAAATCACTCTCTAATTTTTTCATAATAGTTGGAAACTCTGCAAACAGCGGATTACTCTTAATCCAACAACTTTTATCCATATAATCATCATCTTCATCTAACTCATAAATAGCAGCAAAATATCTATCATCTATAGGTGTTTTACCTTCATAAGAATCTATTAGCTGACATCTTTCTTTATAAGCTGGACTTGTCGAAATATTAGGGTACAAATTGTTATCATTAGGCTCTTTATCCTAATATCTATATGTCACCATATAGTTCAGACTATATCTTCACCTACAACCTTACTTGTTTAGGTGGTGAGTGTTCGTGGAAGTTTCTCCATAAGAAAAGAACCATTCCTGGTTCTAATCTCTTAGGTTACTTCTTCTAGTCGTTACACCTTCTAGGGGTTTTCCCACTAGCTTGGCTCGGTATTATCTTAATTACAAGACTTCCACCGAATTAACTCACTTTTTCACTATACATTTCTGTATAGGCGACCAAACCCTTATTTTAGCCGTTGTAATTGCCACAATTTGGCTATCAAGCTTGTATATTTGCGAACTTCTCATTACCGTTGCTTAAAATCTATAAATTTTAATTTATTTCCTTCTTCATAGAACTCCTTTTTGTATAAG
>ERZ808278.1322-NODE-1322-length-10734-cov-3.558198_pt1 | contig 10734 bp, 11 predicted proteins | sample MGYA00521239_ERZ808278 | MGnify/ENA primary metagenome ERZ808278 (study PRJEB31516, sample SAMN03275600) | gut metagenome | biome: mammalia-associated habitat; material: feces | host: Papio cynocephalus | place: Kenya | collected 2012-07-17 ... | reverse complement strand
AAGGGCTTACGACCAGATTTCGCACGACGTTTGCATAAACGGCAATCACGTCACGATTTTGCTGAACTATTCGTCGTTTTCCGGGCTTACCGACGTAACGCATCTCGGAATTTTCATTCAGCCTATGCTTGTAAATATTCCGAATTTAAACGTGCTTGCGCCCACGACCGAAAAGGAACTTTGCGAAATGCTCGATTGGGCTTTGGACGATTGTAGCGGCGCGTCCGTCGTGCTTATTCCGGGCGGCGAGATTGTAAGCGGCGTTTCGTCCGATAAGTTCGATGGTGAAATGAGATACAAAACGGAAACGAACGGCGAGAAGGTTGCCATAATCGCCCTCGGCGATTTTTATCAAAAGGGCGAAAGCCTTGCAAAGGCGATAGAAGCCGAACTCGGTTTTAAGCCGACGCTTATAAATCCGAGGTTTGCTTCGCTGGTCGATAAGGAAACGCTTGACGGATTGAAAAATAATCACAAAGCGGTAATAACCCTCGAAGACGGCGTTTTAAGCGGAGGATTCGGGGAGAAAATCGCCTCTTATTTCGGCGACGCCGATATTAAAGTTAAAAACTACGGGCTTGAAAAGAAGTTTTACGACAGGTATAACCCCTCGGAACTTTTAAAAGAACTCGGAATTACGAACGAGAGCATAATTTCCGATATAAAACGCTTGTTAAAGTGAAGTTTTAAATGAAATTAAGCCGCCTGCCGCCGCGAATAAAACGCGGCGGCAGGCGGCTTAATTTTACAAAATATACGAGTTAATCGACTTATACGGGGGGTTATCCAAAGTGTTCTTCGTTCACGTTGAAGCTTCGTTGAAGTTTCGGTGAAGCGGAAAATCTCCCACGCAGCTCGTATCTACCGCGTATTTTTCGCGGTCGCTGTAAAAGCATATTTTTAAGACGGTTTCCCGAAAAGTAAAGCGTCAGCGCAATTTTAAATCGTAAATTTTTGCGTATAGCATAACTTTTTTAACGTAGTTTCTCGTTTCGGGGAACGGTATATCGTCTTCGTCGAGGCAGCTTTTCTTTTGCTTTTTCCATAACTTGACGTTTCCCTCGCCCGCATTGTAACTTGCGAGAACTTCGGTGAGATTATCGAACCTTGCGAACAGGTAATTGAGATAAAAACAGCCGGTTTCGACGTTGTCGTTTGCCGAACTCAAATCGAAATGCCTGCCGTTAAAAAACTCTTTGCCGATATAATCTGCCGTTTCGGGCATTATTTGCATAAGTCCGGTCGCGCCCTTTTCCGAGATTTTTCGGTTATCGAAGCCGCTTTCGGCTTTTATAACGGCAAACACGAGTTCTTTTTCAAGGTTGTATTCGTTTGAAAAACGGGTTATTTCCTCGTCGTATTTAACGGGGAAAAACGAATCGTAAAACGCCCCTGCGGCAAAAACGAAAACGATAAAGAAAAACAGGGCAATCGCGGCGATTATCGTTGATTTTCGGTTTTTATATTTTTTGTTCACAAACTATATTATGCTTAATCGGAAGCGTTTTAATCTTTTTCGTGCGGCCTCGCAGGCGCAATTATTTTAACCGCGAGCGCAATTATTTCAACCGCGGGCGCAATTATTTCAACCGCGGGCGCAATTATTTCAACCGCGGGCGCAATTATTTCAACCGCAGGCGCAATTACGTCATTCGCAGGCGTAATCGCTTCAATAGCAGACGCAATTACTTTAATATGCTTCAAACTGTTGATTTTTTCGGCGAAAAATGGTAAAATATCAAATATGAAATTCAGGGAACTCAAAAGAAGCCTTGCAAGCGGCGTGGAAAAAATTTATCTCGTCGTCGGCGAGGACGCTTTTTTCATTTCTCATTCGGTAAAACTCATATGCGATAAGTGTCTTTCTCAACCTGAGCTTAATCTTACCAATTTCGACGGGCAGGACGTGAAGGGCAATCCCGACAAGCTTATTTCCGCGCTCGTCAGTTATCCGTTTATGAGCGAGAAGAGAGTGGTGGTCGTCAAGGAATATTATCCGCTCGCCGCGGATTTGAAGGCTCTTTCGGATTATTTTTCAAACCCTTGCGAAACGACGGTTCTTATTATTTGCGATTCGATGCCGGCGGATAATCTCGCAAAGCAGAAAAACGTCACCGTCGTCGATTGCGACAGGGGGGATAAACTTCTTTTAACCGCTTGGATAACGAACAAAGTTCGCTCGGAGAATTGCACGATAACCTCGCTTGCGATTGAAAAGTTAATCGATTATTGCGACGGCGATATGACGAGAATAAACGGCGAAACCGAAAAACTCACGTCTTATCGGCTCGGCGGAGAGATAACCGATTCCGACGTAGACGAACTTTGCGTTAAGGAAACCGATTACAAGTTATACGAGGTTGTGGATTTTATCGCCTCTAAAAGATACGATAAGGCTTACGAAACCTTTACGGAAATGGCGGAGTCGGCGGGCGACGGACAAAAACTTTTCGTTTCGCTTTATTATCATTTCAGGAAACTTCTTTTCGTTTCGTTATCCCGTGAAAGCGACGCGGCTCTCGCAGGGTATCTCGGCATAAAGGAATACGCCGTCAAAAAATCCCGCGAGCAAGCCCGAAGATTTTCGCCCAAGCGGCTGAAATTCGTTATGGATAAGCTTTCCGAAGAAGATTCATTGTTCAAACAGGGCAAAATCGAAGCGAATTCGGCTATATGGAACGGAATATTAAACGTTCTTATCGAGTGATTGAATTTGCGCCTTAAAGAAAATCTTTAAGCCTGTTTTACGGGCAAAGACGGGCAAAATTCAAATAAACAGGTATAATAAACGAGTAAATCGTAATATAGTTTAGGAGTAGATATGAAAGAATTTTTCGATAAAGTGGCAAACGCCCTTTCGGCGGACGTTACGACGACGGTGCTTACCGTCTTCCTGCTGTTCGTGCTGTTTTTCTACCTCATCAATCTTTTGCAGAGGAACAACGCAAAGTGGCTTATCGCGCTTATGTTTGCGTACGTCGCGATAACGGGCGTGTTGTTTATGCTCACCGAAGAGGAGAAACAGCCGTTCACTTACTTTTTCGTCGTCGCGCCGTTCGTGCTGATTGTGTTTATTCTTTTCGCAACGGAAATAAAAAGAGATATTTGGGATTTGGGCGTGAAAAAGGTTGCCGAAACCAAGCACGTCATTAAAAACAGCGCGGCTGCCCAAAACGTCAATCATATGATAGACGAAATAGTTAAAGCCGTTCAGAATATGTCCAAAAACGACGTGGGCGCGATAATAATTCTCGCCAACGGAAATATGCCGAAAACGATTATCGACAGCGGCGTTATCATCGATTCCGAAATATCTGCGGCGTTGATTGAAAGCATTTTCTTCCCGAAAACCCCCTTGCACGACGGGGCAATGGTTATAAACGGTTCAAAGGTTCACGCCGCGGGCTGTTTCCTTCCCCTTTCGCAGGAAGTGAATTTACCGAAGGAACTCGGCACTCGTCACAGAGCTGGCATCGGAATAACCGAAACGATAAGCGTAACTTCTCTCATTGTGTCCGAGGAAACGGGTATTATCTCGATTGCGCAGGGCGGAAAGATAAAACGTTACGTCGATTCGGAAATGCTTCGTCAAACACTTAAAGAGTATTACTGGCAGGAACTTTTGGAGCAAAAGGATTGATTTTATAAACCGATTTAACAGGAGAACGCAATATGAACGGAGAACGTAAAGACAAAACTTCAAAAACGGTGTTAAGAATAGTCGTATCCGCCGCGCTCGCCGCAATTCTCGCGGTGTTCGTGTTTGTGGTGATGTACTATTGATTAAAGTCGCCAAGTTCGGCGGAACTTCTATGGCAAACGCCGACGCAATGCTTCGGGCCGCAAAAATCGCGGGCGGGGACGAGTCGGTTAAAGTTATAGCGGTTTCGGCGGGCGGTCGCGTTACCGAAGACGAAAAACCCGAAAAAAAAGTTACTGACGAACTTATAGACGCTTATTCTATGTTTTTGAAAGGCGTGGGCGAGCGGCGAATTTTTTCGGATTTGTGCGTGAGGCTGACGCGCCTTACGGAGAGCTTGAAAATTAAATTTAACGTAGTTGACGAACTAATGAAAATCGGGCGGGAGGAAGAATTGTCCTCGTCGTCCGATTTTTTGATTTCGCGCGGCGAATATCTTTACGCGAAGATATTCGCCGCGCTGACGGTCCGTCCTTTCGTGGATAGCGCGACGATTATTCGTTTCGGTTCGGACGGTAAACCCGATATTGATTTTTCGCGTTATCTCATAAGGGAAAAATATCGCGAAACGGGCGGATTCGTGACGGGCGGTTTTTACGGCTCGGATATAAACGGAAACGCGAAGTTGTTTCCGAGAGGCGGCGGAGATATAACGGGCGCGATTCTCGCCCTGTCGCTCGGGGCGGAGGAATATCTGAATTATACCGACGTGGACGGCGTTTTAAGTTTTCCGCCGAGCCTCGGGAAAAAGATAATCGAAAACGGATTTCCGCACGCGGTAAAACCTCGTCCGCTAAGGCGTATTTCGTTTGCACAGATGGAAAAACTCTGCGATTTTTCGGTGAACGTTCTTCATCCGGCGTCGCTGACGGTTTTGAAAAATTCCGGCGTGCCGATAAGGGTTAAAAACACGTTTAACGAATACGCCGCAGGAACGGTCGTTTCGGAAGCCGACGAAAACGCCGACGATTACTTTTTTGCGGTCGATAAATTCGGGAAAATGAGGGATATAATAAGCGAAAAAAGAAACGAAAGCAAACTTTACGACGAGTTTTTAAAAAGAGCCGAAAAAGTTGCGGAAGAGGACGATGAGATTTATTATTTTTCCGAATGTGAAAAGTCTGCGGAAATCGTAAAAAATCTGCTCGATTGCGGACGTTGCGGTACGTTTGAACCGAGAGAGGGCGGAATTGCGGCGGTGAAAGCGTGCGAAGCGGAAAAAACGATGAAAAAAATCTTTTATCCCTTTATCATATAGCCGTCACACAGGGGTGTTATATTATAGCCGTAAACGGAAGCGAAGAAATGCGGACGTTTTAAACAGCTTACCCTAATCCCCCTTAAAATACAAACGAAAGAGGCGGTCCTTATCGGGCCGTCTTTTTCGTTTTTTTATAAATTATGAATTTATGATGAAATTATCGTTGACTTTGAGCGTAGAATTATTATATAATAGTATAGCGTATGTTAATATCGGCATACTGTGGCTTTTATAGGAATCGTATTTTACGGGGCTGAACGAAGAACAGAATATTACGCAAATACTCAACCGAAGAGAATCGGCGGCGGGGTTTTCGCCTTGCTTTCGGTTCGGAGGATTAAATGCAGCAGACTACATCTATCGGCGGTAAAGAGTTTATTTGGATGCTTTCGGGCGGAGCGAATAAACTTGCCGCATACAGACAGGATATAAACGACCTTAACGTGTTTCCCATTCCGGACGGAGATACGGGAGATAATATGCTTATGACGTTCGGGTCGGGAACGGCCGCGGCAAGGCGCGTCGGGAACAATCTCGGGATAGCCGCCAAGGCCGCCGCGGAAGGAATGCTTTTAGGCGCAAGAGGAAATTCGGGGGTTATTCTTTCGAGAATTTTCGCCGGAATCACCTCGGAACTCAACAGCCTTTCGAGCGCGGATTTAAAGGACATAAAACGCGGAATGAAAGCCGGCGTTAAGCAGGCTTACGGGGCGGTATCGAAGCCCGTTGAGGGAACGATACTCACCGTGTTTAAGGACGCGGTTAATTTTGCGGAGGAGTGCGACGCGGATGCGGGAATCGAAAAATATTTCGAGAGCCTGCTTGACGAAATGGGGCGTTCTCTCGACAGAACTCCCGAGCTTTTGCCCGTTCTTGCGGAAGCGGGCGTCGTCGATAGCGGCGGCGCGGGGCTTTATTACATATTCGAGGGAATGAAAGAGGCTCTCGAAAACGGAGAGGATTATTTTTCCGAGGACGTCAATATCGGGAATTCCGCAAAGAATTCCGAGTTGGATTTTTCGTTGTTTAACGAGGACAGCGTTCTCGAATTCGGTTATTGCACGGAATTTCTGCTTCGTTTGCAGCGTGCTAAAACCGACGTGGAGAATTTCAGCGCGGACGAACTTTCCGCTTATCTCAACAAGGTCGGCGATTCGGTCGTGTGTTTTAAGGACGGCAGCATAGTAAAGGTTCACGTCCACACGAAAGACCCCGGCGGCATTTTGCGTTATTGCCAGAATTTCGGCGAGTTTTTAACGCTTAAAATCGAAAATATGACGCTTCAACACAGCGAAGCGGTTAAAAAAGGCGACAACGCGCAATCGAAACTTGCAAGCAAAAAGAAAAAGAAAACGGGTATAGTAGCCGTCGCCGCAGGCAAGGGCTTAAAGGAAACGTTCCTTTCTCTCGGCGTGGACGAGGTCGTGGACGGCGGGCAGAGTATGAACCCTTCCGCAGGCGATATTATCGCCGCGTTCGATAGGGTAAACGCCGAGCGCATATTCGTTTTCCCGAACAACGGAAACGTGGTTCTCACTGCGCAGCAAGCCGCAGAACTTTACGATAAAGCGGAGATATACGTCGTAAAAACCAAGACGATAGGCGAGGGTTACGCCGCAATTTCTATGATGGAAACGGACGGCGAAGCCGAGGACGTTATAAACGGCGTCGGCGAGGCGATTGAGGAAGTCGTAACGGCTTGCGTATCCAAGGCTAACAGAAACGCCGAAAAGAACGGAGTGTCGGTTTATAACGGCGATTATATCGGTTTCGTCGGCGACGATATAATAAGCGACGACCGCGACAGAAACGAGGCTGCAAAAACGCTTTTGAAAAAGATAAATGCGGGAAACTACGGGCTTATTCTTATGTTCACGGGCGAAGCCTCGAACGAAGAAGAAGCCGAAAAACTTAAAAAAGAAATTGAAAAAGATTACCCCGAAACCGAAGTTATCGTAATCGAAGGCGACCAGCCCGTTTACGATTATATGTTCGTTTTAGAATAATCGGTCGGGATTTTGGAGGAGAGAGATGTATACGATTTTTACCGATACGGATTGCGACGTAACCCCTGCCGTTGCGGCGGAGTACGGATATAAACTCATAAGTATGCCGTTCTCGATTGACGGAAAAACCTATTTCCCTTACGAGGACAGCGACGACTTCGATATGCGGGCTTTTTACGATAAGCTGCGCTCCGGAGTTTTGCCCACAACGAGCGCGGTTTCCGTTGAAAAATACAAGGCTTATTTTCGTCCCGAATTTGAAAAAGGCAACGATATTTTATACGTTCATTTTTCAAGGGCGATGACTTGTTCTTTCGACGCGATGGACGAAGCCCTGAATGAATTGAAAAAAGATTTCCCCGAGAGGAAGTTTTACGAGGTCGATACCAAAGGTATCACCATAATAAGTTACAACATTGCCAAAGAAATCGGCGATATGTATAAAAACGGAGCAACGCCCGAAGAAATCGTTGCGTGGGCGGATAGAGAAGTTCTTTGCTATTCCCAGTATTTCTTTGCCGACGACCTTAAATTTTTCAAGAGAAGCGGCAGGGTGGGAGGTTTTTCCGCAACGATGGGAACGCTTCTCGGTATTCGTCCGATTATTTATATGAACGCGGAAGGCAAGATGTTAAGCATCGGAAAGGAACGCGGGAGAACCAAGGCTATTGAAAGGCTTCTCGCTTATATGGACGAACTCGGCGATAAGGTTGCCGAGCACAGAATCGTAATCGGTCACACCGACGCATCCGATATAGCCGCCGACCTTGCCGAAAGAATAAAAGCGAAATACGGAGATAACGTAAACCTCGAAATTATAACCACGAACCCAACGGCGGGAAGCCATTGCGGGCCGAACGGGGGAGGGGGTTTTTTCCACTCCAAGCACCGTTAAAGCTTTTATTCATCCCGAAACGCTTTGTTCCGCTTGCTTTTTAAAATTCCTGCGACCAAAGAGGTCGCCCCCTTTTAAAAAGCGTCGCGCGCCTTGCCTTTCGGGCGACTAAACGCTTTAACCATATGGTTTATATTTATCCCGAAATGCTTTGTTCCGCTTGCTTTTTAAAATTCCTGCGACCAAAGAGGTCGCCCCCTTTTAAAAAGCGTCGCGCGTCTTGCCTTTCGGATAATTAAACGATTTTAAATAAACAAACTATTATTTTTATGGTAGAAATTAAAAAAGTCGAGAGCGGAAAAGACGTTAAAGAATTCGTCGATTTCCCGCTGAAAATGTATAAGAAAAACGCCGCGTTCGTTCCGCCCGTTTATTCGGACGAAATGAATTTGTTTGCCGCGGAAAATCCTGACGGCGAAAAATGCGAAACGGCTTATTTTCTTGCCCAAAGAAACGGCGTAACCGTCGGGCGTATTTCGGCGATACTTAAAAACTCGCCGACCGAAAAACCGATTGAAAAACCGGTTGAAAAATCCGTTGAAAAGCCTGCCGAAAAACCGGCAGCCGAAACCGTCGAAAAAGCCGTTGACGATAACGCTATAAACGACGAAAACGACAATGAGAACGGTAACGAAGGCGACGAAAAGTCCGAAGAAAAGGCCGTTAAGAGCGGCGAAAAGCCTGCGGAGAAAAAAGTTTGCTTCACGAGGTTCGATTGCGAAAACGACCAGGAAGCGGCAAAAGCTCTTTTCGACGCCGTCGAAAAATTCGCTGCCGAAAAGGGCGCGAAAATCGTTTGTGGGCCTTACGGATTTTCGGATATAGACAGGCGAGGAGTTCTCGTCGAGGGTTTTGAGGAACTTTCTTCGTTCGAGGAGAGTTATAACGCCGAGTATTACGGCGCGCTTATCGAGGCCTGCGGATACAAAAAGGAGCAGGATTGGGTTGAAGCGAAGATTTATTTTCCGGACGACGAGGATATAGAAGATATTCGGACGTCTGCCGATTTCGTGACGAACCGTTACGGTTTGCGTCTTGCCGAATTCAAAACCGTGGACGAATTTTTCGATAAATATTCTGACAATTTGTTCGGCCTTTTAAAGACCTGCGACGACGGCGTTTACGGCGGAATTCCCGTTCCGCGTTCAAACGAAAAAATCGTTGCGGAAAATCTCCGCGCGATTTTGAAGGTTAACCATATAATGGCCGTTCTCAACGACAAAAACGAAGCGGTATGTATTGCGTTTTTCCTTCCGTCGATAGGCAAAGCTCTTCAAAAATCGAAAGGTAAATTCACGCTTCTCGCGCTTTTCAGGTTGCTTAAAGCGATAAGCAAGCCCGAGATTTTAAGCCTTGGCTTAATCGTTATTCGTCCCGATTATTTAAGCCGCGGAGTTACTACGATAATCGCCGCCAAAATCGTCGATATTTTGAAAAGCGACGGGGTGAAATACGTTGAAACCAACTTAAATCAAGAGGATAATCTCGCCGTGCAGAACCTGTGGAAGAGATTCAATGCGGAAAGGCACAAACGCCGCCGCGCATACGTTAAAGTTTTGGAGAACGTCGAACAATGAAAATAGCAATCGATTGTCTGGGCGGGGATAACAGCCCGAGCGCAAACGTGGAAGGAGCTCTTCTCGCTCTTGAACGATTCGACGATTTAACCGTGGTTTTATACGGCGAAGAGGAGTCGATAAAAAGCGAACTCTCCGGCAAGCAATATCCTGCCGACAGGGTTGAAATAGTAAATTCACCCGAAAAAGTTGACGGAAACGACAAACCTATCGACGCAATAAGACTAAAAAAGAATTCGTCGATGATAAAAGCCGTTATGGATTTGCGTGAAAACGAGGAGATAAAAGCTCTCGTTTCCTGCGGGGCGACGGGTGTGCTCGTGGGCGCGTCGATTTTAAGAATAGGCAGGCTCGAAGGTATAAGACGCCCTGCGTTTTGCCCGATTCTTCCCACGATGAGCGGCGGGATAGTCGGAGTGTGCGACAGCGGAGCGAATATAGACGTAACGCCCGAGCAGCTTCGTCAATACGCGCTTATGGGTACGGCTTATCTTAAAAAGGCTTACGGAATCGAAAACCCGAGAGTGGCTCTTTTGAACGTCGGAACGGAAGAAGAGAAAGGCGACGACCTTCGCCGCGAAGCGTATAAACTTTTAAAGGAAGAAAAGGCCGTTAATTTCGTCGGAAATATGGAGAGCAGGGATTTGCTTTCCGGGAAATACGACCTCGTCGTGTGCGACGGGTTTTCCGGCAACGTTTTGATAAAAAGTACGGAAGGCGCGTGCCTTGAAATGCTCAAAAGGCTTAAAAAAGACGTAACGTCGTCGTTCTGGAATAAAATAGGCGCATTGTTTATGCTTAAAACAGTAAAAAAGGAAAAAGCGTTTATGGATTACAGAAACTACGGCGGAAGCGTGCTTTTGGGGCTTGAAAAAATCGTTGTCAAGGGGCACGGTTCGAGTAACGGCGTCGCAGTTGCCAAGTGTATCGAGCAGGCGTATAAAACGTCGGTCAACGGCAATCTGATTTGATTATTCCGGCTTAAAAATCACGTCGGCCGCAGGCGGCAAAAAATCAATCTAAAACACAATAAGGAGAAAAGAAATGTTTGAAAAAGTTAAGAAAATACTCGTTGACGAGCTTAACGTCGACGAAAGTCAGGTAACACCTACCGCAACGATAAAAGAAGACCTCGGCGCAGATTCGATTGATATACTTCAACTTCTTATGACGCTTGAAGAAGAAAACGGAATAACCATTCCGGACGAAAAGCTTTCCACCTTTCAAACGGTGGGCGACATCGTAGCGTATCTCGAATCTCTTTAATTCAGCCGAGCCTTCCTTAACGAGGAAGG
>ERZ808278.1320-NODE-1320-length-10764-cov-2.749837_pt1 | contig 10764 bp, 7 predicted proteins | sample MGYA00521239_ERZ808278 | MGnify/ENA primary metagenome ERZ808278 (study PRJEB31516, sample SAMN03275600) | gut metagenome | biome: mammalia-associated habitat; material: feces | host: Papio cynocephalus | place: Kenya | collected 2012-07-17 ... | reverse complement strand
GAGGGAGATTCTTTACCACAGATGTCACAGATACGGGCTTCGCCCGACACGGATAGACACAGATGGGAGGATATGAATCAGTGTTTATCTGTGTCTCGCGCAGCGAGGATCTGTGTTATCAGTGGTTCAAATTCCCTTTGGGGCTGTCGTATGATACAATATCCGCATGATGTTCAAGGACAAGTCAGGGATTCCGGCCGTCACGGGATATGCAGGGCGCATTCTCGTGCTGGTTGCGCTCATGGCCGGCGTGTGCGGGGCGGACGGGCTGCCGGCGCGGTCGCTTGCCGCGCGGATGTTGGATGCGCGCGAGCGGTTCACGGCCCCCGCGAAGCCGATGCGGTGGGAGAACGATCCCGGCGCGGACCCGAAGCGGTGGCCGTTTGACGTGGCGCGGATCGAGAGTCTGCTGGAAAAGGGGCTGGCGCGGACGGAGGACGGCGGCTACGTCCTGAAGCGGGACGACGCGGGCGGGACTTCGCGCGAACGGTCCGCCCGTGCGTGCGCCTACGTGAACAAGGTCTTCTCGGATTGGGCGGTGATGCAGCTGGACGTGACGTTCGCGCGCTGCGACGCGAAGACCGTCCAGGCGCTCGCGGGCTACCGGGTGGACCTGAACCCGGACTTCTGGAGCCAGTTCGCCATCCTCACGAAGAAGGGGCTCTTCGGCGGCGGCTCGGCCACGGTGGGGGGCTGGATCGCGGGCTGGAAGGTCGCGGACAGCCTGTATCTGCTCCTCACGAGCGAACTGGGCGCGGAGGGGCGTCCACGCGACTACCAGTTCGTGATGTGGGACGGCAAGAAGGACTGGCCGATCGTGGGGTTCGACGAATTCCCCGACGCGGCGCGGGCCCTCGCGGCGATGCGCGTGAAGGAGAGTCCCGTCGCCGCGAACAACCTCGCCGCGCTGCTGCATGCGCGCGACGCGAACCGCCGCCTCTACATGCCGGAGTACGTCGAATCGCTCCTCCGGCGCGCGGCGGCGGCGGGATGCGAGACGGCCTTCTACAACCTCGGCGTGCTGATGGAGGAGCAGGGCGACGCCGAACAGGCCAGGGCCTACTTCAGCCGGGGGCGTTGACCTCGCCGAGGGTCATCGTGCCGGAGAGGAGGGCGACGACCTGCTGCTGCACCTCCGCGAGGTTTTCGAGGCGGAGGCGCGGGTCGAGCACGATGAAGCCCTCGCCGGTCTTGCGGTGTTCGTAGACGCGGATGATCGTGTGGTCGGCCTGTTCGCGCGCGTCGCGCTCGACGAGGATCTTCGCGCGCTCCAGCATCACCGCGAGTACGTAGACGACGTTCTTCATGGCGGGGTCGTCGAGCGAGACGAGGCGGCGCAGCAGATCGTCCGCCGTCTCCTTCTTCAGCGGCTCCTTGCGCGCGTCGGGCGGAGGGGGGGCGAGGTAGACGCCCTCCCAGAGGCTGAAGGGCTCCCAGCCGCGCGGGGCGGTCTTCCAGCATTCGGGGTGGCAGTCCAGGCGCTCGTACCCGTCCGGGAGTTCGTGGAGGGCCGAGACGACCGGGGACTTGTCCACGAGCGGCTTCTGGCAGATCGTGCAGACGTGCCCGCGGCTCTTGATGTTCCATTCCTGCGACATGGGCGGTAGTATAGCACACACTCCGCGCTTGCGCACGCACGCGATTCGTGAGATAATACGCGCCATGAAAACAGGCAACAAATCGGCTTTCACGCTCATCGAGCTTCTTGTCGTCATCGGCATCATCGGCATCCTCTCCGCCGTGATGCTGGGTCTCCTGGGCGGGACGAGCGACGCGGCGCGCGCCACCCAGTGCATGAGCAACCTGCGCGGGCTTGCGGTCGCCACGCTCAACTTCACGATGCAGGAGAAGGACGGCAACTACCCGGCGGCGGGGTCGTTCAAGTACACCAAGTACGAAGACGGCGTGTCCTATCCCGCGCGCGACGCCTGGATCTCCTGGTACTACCCGAACAAGAACGACAAGAGCAAGGCGGGCGGTTCCGCCGTCGCCTTCAGTGAGGCGAACGTCGAGAACCTGCGCTTCGCGCTGACGAACGGCTGCATCTGGGCGTGCGGCGGAAAGTCCGAGAAGACGTACGTGTGCCCCGAGCACGACGCGGCCTGCCTGAAGGCGAACAAGCGCCATCCCGGGTGGAGCTACGTGATGAACGAGTCGTTCGGGTGGCCGAGCGCGGGACTGGGCACGCCGCTTTCGAAGTGGACCGGCCTCAGCCACAGCAGCATGAATCCCTACGACACGACGAAGAAGAAGAACGTCTCCCGTGCGCCGGACCGCGTGTTGCTCTTCGCGGAGATCCAGGGCCTCACCGACGCGAAGCGCGGCCTCACGGCGAACGTGAACGGGAGCGGCGACCGGGGCGACAGCGTGCTCCAGTACCGGAATGCGTCCGAGACGATCGGCTTCAACCACCGCCAGGGCTCGGGCAAGATCGCCGGGCACGTCGCCTTCGCCGACGGACACGTCGAGAAGCTGATGTATCCCGAGAGCGGCGGCGCCGAACAGCTGACGAAGTGGCTCTGTTCGGGCCGGGAGGTGTCGTTCAACGGCACGGCCTACCAGGACCTGCAGGGGAACAACTAGGGGGCGCGGTAGGTTGGCATGGCAGCGACACGATACGACGACGACAACATCCAGCACCTCAACCCGATGGAGCACATCCGCCGGCGGCTCGGCATGTACATCGGCCGCGCCGGCGACGGCAGCGACTACGACGACGGCATCTACGTGCTCCTGAAGGAGGTGATCGACAACGCGATCGACGAGTTCATCATGGGCTACGGCCGCCGCGTGGAGATCCGGCTCGACTGGAACTCCGGCGCGTGCGCGATCCGCGACTTCGGGCGCGGCATCCCGCTCGGCAAGGTCGTGGACTGTGTGAGCGAGCTCAACACGGGCGGCAAGTTCAACACCGAGAGCTTCCAGTTCTCCGTCGGCATGAACGGCGTCGGCACGAAGGCCGTGAACGCGCTCTCGGACCGCTTCTACGTGCGCGCCGTGCGCGACGGCGAATACTCCGACGCGCTCTTCGCGAAGGGCGTCCTCCAGGAGAAGCACCGCGGCAAATGCAGGGACGCGGGCGAGCGCAACGGCACGCTCGTGGAGTTCCTGCCCGACCCCACGATCTTCAGGAAGTTCCGCTTCCGCGAAGAGCACGTGATGCGCCGCCTCAAGATGTACGCCTACCTCAACGCCGGCCTCGCGCTCGACCTCAACGGCACGAAGGTCGTCTCGGACGAGGGGCTTGCCGACCTCATCCAGGACGAGGCGCAGTTCGAGAAGGTCTACCAGCCCTTCCACTTCCGCTCCAAGACGCTCGAATTCGTCTTCACCCACACGAACCGCTTCTCGGAGGAATACTACTCCTTCGTGAACGGCCAGCACACGACCGAGGGCGGCACGCACCTCTCCGCCTTCAAGGAAGGCCTCACGAAGGCCCTCAACGAGTACGCGAAGAAGAAGTTCGACGGCGACGACGTGCGTGAGGGCATCATCGGCGCCATCGCGATCCGCATGCAGGAGCCGACCTTCGAGGGACAGGCCAAGACGAAGCTCGGCTCGCCGGAGATCCGCGCCGAGCTCGTCGCCGAGATCAAGAAGCAGGCCGAGGCGCTGTTCCACAAGAACGCCGCCGAGGCCGAAAAGCTCGTCGCGAAGGTGGAGGAGACCGCGAAGCTGCGCAGCCAGCTCAACACGATCAAGAAGCAGGCGCGCGAGCGCAGCCAGGCCGTGAGCGTGCGCGTGCCGCAGCTCAAGGACTGCAAGCGCCACCTGAAGCTCGACAAGATCGACAGGAAGACCGGCCAGCCCGAGGGCAGCGACACGATGATCTTCCTCACCGAGGGCGTCTCCGCCGGCGGCACGCTCAACCGCTCCCGCGACGCCGAGCGCCAGGCCGTCTTCTTCCTGCGCGGCAAGTGCCTCAACACCTGCGGCCTCGCGAAGGACGTCCTCTACAAGAACGTCGAGTTCTTCAACCTCATCAAGACGCTCGACATCGAGGAGACCCTGGCGCATCTGCGCTACGGCAAGATCATCTTCGCGACCGATGCCGATGTGGACGGCCTCCACATCCGCAACCTGCTCGTCACCTTCTTCATGCGCTTCTACAAGCAGCTCGTCCTCGACCGGCGCATCTTCATCCTGGAGACGCCGCTCTTCCGCGTGCGCAACAAGAAGGAGCAGTACTACTGCTTCACCGACGCGGAGCGCGAGAAGGCCATCGCCAAGTGCGGCAAGACCGCCGAGATCACGCGCTTCAAGGGCCTCGGCGAACTGAACGCCGAGGAGTTCGCGGACTTCATCGGCAAGGACATGCGCCTCACGCCCGTCGCCTGCCAGGACGACAGCGAGGTCGACAAGACGATCAAGTTCTACATGGGCGCCAACACGCCCGAGCGCAAGGACTACATCATGGACAACCTCGTCTGCGACGCGAGCGAGTTCTGAGGCGGGAGAATGGAACGCAGATGCTTCGCGATCTGCGTTAACGGAAAGGGAGTCTGAATGAAAACGCTGCTTGGCATTGACTACGGCACCGGCGGGTGCAAGGTGACGGCCCTCGGCACGGACGGCTCGTTCGTCGGCGAGGCATCGACGGAGTACACGACCTGGCACGACCACCCCGGCTGGAGCGAGCAGGAGCCCGCCGACTGGTGGACGGCGCTCCAGGAATCCCTGCGGAAGCTCGCCGCGAAGGGCGTCGATCTGAAGAGCGTCGCCGCCTGCGCCCTCGACGGCTCCACCCACAACGCCGTGCTGCTGGACGCCGCGTTCAGGCCCGTGCGCCGCACGATCATGTGGACCGACCAGCGCGCGACCGCCGAATGCGACGCGCTGCGCGCCGGCTGGGGCGAGAAGGTGTTCTCCACCTGCTACCAGATGCCCGCCCCCACCTGGACGCTGCCGCAGATGATGTGGCTCAAGGCGAACGAGCCGGACGTGCTTGTGCGGACCGCGCACGTCCTCTTCGTGAAGGACTACGTGCGCTACCTCCTCACGGGGCACGCCGCCACCGACCCCATCGAGGCGCAGGGCACGCTCTTCTACGACATGAGGAAGGGCGACTGGGCGGACGAGCTTGTGGAACTCGCGGGCCTTTCGCGCGCCGCCCTGCCGGGCTTCATCGCCCCCACCGACGTCGCCGGGCACGTGACCGCGTCCGCCGCCGCCGCGACGGGCCTCCCCGAGGGGCTGCCCGTCGTCTGCGGCTCCAGCGACAGCGCGGTGGAGGACTACGGCGCGGGCGCCGTCGAGCCGGGCGACCTCATCATCAAGCTCGCGACCGCCGGCAACGTCAACGCGATGACCGCCGAGGCGCACCCCCACCCGAAGACGCTCACCTACTCGCACATCGTGCCGGGCATGTGGTACTCGGTGAGCGCCACGAACGCCGCCGCGCTCTGCCAGCGCTGGATGCGCGACTGCTTCTTCAAGGCGGAACAGGCGGGCGCGGCGCGCAACCTCTACGAGGTCATGGACGCCGAGGCGGCGACGAGCGAGATCGGCGCGCGCGGCGTCTTCTTCCACCCCTACCTGCAGGGGGAGCGCTGTCCGTACTGGGACGCGAACCTGCGTGCGAGCTTCACCGGCGTCTCCATCGGTTCCACGCGCGGCGACTTCTGCCGTGCGCTTCTGGAGGGCGTCGCCTTCTCGCTGCGCGACTGCTACGGCACGCTGAAGGAGATGCGCCTGCCCGTGAAGCGGATCTTCCTCATCGGCGGTGGCGCGCGGTCGAAGCTGTGGAGCGAGATCGTGGCGAACGTCTTCAACTGCTCCGTCGCGGTGCCCACGCCGGGCGACGCATCCTTCGGCGCGTGCCTCCTCGCGGGCACGGGCATCGGCGTCTTCGCGGACGTGAAGGACGCCGTGGCGAAGTGCCTGCACGTCGACCGCACGATTGCGCCCGACCCGGTGGCGGCGGCGAAGTACGACCACCTCTATACCTGCTACAAGCGCATCCACGACGCCCTCGCCCCCGTCTACTCGCAGCGCAAGAATCCCTAGCGCGGAAAACCCTCGGCCCCCTGTTGGGGGGAAGTGTTTTGCTTCGCCTATATCTGTAAAAACAGCAATACAATTGCATCGAATTGGCAATTACCCCCCCCCCCTCGTTGACAAGGGGTGACAGTTCTGTTATCCTATTGCCATCGTGGACACAGAATTTTGAAGTTTTGGAGGGTGATTGCCATGCAGATCAAGTGCGCATGTTTGTTGGCGGCGGTGCTGGGCGTCGGCGCGTCGTTGGCGGCGACGGTGACGTGGACGGGCGCGGCCGGCGATGGACAGTGGGCGACGGATGCCAACTGGGATGGCGGCGTCCGGCCCGGCGCGGACGACGATGCCCTGTTCACCGCGTCCGCCACGCTGACCGCATCGACGGACTTCGCGTGTACGGTGTGCGTGCAGGGCGAGGGGACGCGCCTTGTGCTGGACGTGGACGAGGCCGCCGCGTGTACCGTGGCGGTGGACGAGGGGGCGACCCTTGAAAAGACGGGCGCGGGGACCCTGACCCTCCGCGCCGCGCCGGGGTACCATCCGGGCGGCATCGTCGTGACGGCGGGCGAGGCGGTGTTCGCGGGCAACGGCGACTGGGAGGCGCCCGGCGCGTTCGGCCCCGTTTCGGTTGCCGCCGGCGCGCGCGCGCGCGTGGTGGAGAGTCCGGCGGACCAGCGCCACGGCGTCCCCGTCTTCGCGGGCGGGAGGACCGAGGACGAGATTCGGAACATCTGGACGACGCACACGCCCCACGCGAACTTCGAGGCGGTGTGGGCGGGCCTCGACAGGACGGTGGAGACGAACCGCGTCCTCGCCGTCTTCTCCAAGGAGAAGCCCTTCGCGCTGTCCAACGGCTGGTTCCCCGCCGCCTGGCAGTGGAAGGACGACTACATGGTGTGGGCGCGGACGCTCTTCCTGATGCCGCAGGAGGAGAGGGTCAAGGCGAGCCTCTACGCCGACGACTTCGGGCAGGTCTACATGGACGGCGTGGAATGGTTCGCGCACGACCAGTGCAAGACGGTGTGGACGACGCGCACGCTTGCGCGCGGCTTCCACGCGCTGGATCTCTTCTTCGGCGACCTCGCGGGCGGCGACGGCCTGTCCATCCGCCTGGCGGGCAAGGTGTTCGGCGGAGCGGGGCACCTGGCGCGCGGCGATGCGTTCTGGAAGGGCGTTGCGTTTGCGCGCCTCGACCTCGCCGTCGGCGCGACGCTCGCGCTGGAAGACGGGCAGGCCCTTGCGCTTGCCGCCGGCGAGACGTCCGCGCTCAACGGCGCGGTGACGGGCGGCGCGGGTTCGGTGTTCGCGGTCGGCTCGGGTACGCTTGCGGTCGATGCGGCGAGTCTTTCCGGCTTTGGCGGCAGGATCGAGCTGTGTGCCGACGCGCGCGCCGCGGGAACCGGTTTCGGCGAGGCCGCGTCCTTCACGGTGACGGGCGCGGGCACGGTGGGGACGGATCTCGCGGGGCTGCTCGCCGACGACTTCACGGGGACGGTCGAGATTCCCGCCGGGACGACGTTCGTGAGCGCCAACGCCGATCCCGCCTATGCGTTCACGGGCGCGGGCACGCTCGTCGCGCCGACGCTCAGGGGAACCGACCGGTTCGCGGGCACGGTGCGTCTGGCCGGTGGCGCGGCGGCGACGCTGGACGCCTATGCGCGCGGCGAGGGCGCGGCGGAGGAAATCGCGCTCGGTGACGGCGCGGCGCTCGCGCTTCCGAGGGCGGCGCTCCTGGCGCGCGGGGGAACGCCGTTGAAGCCGTGGACGGATCCGGCGGCGTGGGCTCTGGGCGGGAGCGTGGCGCCGGAGTGGAGTTCGGGCAACATTGCGTATGTGAACGACGACGGCAATCTCGTCCTCACCGACGACGGCGGACAGCGCAACGCCGCCCTCTACACGGGGCATGTGTTCACGAAGACCTCGGACTTCGACGTGTCCTTCACCTGGACGCCGACCCAGACGCGCTGGGCCGGCAAGGCGTCCCAGGTCTGGGCCGAGGGCTTTGCGTTCTTCCTGACGGCCACGAACAATGCGGCGGGGTACAGCTATTCCAAGTCGACCTACGGCCAGCCCGCCGATGCCTACGGCTTCCGCTTCTACATCTATCGCGGCAACGGGAACGCGCTCGGCTTCGCGTGGCTCGTGAACAGCGCATCGGTGGGCCTGTGTACCGCCGACACCGACTATTCGGAAGTCGGCGGCGGCATGGGCGGGATCACGCTCACGCGGCCCATCGCCTTTGCCGTCAAGATGCGCCACGGCGTGATGGACGTCACGCTGCGCCAGGAGGGGAAGACGTGGCACGTGGCCTACGACTTTGCACAGTGCTTCACGGGGGTTGGCCTGACGGACGCCAACGCGCCGCGCCTCATCGGCCTTTCGGGCGGCACGGGCAACTGGGGCGACCCGAACGGCGGGAAGTCCGCCGTCTACGCCGAGCAGACGTTCTCGGACTTCACGGGCTTCGTCTGGGGCGTGCAGGAAGACAAGGATCCCGCCGCGCATGCGCCGTCGGCGGAGACGTGGCGCCTCGGCGGCGACGCCTGGTTGACGGACGATCCGGGATTTCTGTTCGCGACCAATGTCAATCTGCGGGGCTATGCCGTCCTGAAGACGGGCGTGGACGCGAACCGTCCGTTCGAGGTCTCCTTCACGGAACGGCTCGACGCCAATCGCACAGACCAATGGGCCGAGGGGCTGGGCGTCGTCTTCACGCCCGACCCCGACAAACTCAACAACAACCAGGGCGGCCTGTTCCCGCAGATGGACCGCTGCGTGGCCTTCGGGCACTACTTCTGGGAGAACAAGCTTGAGTGGAGCCACAACGGCAGCCGCCGCGCGGACGACGGGGTCGAGTACAAGGTCCACGGCATCCACCGCGAGCTGAACCATCCCGTCGCGTATTCCGTCGTCTTCGACGGCGTGGACACGTTCACGGTCCGCGCAGCCTGTTCCTGCGGCGCCGTCTACGAGACGGCGCGCACGTACCCGGACGTGGCGGACTGGAACGCCCCCGTGCATGTGGCGTTCCTGGGGGCGGCATCCGGCTGGGGACCCGCCACGACCACGCGCGTGACGGACATCGCCATCAAGGAGATGGAGACGGCGAGCGTCTTCCCGCAGCGTCTTTCGGTGGACGCGGGGGCCACCGCGACGCTGGATCTGGATGCGCCGGGGGCGGGCTCGGCCACGTTCGCGTCCGTTGCGCTGGGTGCGGACGCAACGCTCGCCCTGGCGTCCGAACGTGCGTCCACGTGCATCCTCTCCCCGCTTGCGCTTGCGGGTGAGGGGACCGTGAATGTGACGGGCAAGGCCGTCGCCGCGTTCGGCGAGGTCACGCTCGGCGACGCATCGCTCGTCGTGTCCGGCGCGTGGTCGGCGCGCGACGCGGCGATCACATTCCGCGTAGACGCCACGCGCCTGAAGGGCGGGCGCGTCCTGGCGCAGCTGCCGCGCGCGACGTGTGCGGATGCGGCGGAGCCGGCGTTCGCGGCGACGGGCCTTGACGGTGCGGCGCTGTCGTCCGCCTGGCGCGTGTCCCGCTCCGGCGACGCCGTGCGCCTCGTCCCGGCGGGCAGCCTGATCGTCATCCGCTGACGTGGCGGTCCGAGACGATCGCGTCGAAGAGGCCGCGCGCGGCGAGGCGGTAGAGGCCCGTGCGGCCGAACTTCGTGCGGTCGACGAGCAGGTAGCGCCTCGTGGCCTTGTCGAGCACGCGGGTGACGAGCGCGGCCTGGTCCTCGTGGTTCGTCGTGGCGATCTTGTCGTCCACGCCGAAGCCGGAGACGAAGGCCTTGGTGATCGTGAGGCGGTCGAGCTCGCGGAAGGCGGACTGTCCGAGGAACGAGTTGAGCTGGGGGTCGTAGTTGCCGCCGAGCGCGATGCGCACGTAGTGCGCGGGGAAGCGGCGGAAGAGCTGCATCACGGCGACGGAGTTGGTGATGACGGTGAGGTTCGTGAAGGCGGAGCGCGCGAGCTCCTCGGCGAGGTGGGCGACGGTCGTGGAGGAGTCGAGGAAGAGGATGTCGCCCTCCTCGACGTAGGCGAGGGCCGCGCGCGCGATGCGCTCCTTGGCGGAGGCGTTCACCGCCCGGCGCTCGACGTAGGAGCTGGAGGCGACGCCGCGCGGCGCGGCCGCCGCGTTGTCCACGAAGGCGACGCCGCCCCGCACGCGCTGGAACACCTCGCGCTGGACGAGCTCCGCCACGTCGCGGTGGATCGTCGCCGACGAGACGTGGAACGCCTTCATCAGCTCCGCCAGCGAGCAGTAGCGCCGCGTCTTCACGTAGTCGACGAGCTTGAACGACCGAATGCTTTTCATGACGCCGGCCATGATACCACAGCAGATGTCCGCCCGCAAGGGCGTCCGGGAGGGTCGCAACTTGTTGCGACCGGCGTTGAGAACTTCTCAAAACGTCTCACATTTTTATCACGCTTTCTCGTCCCGGACGGTTGCGCGCCTCGTCGAATCGGGGTAGAATATGCGTGTTTTCTTTCATCCAAACAAGGGACGAAACATGACAGTCAAACCCGACAGCTACATGTACGAGATGATTCGCACGGAGCTCACGGACGCCGTGGGCGACGCGAACGTCGACGTCAAGTTCGCCGACAAGTTCGGCCATTCGATCGACTACTACTGGATTCCCGAGATGTGGCACGATCGCGGCAAGAAGTGCCCGCAGCCCGACTTCGTCGTCCACCCCGGCTCCACGGCCGAGGTCGCGAAGGTCATGAAGATCGCGAACCAGTACAGGATCCCCGTCG
>ERZ808278.1319-NODE-1319-length-10775-cov-4.209235_pt1 | contig 10775 bp, 13 predicted proteins | sample MGYA00521239_ERZ808278 | MGnify/ENA primary metagenome ERZ808278 (study PRJEB31516, sample SAMN03275600) | gut metagenome | biome: mammalia-associated habitat; material: feces | host: Papio cynocephalus | place: Kenya | collected 2012-07-17 ... | reverse complement strand
GTTACGACGCTCTACCTCCGGTGACCTATGTTTTTATATATTATAGCATATTTTTTTCAAAAAATCAAGGGGTTAAAATTGAAAAGCTCAAAAATCCATATACTATATCCATGCCATACATCCACTTATTCAAGTGCATTTGTTCTGTAAGAAAATATTATTTTGAAATCGCAACCAACTACAATATCGGCAGACACACCGCCATAGGTAGTGCATCCCATAACCGCTGTGTGACAACGGAAAAGAAAAAGCAAAAAGCCTTGAAAACTCAGTGTTTTCAAGGCTTTTTCTTTGGTGCGGGCAAAAGGACTTGAACCTTCATGAAATTGCTCTCACTAGAACCTGAATCTAGCGCGTCTGCCAATTCCGCCATGCCCGCGAATTGTGCGCGATCGTATCGCGCTGATATAGTATAGCACAACCTTGTGGATTTGTCAAGGGGGGAAACCATCTTTTTTCAAAAAAAGTGAAAGAAAAAACCTGCGGACTTGCCGCAGGTTTTCCGATACGCAAAGCAGAGAAGTCAGATCTCTTGCGAAACGGTGGCAGTAGCGAGATCCGCTTCTTCGCAACATTCGATCTTTCGGACTTTTGTTTGCACAGAATATGCGTCGCTGCAACGGGTGCAGAAATAGAAATCCGAAAATCTCATATCGCACCGCGGCTGAATCGGGCGCACACAATGATAATAAACGACAACGCTTTCCACTTTATACTTATGTCCAGAGATGGAACACAGAATATTCTGTGGCTGTACCGTATTATCGCCGGCAAGATCTTCACCTGTCAGAAAATAAGCACGAATGCGCTGTTGTTCTTCCAATGTGAAAGAAGTGTCCTCGCGGAATTGCACGGTGATGTTTTCAGCATGAGAAGAAATGGGCGTGGTGAGCGGTTCAGCACCCGCAGAGAAACAAATGGCGAATAAACATAACAGAGAAGTAAGAACAAAGAGGATGTGTTTGGTCATAAATAAAAATGTCAGAATCCTTTCAGATATGAAATTGTTTCGGTTAAAAGCTCATAGGTCGGGGCAGAAAGCGAATACTTAAAATTCTCATCTTCAAACCATGCGGTATAAGATAGAGAAGAAGATTCGGTTTCTATACAAGTAATGTAATAATCTTGTCCATTATATTGGTACAGGGTACCGAAGTCTCCTCGCCTTGTTGTGAAATCGTAAATCCGCTCTGCGGTATAACTGATTCTAGAATGAGTGGATAATAGATGAAAAATTACATGACCGCGTTCTCGGAAACTATAGAATGTTTTCTCAATTTGGTCAAATCTTCCTCCATCCGGTAGGGTTGCCGGATAGATGAAATGATTTTGTTCATCTGCAAACAGTTCAATCAAACTTGCATATTCCTGTCGATAAGAAAATGATGGAGATTTGGGACTGTAATACGTCCGCGTCCCGATCTGAATCGTTTCGCCGGGTTCCAACTCCATAATTTCATCCAAGTGCATCCAAAACAAATCGTCAATATCGTATTTGTCATGATAATCCGAGTATAAAGAGATACTGGAAAACGTAAAAATCACCGCCGCAACCAAACCAACCGCCACGCGCTTGTGTAGCGGGATCCGGCGATGCCGGATTTCCGGTTGAATGCAAGGCGTTGCTGCCCGCTCCTTTAACTCTGCCAACCCTCTCTCCACTTCGTCCGTGGTGAGGGAACCTTCCTCCACACTTAATTGCGCGAGGTAGTCGGCGCATTCCGTGAGAAACGGCGCATCCGTTTTACGGTCGGAACGTCTGGATTCCGATGCCAATAAATTGCAGATCCAGTCCGTTTTTTGCGCAACCGTGGCGTTTGCAGGGAGCGCGGGAAACACATTCGAGCGTGTTTCTTTACGCTTGCGAAACATAAATGATATAGCCTCCTTTCCGTTTCGGATTTTCCATCTTCCGTTATTCATAGACAAGTACCTCGTCAATGAACGTCCGGATTTTATCTCTTACACGATACCACCGAAGCCTTACTGCCTTTTCTGTGAGCATCATGGTTTTTGCCATCTCGCGAAAGGACATCCCGTCCGCAACGTACATGTAAAAAAGACGTGCGTCTTTCGGTGGAAGCCGCCGCATGATCTCCTGGATGTAGGAGCGGAATTCCAACCGGTCTATGTCCTCCTCGCGGAAAGTCTCATCGCCTAAAATTTCTTCTGCAAAAGGAGCCGGAATCGTTTTTCGGTGACGGAAATATTCCAGCGTTTTGAATGTCGCGGTCTTGAACAGCCATTTCACTAAATCGCTTTTTGTATATTCCGTAAATCGATCCCATTTTAGGCAGAGAATGAAAAAAGTGTCGCTTGCAATGGTATCGGCGTCATGGTCGTTCTGACCAATGCGGTTCCGGCAGAATAAACGGACAGCGCCGTAATACTCTCTGTATAACTCGTCAAAGCTCATTCCATCGGGTGACCTCCTCCCCGTGCAAGCTACGAGAAAAGTATAGCACCATTTCCAATTCTATGCAAGTCTGCAAACTGTACAGAAATCTGTATGGAAATGTCGGGCAATGTAACAGATTTGAGCTAAACGGATAAATATGCAAAACGGAGAATTTGCGTAAAATGGGTGCAAAGTACGCTTGATAGAAAGATAGATTGTGAAAAATAGCAGACGACTTAAAAAGAATAGTTATGCAAAAAAATTGTCATGTCATACATTTGAAAAAAATATAAAAATTTTTCAAAAAAGCGAGACATTTTGCCTTTCTGAAGTCATATATATATGGGGGTAAATTTTTTGGAAATGAAACTGCCCAAAAAAAGACAAAAAAGACATTCCAAATTTTTTTGAAAAAATGCAAAATCGCATCCCCGCCCGCTCCATTTCCATGGAAATCCCGCTTTTTCCCCTTTTTTTCAAAAAAAATAAAAAAATAAAAAATTTTTTTCAAAAAAACGAGACATTTTGCCCTTCTGAAGTCATATATATATGGAGACAAAAGAAAGGACGTCAAAAAACGCGAAAGCAAGGCGAAAAAAGATGGATCATACACAGTTTACATTGGAAAATGCCAGCATGAGCTGGCTGTTGGAAAAAACAGAATACAGACGGATCAAAAAAGGAACGCTTGCCGGTATCTATGATCGGCTGTGGGACTACCTTACCCAAATTCAATTACATGGGGACGATCCGAACCCGTGGGTGCAGATTGGAACGGAGGATGTGCAATATCAAGACATCCTCTCCCGCTATGCCACGCTGACGGAATATGAGCTTTCGGCACAGCCGTTTCCCTTGGATGCGGCGGATATACACGGCGCATATTGCAGTCTGGTGCTGTATCTGATTAACGGTACGCGTTGGTATCTGGAACAGAAATACCCGCAGCATTCGTTCTTCATCGGCATTTGTACCGACAAAAAACGACACAAATCACTGCAATTGCAAGTTGGATTGTTCCGGTCGGAGGAATTTTCAGCCGGATGGGAAATTGAGCGCGCGCCGCAGCCGACCTTGTTTCGGGTGTTGCAACCGTGCGCAAAGCCGCTTTCAAGGGGTGAGAAAGATGAAAAAACCAGGATGTTCTAAAAAATCGGAAGATCAGGAACCGAAAAAAATAAAAAATCAAAAAAATCAGAAAAAAGAAGGCGAAAAAAGAAAGAGGGCAACAGAAAGGAAACAAGAAATGGCAGTTGACATTGATTACATTATGGATTTGCTTGACATACAGCGCAGACCAAACGAACAAACGCGCGGGCTGGAATATGCCAGTCATGTCCGAAGCATCAATGTGTTTTTACAGCCGAGAGACAGTCGGCACAATCAGAATGTGTGGACAAACTGCGCGCGGGTGCTGGCGGCGCGCAGTGATCGGGAATTAGGTCCGTATTTCAGCCGGCTGTTTGAGTGGTTGCGCGACCGGAACAGTCCGGGCGCGGACATCATTTATCATCGTCTGCTGAATTCGTTCTGTGAAGAAATGATTGCGGCGTACCAGTGCTGTCTGAATATTGCGGAGAAGTGCGGGGACGAGATTTGGCAGGGGAACCTGACGGAATTCGGTACGGAATATATTTTGGATCTTTTGGATAAGGAAAACGAACCGATCCGGCAGATACGCGGGCGGCAGCTTGCGCGGAGCGTGAAAGATCTGAAAGTCTTTTTACAGCCGTTGGATAAAAAGCATAACAAAAATGTCTGGACAAACTGTGCGCGCGTTGTTTCCGATCGTTCGGATGAAGAATTGGCGCCGTATCTTGTGCAGATTCTGGAGTGGTTGCAGGATATGGACTGGCCCGGCGCAGAGTGTATTCAGGACCGGTTGAATCGGTATACGAAAACGCCGACGCTTCGTTGCGCGTTCACTGTCTGCATTCGCCGTGCGCGAGAAACGCGCAACCCCGTGTGGGAAGAAAATCTGATTATGCTTCAGTTATAAAAATTTTCTACATATAAGAAGCGTAAGAAGCAATTAAAAAACGATTTTTGCATAGATAAACAGCGTTTCTGCCATGGAAAATGACAGAAACGCTGTTTTGGGTTGTATGTTCTGTTGTTTTGGGTTGATATTTTGCGGCCTGTGCGCTTGGACAGTCTTTTTCAGAGGAAGCGGCGAAGCGGTCAGCGAATCCACAGCGCCGCGACGGCGCCCAACCCCAAATACCACAGGTCATAGCGTTCCTGACTTTTGCATTCCTGCAAGATCAGCAGACAGCAGGCAAGGAGGGCGTATAGAAAAAAGGTAAAAGTCCGGAAAGAGGAAGCGTACAGCGTTGCGGAGAAGCCCATCATCTCCCGCGAGCCGGCTGCCAGAATCAGCAAGAGCAAAGTCAGATACTTGCGCGACTGGTTTTTCATACAGCCCCAAACGGTATAGAAAAGACTGCCGACGGCAATTCCCGCGGTCAAAAACGGCACGATACTTTCGCTGAGCGGAAGCAGATCCGGCATGCCGCAGGAATACGGAAAGAATACAATCCATTCTTCCGTTCCGGTATAATGGGAAACCAGCATCACAGCCAACGGAATCAGCGCGATTCCTTTCTTATAGCGCGCATTTTGCGAGAGTGACAGAAGGAACACCAGCAGGGCAAAGAGGAAAAAGAGTTTTTCTTCCGAGAACAGGAAGTTGGCGGCTGTGGTGGAAAATCCGTGGTAGATTTTTTTGAAAAAGGACCAGTCGGCATATTGCGGGAACCAATATTCCATTTCCGTGGTGTCGGTCATGCGATAGAGATGTCCGGGGATCAGGAACATAAACAGATAGCACAGGGCAGACAGCGCAAACCAGAAGATCGTGCTTTTCAGAATGGCTTTTTCCGCTTTGGTTGCGATACAGTAGAGCAGATACAGAAGCAGTCCGCCAAGGAGCACCATTGCGCTCTGATCGTGATTGGTGAGGTACAGAATGCAAAGCACGGTCAGGGGATATTGCAGCCAAACGATACGCTCCCGCTTGCGGATTCGGCAGAGCAGATACAGCACGCAAAGCAAGCAGGCGACCGGATAGACATAGTTTGTGGAGGAAGCAATGTACCCCGCGGAATCCAAATAATCCATCGGGAATAATAAAACCATCGCACACACGGTCAGAAGATCGCTCCACGCATTTGGGGTGAAGATCTTGCTGATGAGGGAAGCGATCGCGACGTAGAGAAAAATATCAAAAACCTTCCAGACAGAAAGGGGCATACGGTAGAACAGATTTGCCAGTACATCTGTAAAAATACGACCGTTATAATGCCAGCGATCCAGAAAATTGCCCCAAATCGTTTGCGAGGAAATGGTGTTTGCAACCACTTCGTCATCGGAAACCAGTTCATATGGAATATGAATCCAATACAAGAGGTACGCAAATAAGCATAGAATCAGGAGTTTTATGAAATATTCCCTTTGGTGATCTTTCAGTGATAAGTACATTGGTTGTTCCTTTCCGGAGCTTTCGGTTCCTGCGCAAGGAAAAATGCAAGGGGCAGGATTTTCGTCGCAGCAGGGGGATTTTGCGGAAAAGGACGAACAGCCGTGGCTGTTCGCCCTTCCCGCCGATTGCGTGGTTTTATGAGCCTATGAAGGAAACCTGCGCAAGAGGCGCGGCTTTTGCGTCACTCCTGCTGTGTGCCGAATCCGGCAATGGCATTGGCAAGTTCCGTATCGGACTCCGAAAAGAACACGGCAAACGGCGCGAATTTTTCCAGTGTGAAGAAATCGGAGCGTTCGGCGGCGTCCAGTGTATCCTCTAAAGTCTGCGCAGCTACACGGATCATGAAACCATCGTCTGTAACGTAGTAAGCACCGTTTCTTACATTGTAAACGGATTCATATACGATCTCAAGTTCCCCGATTCTGCGGATTTCAAACTTGGGACTGTATGTGACGGCTGGGGAATAATCCACAAAATCGTCGGCAGTTAATTCCGGATGCAACATCATCAAATAATCGGACGCGCTCGTGGCGGTAGTTGCCCTAATTGTGACAGTACAAGGCCGGTCAAACGTAAAATAGTAGGAAGTTGAGCCATTAGCGAAGGGTATAAACTGCGCTTTATGCACGGTGAAATCATTTTCTCGGATGTGAAAATAGGAAAGGGGGGAAAGATAGGCGGTTAAATCTGTATAGTAACTTCCATATTGGAAAGAGGTGATGATGGGGTTTGTAGGGTATGCATATTCCGCTGGATTTTGGGACCCGGTGCGGAGATAATATTCCATATCGGAAATCGTCTGAAACCGGAAAGAAATGTCTATGGAACAAACTTCCTTATCCTCCGGAATCGGCGCATTACCGGGGCGTTTGCTTGGAAACGGTCCCAAGGGCTTTGTCACGCGCGGGGGTTCGGTGGTTCCGGCAAGCGGCTCCGTTTGGGGTGTTGCACCACAGCTTACAAAGGAGAACAGCAACGCAAACAGCAGAAACAGTGCAAGTAATTTCGATTTCATAAGAGACTCCTTTCTGTATTAGGCATGATGATAAAGCTTCATACGGTAACTTTTTATGGCAAGTCCCCCCTTTACATATTCATTGTACCATATTCGCCATAAAAAAGCAAGAACCTACAGGAAAATATTGTTGCACAATATTTTTCAAAAAAGGGTTGCTTTTTATCGGATTTTATGGTAGACTAACTTTATGGGCAATCGTCGTTTGATGCATTGCCCCGCTTTTTTTGCCTGTCACAATAAATTTACAAACCATACTGCGCCACCCCTCTTGACAAACCACTGATATCAGCGTATAATAAGAACCGTATTTGCGAATCAGTCGCAAATTAAGACGCGGTGGGAGGTGCGAAACATGACGAAAGCAAGACGAATGCTGACGGGATTGCTGATTGCGGCAATGATCTTGGTCATGGTTTGCGCCGTATTTTTTGTCGCGGTATCTGCACAACACCAGTGTCTGCATGAAAATTGCCGGATCTGCGCGATGCTCGGCGTATGCGAACAGGTTTTGCGGCGTCTGCCTGTGCTTGCCGCCGTGTTGATATTGTGCGCATTGTTGTGGCACACGACAGCGGTTGTGGTGGTGCATTGCGCGGAGCTTTTGCGGCTTCCCACGTTAATCGTATTGAAAGTGAAACTTTCGGATTAAAAATCAAAATAAGCTGATACAAGGGAGCAGTCTGCCTTTTTGGCGTCTGCTTACGGCGCTTGCGCCCCCTTGTATCTTTTTATATTGTGATTTTGGTTGATTATTCGGAGGTTTTTTATGATAAAAAGATGGGGTATCCTTTTATGCACGGTACTGCTGCTTGCCACGTCTCTTGTGTGGGGATTCGGTTGCGGAGAAGCGGTATCCGGCGAGACGTTACAGATCGTAACGACGATTTTTCCGGAATATGACTGGGTACGGCAATTGCTTGGCGCGCAATTTCCCAACGCGCAAGTGACGTTGTTACAGGATAACGGCGTAGATCTGCACAATTACCAGCCAAGCGCGGCGGATTTGATTTTAATTTCCAACTGTGATTTGTTTCTCTATGTTGGCGGAGAGTCCGACAAATGGGTGGCGGACGCTTTGCAAACTGTCCGGAATCCCAATCAGATCGCCTTGAATCTGCTGACGGTGTTAGGAGACGCGGTAAAAGAGGAAGAACCGGTCGCAGGGATGGAGCAGGATGACCACGATCATGCACACGAAGATGACCACGAACATGAAGCGGATGAGCATGTCTGGTTGTCATTACATCATGCAAAAATTCTTTGCCGTGCCATTACCCAAGCGCTCCAAACGCTGGATCCGGCGCATCATGCGGAGTATGAAGAAAATTTGCTTGCCTATACGGATAAATTGACTGCGCTGGATGCACGCTATCGCGCGGTGGTGGACGCGGCGGCACACAAAACGATCGTGTTCGGGGATCGGTTCCCGTTCCGGTATCTTGCGGATGATTACGGCATTACCTATTATGCCGCGTTTACCGGATGCTCTGCGGAAACGGAAGCGAGCTTTGAAACGGTGAAGTTCTTAGCCGATCAGGTGGATCAACATCAGTTAAGGTATGTGCTGACCTTGGAAGGATCGGATCAGAAACTGGCAGCGACCATCATCGCGCAAACTGCGTCCAAAGATCAACGCATTCTGACGATGGATTCCATGCAGTCTGCCAAGGGGGCAGCGCAGGATTCCACACGGAATTATCTTTGGGTGATGGAACAGAATCTTGCCGTGTTGCAGACGGTATTACAGTAAGGAGAAACGAATATGGCACAACTGATCTGTGAACATTTGTCGCTCGGCTATGAAGGAAAAGCCATTGTGACAGATCTGAATTTTCATGTCAACGCAGGAGATTATCTGTGCATTGTCGGAGAAAACGGATCCGGTAAAAGCACTTTGATGCGTACTTTGCTTGGCTTACAACCGCCGCTTGGAGGAAAGATCCTCACCGGAGACGGATTGCATCAAAATGAGATCGGATATTTGCCGCAACAAACCGTTGTGCAGAAAGATTTTCCCGCTTCGGTTTGGGAGATCGTACTGTCCGGTTTTCAAGGCAGATGCGGGCTTCGTCCGTTTTACAATGCTGCGGAGAAGCAACTTGCAAAAGAAAATTTAGAAAAGATGGGGATTCTGCATTTGCAAAAGCGTTGCTATCGTGAGCTGTCCGGCGGACAGCAGCAACGGGTATTGCTTGCACGCGCTTTGTGCGCGACGCGAAAAATGTTGCTCTTGGATGAGCCGGTGTCCGGCTTAGATCCGAAAGTGACGACGGAAATGTATGAATTAATTGCCAAACTCAATCGCACGGATGGCATCACGGTGCTGATGATTTCCCATGATCTGTCCGCCGCGCTCACTTATGCCACGCAGATTCTGCATATCGGACATACCGTTTTCTACGGTGACACCGCCTCTTATCTGCAAAGCACCGCCGGACAGGCGTTTATGAAAGAGAAGGGAGGCGAACACGCATGAGCACGCTGTTTACGAAATTGGGACTGTATCTGGAATATCCGTTTGTCCGGTATGCGTTGATTGTGGGGGTACTCATTGCGCTGTGCTCCTCATTGCTTGGCGTTACCTTGGTATTAAAACGATTTTCCTTTATCGGAGACGGCTTGTCTCACGTTGCCTTTGGCGCAATGGCGATTGCTTCCGTTTTACAGATCACGAATGAGATGCCGCTTGTGATGGGGATTACTGTGGTCAGTGCGGTTTTATTGCTTCGCACCGGACAGAATACCAAGATCAAAGGAGATGCCGCGGTGGCGATGATCTCGGTCGGTGCTCTTGCGGTCGGGTATCTTTTGATGAATCTGTTTTCTTCCTCTGCCAATCTTTCCGGAGACGTGTGCAGTACCTTGTTCGGTTCCACCTCTATTCTGACGTTATCTAAAACCGAAGTTTGGTTGTGCGTTGCGATGTCAGTGTTGGTGGTTTTGTTGTTTGTGCTGTTTTATCAGAAAATTTTTGCGGTGACGTTTGATGAGAGCTTTGCCCGTGCCACCGGAACCAAAGCAGGTATGTATAACCTGTTTTTAGCGGTGATCGTTGCGGTGATTATCGTACTTGCCATGAATTTAGTCGGTTCGCTTCTGATTTCCGCATTGGTCATTTTCCCGGCGCTTTCCGCCATGCGCTTGTGTAAGAGCTTCCGCTCTGTTACTATTTGTGCGGCGATTCTCTCGGTGAGCTGTTCGCTGTTGGGAATTCTGATTGCGATCCTTGCCGGAACGCCGGTTGGCTCGACGATCGTAGCGGTGCAGATCGTGGCGTTTGCTTTGTGTTATTTGATTGGGATGATAGGAGGAAAGATCAAACAATGAAATCCGTTTGCAAAAAATGTATTTGCGTGATGTGCGCGCTGATTTTGGGATTGGCACTTGGATCCTGCGGGGAAGAACCGCAGGCATCCGCGTCCAAAGTGGATGTAGACCTGACGCAGCTCAGTAATACCATGGTATATTCCGAAGTATTCAATATGTTGAACACCCCGCATGATTATGTAGGCAAGACCGTAAAAATGAAAGGGATCATGACGACTTATCAGAATACGGAAAAGACCAGAACTTACCGTACCTGTCTGATTGCCGATGCGACGTCTTGCTGTTCACAGGGAATCGAATTTGTTTTGACCGGCGGTTCTCTCTATCCTGCGGAAGGCAGTGAGATTACGGTAACGGGAACGTTCAATCTGTATTTAGAGAATGGGCAGATGTATTGCCACTTGGTCAATGCAACGCTTGTATAATCAGAGGAGTGCCCCAATTGACAGGGAATCTTGCAGTTCACACACAATTTTGATGGCACGAAAAGGCCGCACGGCATATTGCACAAGTCCGTAAAAAACGGACAATTGAAAAAAAGAGCCTCCTAT
>ERZ808278.1318-NODE-1318-length-10786-cov-3.308359_pt1 | contig 10786 bp, 11 predicted proteins | sample MGYA00521239_ERZ808278 | MGnify/ENA primary metagenome ERZ808278 (study PRJEB31516, sample SAMN03275600) | gut metagenome | biome: mammalia-associated habitat; material: feces | host: Papio cynocephalus | place: Kenya | collected 2012-07-17 ... | reverse complement strand
TATCGAAGGTTCCTTCAACGGAGAACTCGTAAACCGAGCCTATTCCGCCGCTGACGTTGCCGAAGCCTGCGTCGTCGGTGATTCTGATTTTAACGGTCTCGGCTTGTTCGCCTGTAAGTCCGTCGATTTTCGCGCTTGCCTGAACGTCGTCCTCTTCGTCCGATTTAATGTCCACATCAAATGTATCGTTATATTTAAGCGGGTCGAAGCCGTTTTTAACTTCCCAACCGTCGGTCGCGCCGTCGCCGTCCGAATCTCTGTCAAGAGGATCGGTAAAATATGTAAGAACTTCCTCGCCGTCGGTAAGTCCGTCCTCATCGGTATCGGCTTTCATCGGGTCGGTTTTGTTTACGATTTCGGTTGCGTTGTTCAATCCGTCTTTATCGTAATCTTCTTCACCGTCGGGAACGCCGTTTCCGTCGGTATCTGTGTTTTTATAATCGAGACCGAGCAAAAGCTCATAGTAATCGGGCACTCCGTCGCCGTCGGTATCGGTAACGTAATCTACCGAGTATACCGATCTGATTTCGAGGTCCTCGTGAACGTTTTCATAAGAACCGACCCACATAATGAACTTTTTGCCGACAACGAATTTGTTTTCTTCCGAAGGCTCGACCGCGGACTTTCCGTCCTCAACGATCTGCTCGGAAATAAGCACGTTGTCGCAGTTATAAAATTTAACCGTCCAGACCTTAACGTACTCGGCGCGGATAACCGTATCGGATTCGATTTTGGAATAATCGCCATCCCAGGAAACGAATTTGTAACCGTCGCGCGCGATATCGTCTGCCGAAGGAGCCTTTGCGGATTTACCTTCTTCTACGACCTGCTCGGAGATTACGTTATCGTTCATATCTACAAATTTAACGTTGTACGCTTTGACGTATTTTCCGTGAATGTCGGTGTCGGCGGTAATGTTATCAAAGTTCTTATCCCAGCCCTTGAAAATGTAACCGTCTATTTTGTACTGATTTTCCGTAGGCGCAGTTGCCGCTTCGCCATCGGCGACCTCCTGAACGGAAATAACGTCCCCGTTCATATCGAGGAAACGAACCGTATAATATCCGTTGACGATTTTAACGATAAACTCAACGATCTTGCCGTTATACGCAAGCCCTACTCTGTGCGTGCCGACCGTATCGACGATCTGACGATATTCCTCGGTAAGCATATCGTACGTTACGGGGAAAAGAAGTTCCTCGCCGTCCTTATACGTGACCTTAAGTTTGATTCCCGCATTGTCGAACTCCCCGACCTTAATGGTCTCGGGAACGTCGATAATGTCAAGATCGTAGGCTCTGCTTAAATCGGGTCTGCCCGAAATCGAAGCGTTCGGAGGCATCGTGCAAGCCCCTAAAACGACGATCGAAATGAGACAGGCAGCCGCTAAAGCAAACAGTTTTCCTAATGCTCTTTTCATAGTGACTCCTTTTTAGCGACGGCTGACCTTATAAATTAAATACTCTTTTATTCGCCGCCGCTACTGCCGAATCCTTTTCGGCAAAAATAGTAGAACCTGAGGGAAAATAAAAATGCCGTGTAAGGCAAAAAAAAGCCTCCCAAATCCCCGCTAAAAATCATACCACTATCACAATATATTGTCAAACGTTTTTTTATTCGTAAAAAATAAAATTTGTATTTTTACTGACAAAAAAAATCGCCCGCTTGAAAAATCGCCGATTTTCCGACAGATTTTCCGATTGTTTTTCCGATTGTTTTTGAAACCGATTTTTCGTCTGATTTTTCAATAAAAAATACCGGAACGGAGTTAAGCCATAGCATTTAACCGCCTCGGTATTATTATATTACTGAATAGTATCGGCTGCCGATCACATTTCCTTGCGGTCTAAAATCGCGCGGGAAATGGTTACTTCGTCGGCATATTCCAGTTCGCTGCCGATAGGGATCCCATGCGCCAGACGGGTGACTTTAACGCCGAGCGGCTTTAAAAGCCCCGAAATGTACATCGCGGTCGCTTCGCCCTCGACGTCGGGGTTGGTTGCCATTATAACCTCTTTAACTCCGCCTTGCGAAATGCGGGAAAGAAGCTCTTTTATTCTTATATCGTTGGGCGTTATGCCTTCCATCGGGCTTAAAACGCCGTGCAGAACGTGATAAACGCCCTTAAACTCGTGCGCCTTTTCCATGGCGAGGACGTCCTTCGGCTCCTTAACGACGCAAATAACCGACCCGTCGCGGAAAGAACAGATATCGCAGACGTCCTTATCGGTATAGTTGCCGCAGACTCTGCAATAATGCACTTCCTTTTTGACTTTAAGAATGCTTTCGGCAAACTCCGCAGCCTCCTCCTCGGTCATATTTATAACCTTGTAAGCGTACCTTTGCGCGGTTTTCGCGCCTACGCCCGGGAGTTTTGTGAACTGGTTAATGAGTTTGCCTATCGGTTCTATATACGCGCTCATGCTTAAATGAGACCGCCCGCTCCGCCGAATTTACCCATTTTTTCCTCGTACATTTCGTCCGCGGCTTCGTACGCCGTGTTAAGCGCGGCGACGATAAGGTCCTCGAGCATTTCGATATCGTCGGGATCGACGGCTTTCGGGTCGATCGAAAGCGATTTTACGACTTTTTTGCCGTTTACGACCACTTTCACGAGTCCGCTTCCGCTTTCGCCCTCGATTTCGGCTTCTTCGAGCTCTTCCTGAGCCTGAGCCATCTGTTCCTGCATTTTCTGTGCCTGTTTCATAAGCTGCTGCATCTGATTTCCGCCGCCGAAGCCGCCGAAACCGCCTCTGCCGTATGCCATAAGTAGTTTCTCCTTAAATTTCTTATATTTTTAATAATTTTGTTATTAACTAGTTTAATGATTTCGATTTCGCCAAGGGCGAATCTGTCCTCGGAGGGTCAGTCCTCGAAGGATCAGTCCTCCACCTTGACGTAATTTGCGCCGAAGGTCTTTTTAACTTCGTCCACGTCCTTTTCAAAGCCGTCTTTCACCTCTTCGTCCGCCTTGATTATCTCAATGTCGTAATCGCCGACCGATTTCACTATTTTCGAGAGGGTTTCGAGGTTTGCGGCTTTGGTGACCGCATTATATCCCGCGTCGTCCGTCGCGGCGACTTTCAGCGTTTTTCCGTAAAGCTTAGCCGTCATTTCCTGGCAGGCTATCCACAGAACGATTTGCTTTTCGGCTCTGAGTTTTCTCACGACCGTACCCCAGATCCTGCCCGCGCTCATAGAATCGGCTTTTGTTTCGGACGCGGTCTGCGCCGAAGCAGTCGAAGCCGCCATATCGTTTTTCTTTTCGGCAACGATACTTTCCTCTTTAACGGAATTTATTACCGATTGAGCAGGTTTTTGCTCGTTAATCGACTTATAGCGGGGTTTTTCTGTTTCGTATTCGTCCTCGGGCGGAGGAATCGGAATACCCTCGTCCATATAATCGTCATAAGATTCGGCTCTTTTCGTCGGCTTTTCCTCAATCGGTTTAACCGTCGGCTTTTCCGCCGTTTTTTCCGTTGCCCGAACGGAAACGACCGAGCCGCCGCCCGCAACGCCGCCATCTGCACCGACCGACAATTTCCTGTCGAAACCGCCTTCGGCGAGAGCCTTTTCGAGAGCGGAAATACGCCCGAGCAGAGCGTCGATATTATAATCCGCCGAGGGCTCGGAAGCCTTTATGCAAGCGCATTCCAGCAAGATTTTGGGGCTCACGCTGTAACGCATCGCGCCCTCCGCCTCGCTGAAAATTTCTATGGTACGCAAAATTCTGTGCTCGTCCGCAAGAGAAGCGGCGTGCTTGACAGATTCAAAAACGTCGTCCGGGAGGGAAAGAATTTTCTTCGCGCCCGCGCAGGTTTTGCAGACTATCGTTTCTCTGAGCCTTGCGATAACGTCCTTGCAAAGAACGCCTACGCTCTTTCCCGATTCGGTTAAACCCTCGACCGTCTCTAAAGCCGCGCCCGTGTCCGAACGCAGAATATTTTCGATAAGCTCGGTTATTTTTGAAGAATCGGTCGCGCCGAGAATTTCGAGCACGTCGTTATAAGTAAGTTTTTCGTTTTTATACGAAACGCAGATATCCGCGATAGAAAGCGCGTCTCTCATACTGCCCATGCCCGCACGAGCGATCGCCGTAACCGCCTCCTCGTCGTAATCCTTGCCGATCTCCTTGTAAATCTTCCCGATGTTTTCCGCAATCAGCGGGGTCGGGATAAGGCGGAAATCGAAACGCATACAGCGGGATAAAATCGTTGAAGGAAGCTTGTGCACCTCTGTCGTCGCGAGGATGAAAACCGCGTGCTTTGGCGGCTCCTCGAGCGTTTTCAAAAGCGCGTTGAAAGCCTCGGTCGTGAGCATATGCACTTCGTCGATAATATAGACTTTATATTTTCCGCTTACGGGCGGATACTGAATTTTTTCGCGGATCTCTCTGACGTTTTCGACTTTATTGTTGGAAGCGGCGTCCATTTCGAGAATGTCGAGATTAGCCCCGTCCGCCAAAGCCCTGCACGTTTCGCATTTGCCGCAAGGCGAGCCGTCCACGGGCGAAAGACAGTTTATCGCCCTCGCGAAAATTTTAGCCGCCGAGGTTTTGCCCGTTCCTCTTGCGCCGCAAAACAGATACGCGTGCCCTATTCTGCCCGTGCTTATCTGATTTTTTAAAGTTCTCACTATATGGTCCTGACCGATAAGCCCGTCGAACCCGCTCGGGCGGAACCTTCTGTATAATGCAAGATACGCCATCAAAAACCACCTTTTCCGAGATTGTTCATAAGTTTTTTCTTTATTCTTTGCAGCGCGTTATCCGCAGACTTCGCGCTCCTTCCCGTTTTTTCGCCTATCTCCGCGTAAGTCATTCCGCTGAGATAGTATTTAAGAATTTTATATTCGAGCTCGCTCAAAATCGCCGTCGCGCCGTCCGCAAACTCTCTGCCCTCTTCGCCTATCATGAGCATTTCCTCGGGATTGAACGGCGAAACAAGCTTCAGTTCGTCGGTTAATTCCACCGAATCGTTCAAAGGCATATTGCCCTTGCTGAGCGATTTTTTAACGGCGTTCTGTATCGACGACGACACGCACCTGTACGTAAACGTTTTAAATGACGCGCCTCTTTTCGAATCGAAGGAATTTACGGCTTTAAGTAGCCCTAAAACTCCTTCCTGAACGAGATCGTCATCGTCGCCCCCGACCAGAAAATAGGAACGGGAAACCGATTTGACGAGTTCCTTATACCTTTCCAGAATCGCGGGGAACGCGTCCGTATTTCCCGACTTATGTAAGGCTATAAGCTCCTCGTCCGATAATTTTTCAAACATTTTTCCTTTGTCTCAGCGCCTCGAAAACGCCTATTCCGCAGGCAACCGAAGCGTTCAGGCTGTTCACCTTTCCGTACATAGGTATGCTCATAACGGCGTCGCACTTTTTCTGCGTGAGCTTATTAACGCCCGTGTCCTCGCCGCCGATAACGATTGCGATACGCCCCTTAAGGTCGGTTTTATAAATACTTCCGCCGCCAAGCTCCAAAGCGTAAGCCCAGATGCCTTCGTCCTTTATCTCCTCGAGCGCGGAATTTATGTTGGTAACCCTCGCGATTTTGAGGTGGTTCGCGCTGCCTTCGGAAATACGCATGACCGCGTCGGTCACGCTCGCGCTTCTGTGCTTTCCGATGATAAGCCCGTCCACGCCGCCGCATTCGCAAACCCTGATAACGCTTCCGAGATTGTGAGGATCTTCAACGCCGTCTAAAATAACGATAAACGCATCCTCTTTGTCCTTGACGTCGTTCAAAATATCGCCGAGCTCGGCGTACTTATAATCTGAAACGTACGCGATAAAGCCCTGATGACGGCGCGTTTCGCTCTCCTTATCGAGAACGGACTTGTCCGCGAAAGCGACCTTAACGCCCGCGCTTTTGATAACGCTTATGAGCATTTTGGACTCGGCGTCTCTCATACCGTTCGCAATAAGCACTTTATCTACCGTTTTTCCTGTTTTTAAAAGCTCTCTGACAGAGTTTTTACCTTCGATCTTCATTTGTTTTTATATAGTCTCCGTAATTTAATCCGTAAAAAATAATTTGCTCTAACCTTTCGCTCTCTCCCGTGAGATAAAGGAAACCGAGCAGAGCCTCGAAGCCCGTGGACTTATGATAATCGGTCACCGTCGCGCCCTTGGCTTTGTTGGCTTTTTTGGCGTTACGCGCTCTTTTATAAACGGCAATCTCTTCTTCAGTCAGAAAGCCGTCGCTTAGAAGCATATCGATTTTCTTTGCCTGCTCCTTCGCGCTGACCGCCTCCGAACAGGCCTCGGTGAGCATATAAGGCTTGGCGTCGCAATTGAGGGCGAAATATTCGCGCATATAAAGGGAGTAAACGGCGTCACCCACGAAAGCCAGCGTTATACTGTTCATCATAAGAACTTTTTTCGCTTCCGTGATTTTTCGCATACCGTTTTGCCCTCTTTTTATATGTATACTATTATATTATAGCATAAAACGCGTTTTTTTACAATTGTTTTATATATGCCTGATAAAAAATTCGTCGGGGTGTAAAGTTGCCCTCAACTACCCCGACGAATCCGTTATTAAATTTATAAAATTGCTCGTTAATCGACTTATAGACGGGGTTTTACTCCTCGTTGTCCTCGTCGTCACTTGAAGTCGCGCTGCTTTTCAGCGCAGGTTTTTCGCAAAGACTTACCAAAATCGCGTCCTCGCCGATACGCTCGATACACTTAAAACCGATGATGAGCTCGCCCGAAAAGAACAAGCCGTTCTTCTTCCCCGGGACGATTATGCCCTTCACTTTCCCATCGGGATAGGTTATCACCATATCGGTGATTTTGCCGAGGTCCTTGCCGTCCGCAACGTTGATTACTTTTTTCTTTTTTAAATCGGTAAGATTGTATTCCATAATTATTCTCCCCTTTTATCCTATTACCGTTACAGGCGAATTATGACGAAACGGGTCGAATCGTTACGGGTTTAAGCTGTGAGCCTTACGCTTTGAGTTTCGGTTTCACTTCCTTTAACGCGTTCTTTTCAAGGCGGGAAACCTGCGCCTGAGAAAGCCCTATTTCGGCGGAAATTTCCGTCTGGGTTTTGCCCTCGTAATAACGCATATACAAAATGCGCTTTTCGCGTTCGTTAAGCGAGGAGATCGCATTTTCCAGCGCGACGTTTTCCGTCCACCTCTCGTCGGTGTTCTTCTCGTCGCTTATCTGATCCATAACAAGGAGCGCGTCGCCGTTCTTGTTATAAACCGGATCGTAAAGAGAAACGGGATCTGAAATGGCGTCAAGCGCGTAAACTACCTCGCGCTCGGGAATTGCGAGCGTTTCGGCGATTTCAGCCATTGTTGCCACGTCGTCCTTTTCGGCTTCGATTTTGCTTCTCGCCTGTAAAACTTTGTAAGCGGTGTCTCTTATGCTCCTCGCAACCCTTAAGCTGTTGCTTCCTCTTATAATCCTCTTTACTTCACCGATAATCATCGGTATGGCTTTCGCGCGGCGAAACAATATAAAAAGCTCTTTTTCAGGGCTTAACCCCCGAAAAAGAGCTTCGTTTCAGTGTGAAATATACTAATTATTCAAAATATCCTTGACTTTCATAAGTCGCGTGGTAGCCGCACGCTCGTTTTCGTCGAGCTTGCTCTTGATATATTTGACCGTTTCCTCGATCTGCGGAATCATGATATATTCGAGCGCGTTTACCCTTCGTTTGTTGCGTTCGATTTCCACCGCGAGCATTGCGACCGTTTTTTCTATCTCCGCGAGCTTTAAAAGCTTTCCGACGAGCTTCCCGATTTTTTCAACCGAATAATCGGCTTCGCTCGTGATCTCCGCAAACGCGTACGGGAACGCCGCCGAGCTTTCGGTTTCCGTGATTTTTATGGACGGAACCTCGACGTTCATAACGTCCTTAACGCCGAACTCCGCGTTGACGGAAGAAACGGGCATCGAAAACACCTTGTCGATTTCGTCTTTGGAAAGGCACGCGCAAGCCATACCGAACCTGTCCAGACAATCCGAAAGCTCCGCTTCGAGCTCGGCTCTGAGCCGCTTGTTCTCTTTTATCAAAGCGGTGAAGCGGCGGATCATCTCGTCCGATTTATCTTTAAGAAGCTTGTGCCCTCTCGTTGCGGTAGACAGCCTCGCTTTTAATTTTTTCAACTCCATTCTCGTGGGGTTGACGTTCAATCTTGTCATATTATTTACCTTAAAACCCGTCTATAAGTCGATTATCGGGGCATTTTAATGTCTATCAAGATATTTTTCGATATACTTTTCTTTGATACGTTTAAGCTCGGACTTGGGCAAAATCTTCAAAAGTTTCCAGCCGAGATCGAGCGTTTCTTCGATACTTCTGTTGGTTGTGAAGCCTTGCGAAACGTATTGTTTTTCAAACTCCTCGGCAAATTTCGCGTAAAGCTTATCGGTCTGCGTAAGAGCCGAATCGCCTAAGATCGCCGAAAGCTCTTTGCACTCCTTACCTTTAGCGTAAGCCGCGAAAAGCTGGTTCATCGTATCGGCGTGATCTTCTCTCGTTTTGCCGTCTCCGATACCTTTGTCTTTAAGTCTCGAAAGGGACGGAAGTACGTCTATAGGCGGATTAACGCCCTTTTTGAAGAGCTCTCTCGAAAGGATTATCTGACCTTCCGTGATGTATCCCGTAAGGTCGGGGATGGGGTGAGTTTTATCGTCCTCGGGCATCGTGAGGATAGGAATCTGCGTGATCGAACCCTCTTTGCCTCTCACTCTTCCCGCTCTTTCGTAAAGGGTTGCAAGATCTGTGTAAAGATAACCTGGATAACCTCTTCTTCCGGGAACTTCCTTTTTAGCCGCGGAAACTTCTCTCAAAGCTTCGGCGTAGTTGGTTATATCCGTCATAATGACGAGAACGTGCATACCTTTATCGAACGCGAGATACTCCGCACAGGTCAAAGCCATTTTCGGCGTTGCGAGACGTTCTATCGCGGGGTCGTTTGCGAGATTCGTGAACAAAACCGTTCTTTCGATCGCGCCCGTCTTTTTGAAGTCGTCTATGAAATACTGCGCTTCCTCGTAAGTTATGCCTATCGCGGCGAAAACTACGGCGAATTTATCGCTCGCGTTTAAAACTCTCGCCTGACGGGCTATCTGCGCCGCAAGTTCGGCGTGCGGAAGTCCGCTCATCGAGAACACGGGGAGCTTCTGACCTCTTACGAGCGTGTTAAGCCCGTCAATTGCGGAAATACCCGTCTGAATGAACTCGTTGGGGTAATTTCTCGCGGCGGGGTTAATGGGCTCGCCGTTTACGTTCATACTCTTTTCGGGAATGATCGGCGCGCCGCCGTCGCGGGGCTTGCCCATTCCGTCGAAAACTCTTCCGAGCATATCCTCGGAAAGGTTGAGCGATAAGCTTCTGCCCAAAAATTTGGCTTTGGAAGTGGAGATTTTAAGTCCTTGCGTGTTCTCGAAAAGCTGAACGACGGCTTTGTCGTCCTTGACTTCGAGAACCTTACCTCTTCTTATCTCGCCGTTTTCCTGCGTTACTTCGACAAGTTCGTCGTAAGTTACCCCCTCTACTCCCTCTACGAGCATCAGAGGTCCTACGACTTCTTTTATCGTTTTATATTCCTTATACATCGCTCTCTCCTTTGAGCGCAAGCGCTTTAAGCTCTTTTTCGAGTTCGGCGTCTATCTCGTCGAAAGCGGCTATCGAACTCTCCTCTATATATTTGGCTCTGCCTATCTTCTCTTTGGCTTCGATCGCGGTAACCTCGTCTATATCCGCATAGTTCGCGACGGCAACGTTTCCGAGATCGTAGAATTTCTTGATAAGCTTGAGCATTCTGTACTGCTTGTCCAAAGACGTGTAAGTATCGGTCTCGTGGAAGGCGTTCTGATGGAGATAGTCCTCTCTTATCATCTTAGCCGTTTCGAGCGTCATTCTGTCTTTATAGGAAAGGGTGTCCATACCCACGAGCCTTACGATCTCCTCGAGGCTCGCTTCTTCCTGCAAAATATTCATTATGAACGCGCGGAGTTCCATAAAGTCCGCCCCGACGTTCTTTTCGTACCACTCGCCCATTCTGTCGGCGTAAAGCGAATAGCTTATGAGCCAGTCGATAGCGGGGAAATGTCTCTTGTACGCAAGCTGAGCCGACAAGCCCCAGAATACCTTTACTATACGCAACGTCGCCTGCGAAACGGGTTCGGAAAGGTCGCCGCCCGGGGGCGATACCGCGCCGATTGCCGAAACCGAGCCGAGTTTGTCCTCGCTGCCCAGAACTTTGACTATGCCCGCTCTTTCGTAGAACTCGGCAAGTCTCGAAGCGAGGTATGCGGGGTAACCTTCGTCGCCCGGCATTTCTTCGAGTCGCCCGCTCATTTCTCTCAAAGCTTCCGCCCAGCGGGACGTAGAATCCGCCATTATCGCGACGTTATAGCCCATATCTCTGAAATATTCGGCTATCGTGATACCCGTGTAAATGGAAGCTTCTCTCGCCGCGACGGGCATATCGGAAGTGTTCGCGATAAGCACCGTTCTTTTCATAAGCGGTTCGCCCGTTTTCGGGTCCTTAAGTTCGGGGAACTCGTTCAAAACGTCCGTCATTTCGTTGCCGCGTTCGCCGCAACCGACGTAAACGATTATCTCCGCGTCCGCCCACTTGGCAAGCTGGTGCTGAACGACCGTTTTCCCGCTTCCGAAAGGACCGGGAACAGCCGCAACGCCGCCCTTTGCTATCGGGAAAAGAGTATCGATAACCCTCTGACCCGTGACCATAGGCATATCGGGAGTTTGTTTTTCTTAGATCGGAAGAGCGTCGTGTAGGGAAAGAGT
>ERZ808278.1317-NODE-1317-length-10787-cov-4.433936_pt1 | contig 10787 bp, 12 predicted proteins | sample MGYA00521239_ERZ808278 | MGnify/ENA primary metagenome ERZ808278 (study PRJEB31516, sample SAMN03275600) | gut metagenome | biome: mammalia-associated habitat; material: feces | host: Papio cynocephalus | place: Kenya | collected 2012-07-17 ... | reverse complement strand
AATTTTTATCTAATATGACAGAATTAAATTATCGAGAAAATCTTTATATGCTAGATGTCTTAGATAAATATTTTGATATTATTAATCAAAAAGACATATCTGCATTGGATATTGGTTGCAAAAATTGGAACTATGTCAAAGGTCAGTATACTTTTTTTAAAAAGCATTGTGAAAACCTTTCTCTAAAAGGTATTGAAATTGATGCTTACAGACTTTATTGGAACTTGTATTCAAGATATGAAGTAGCAAAATTTTATAAAAACGGCTTGAAAAATGTTAGATATATTCCGAAAGATTTTCTAAACTATGATGAAAAATTCGATTATCTAACTTGGTTCCTTCCTTTTGTTAGAAAATATCCGCATATGCGTTGGGGTTTACCTTTAGAATTCTTTAACCCTAAAAAAATGCTTTGGCACGCATATTTTTCTCTAAAAACTGGTGGTAAATTATTCATAGTTAATCAAAGTGAAGTCGAATACGATATTCAAAAAGATTTGTTGAAAGAATGTGCAATCCCATTTAAAGAAATTGGAGAAATAAAAAGTGATTTTTTAGAGCATAAATACAAAAGATTTGCTCTTGTAGTTACAAAAATGGGGCCAGATGATAATGAATGGTTAAAAGAATAAGATAAAAAGAAGGCGCTGAGGTGAAACCTCAGCGCCTTCTTAATTAAAACAATAATTATTTGTTAGCTGCTGCTCTATCTTGTTCAATCATGATTTTCAAAGCATCAACTGCAACTCTTACTGCTGCTGAAGTATCTTCGCTCATTTTTTGATCCATGCCAGCTGCTTCTCTTTCTTGGTTCCAGATTACGTGGAAGCAAGAACCACATCTGCATTTTAATGCGTCAGCTACAACGAATAATGCTGCTGATTCCATTTCAGAAGCTTTAACACCTAAGCGTTTCCAAGCTTCCCATTTTTGTAATAATTCGTATGAAACAGGCATTTTTGCTGGGCTGTGTTGACCGTAGAATGCGTCTTTACATTGAACAACACCTGTGTGAGTTGTTTTACCCATTGCTAAAGCTGCTTGTCTTAAAGCAACTGTAATATCTAAGTTTGCTACTGCAGGATATTCAATTGGAGCATATTCCATTGAAGTGTGTTCAAATCTGATTGCACCTGTAGCAACTACGATGTCGCCTGATTGTACGTTTAAATCAATACCACCGCAAGTACCAGTTCTGATGAATGTATCAGCACCGATGTTGTGTAATTCTTCCATAGCGATAGAAGCTGATGGACCACCGATACCTGTTGAACATACAGAAACTTTTTCGCCTAGCAATGTACCTGTGTAAATATTATATTCTCTGTTTTGTGCTACGTGATGAGCATTATCAAATAAAGCTGCGATTGATTCGCATCTACCAGGGTCACCAGGTAAAATTACGTAACGACCTACATCACCTTCAACACAATGAATGTGGAATTGTTTTTCTAATTCTTGCATAAAATAAACACCTTTCTTATATTTGTTATATTACAGAAAACTTTGTATCAATAATATCAGAAAAAACCTTTTTTGCAAGCAAATTTATTATATTTTGTCGTTTATATGGTTTAAATTTTTCTTTTTATAATGATTTTTTTTTGAACATATATTATAATAGTTACATTACGTATGGGGAGATGTTATGAGAGAAGAATTATTACTTATAATTGAAAAAAATAGCAGAATTGATTTAAAAGAATTGGCTGTAATTCTTGGAGTTTCTGTAGAAGATGTTATTAATGAACTTCAAGCATTAGAAAATGAAGGTATTATTTGCGGTTATCATACACTTGTTGACTGGGATAAAACTTCTGTTGAAAAAGTTACTGCATTAATTGAAGTTAGAGTTACACCACAAAGAGGTCAAGGCTTTGACCATATCGCAGAAAGAATTTATAACTATCCAGAGGTAAAATCAGTTTATTTAATTTCTGGCGCTTATGATTTATTAGTTACATTAGAAGAAAAATCTCTAAAAGAAATTTCAGCTTTTGTTTCTGACAAATTATCAACATTGGATAGTGTTTTGAGTACTGCTACTCACTTTATTTTGAAAAAATATAAAGACCACGGCACTATTTTAGAGAAAAAACAACACGAAGATGAAAGAGAAATGATGTTATAATGAGTATTCCAATTTCAAAAACAATAGAAGCAATAAAACCATCAGGTATTAGAAAATTTTTTGATATAGTTTCAGAAATGAAAGATGCTATATCGCTAGGCGTTGGCGAACCAGATTTTGATACACCTTGGCACATTAGAGATGAAGGTATTTATGCCTTTGAACAAGGTAAAACTTTCTATACTTCAAATTCAGGTTTGAAAGATTTGAGAGTAGAAATTTCAAATTATATCAAACGCAAACAAAAAATTTCTTACTGCCCAGACGGTGAAATTCTTGTTACTGTTGGTGGTTCTGAAGCCATTGATATTGGTTTGAGAGCAATGATTAATGAAGGAGATGAAGTTATTATTCCTCAACCTTCTTATGTTTCTTACGAACCTTGCGCACTTCTTGCAGGGGCAAAACCTGTTATTCTTAATCTTAAAGCTGAAAATGATTTCAGATTAACAGCAGAAGAATTGGAAGAAGCTATTACTGATAAAACAAAAGTTTTGATACTTCCTTATCCAAACAATCCAACTGGTGCGATTATGGATAAAAATGATTTAGAAAAAATTGCAGAAGTTATCAAAAAACACGATATTTTTGTAATGTCTGACGAAATTTATTCAGAACTTACTTATAATGGAGAACACGTTTCTATTGCAAGCCTTGACGGAATGAAGGAAAGAACATTATTGATTAATGGTTTTTCTAAAGCTTATGCTATGACAGGTTGGAGACTTGGTTATGCTTGCGGTCCAAAAGAACTTTTGACACAGATGACAAAAATTCATCAATACGCAATCATGTGTGCGCCTACAATCAGTCAATACGCAGCGGTTGAAGCTCTTAAAAACGGCGATGACGATGTTAAAGAAATGAAAATGTCATATAATCAAAGACGAAGATTTTTGATGAACGCCTTTAAAGAAATGGATTTAGAATGCTTTGAACCTTACGGCGCATTTTATGTGTTCCCTTGTATTAAAGAATTCGGAATGACAAGCGAAGAATTTGCGACAAAATTTTTAGAAGAAGAACATGTTGCAGTTGTTCCTGGTACAGCTTTTGGCGATAGTGGCGAAGGTTTCTTGAGAATATCTTACGCATATTCACTAGAAACTCTAAAAATTGCTATGGAAAAACTTTCTAGATTTGTAACTAAATTAAGAAATAAATAAAATTCTAGCTTATAAAGGTCATATTTGTACAAACCTAAAAAATAATGTATAATTAAATACATGAACGAAAACAAAACCCAAGTAATAGTTGTTGGCGGGGGTCCAGCCGGCATTTCAGCAGCTATTACAGTTGCAAAAAGCGGTAAAGAAGTTATCTTAATAGAACGTGGAAATTTCTCTGGTTCTAAAAATATGTTTGGCGGTGCAATTTACACTCAGCCAACTAAAGAAATTTTTCCAGATTTTGAAAAAACAGCCCCTCTAGAAAGAAACAACATCAAACATAATTACACAATTCTTACCGAAACTGACTCTACAACTGTTACATATAGAGACAACACTCCTCATTCTAACAGTTACAGTGTAATTCGTTCAAAATTCGACCGTTGGATTGCCCAAGAAGCTAAAAAAGCAGGTGTAATTCTTGTTACTCAAACAGTCGTTAAAGAATTAATCTTAAAAAAGAAAAAAGTCATTGGTGTAAAAACTGAACTCGAAGACTACTATGCAGACATAGTAATTCTTGCAGACGGTGTAAACTCACTTCTTGCAAGACAAATTGGTTTAAGAAAAAATTTCAATCCTAAAAACGTAGCCTTAGGTATAAAAGAAGTCTACAAAATCGGTCAAGAAAAAATTAACGAGCGATTTAATTTAAAAGACGACGAAGGTTGCATCACAGAAATTTTCGGATATCCAATGCTTGGAGAGCTTGGACTTGGTTACATGTACACAAACAAAGACACTGTAACACTTGGTCTAGGTATAACTCTAAGTGAACTTATAAAAACAAAAATAAAACCTTATGAACTTTTAGACAAATTAAAAAATCATCAATCAATTTCACCATTCATAGAAGGTGGAGAACTCCTAGAATATTCTGCACACCTTATTCCAGAAGGTGGTTATAAATCAATGCCAAAACTTTTTGCAGACGGAGTAATGATAGTTGGAGACAGTGCATGTCTTGTTAACAATCTACACTGGGAAGGTACAAACCTTGCCATGATTTCAGGTAAGCTTGCTGGTGAAACCGCAATCGTAGCTCTTAACAAAAATGACTTTACAAAGCGCACACTTTCTCTTTACAAAAAGAAACTTGATAAATCTTTCGTAATGGCTGATATGAAGTCATATAAAGACTTAATGGACATTATGCACAAAAATAGTAAATCATTCTTAAACTATTACTTGCGCAAAATCAATAAATTCTTTAAAATGTTTATAGAGGTTGATAGCATAGCTAAGAAAAATAAATTTAAAAACTTTATTTTTACAACCTTAAAAGAAAGAGGTCTTACTGGATTATTAAAGGACGGTCTGAATGTTTTAAAACTCGTATGGGGGATTTTAAAATGAATATAGATGACAGACTTGCTAAAATCAAATATGAAACAGACGAGAACTCTCATTTAAAAGTAAATATGAATGATTGCAAAAACTGCAAATCAAAAATTTGTACAACTATTTGCCCTGCAAATGTATACGAATGGAATGCAGAAGAAAACAGACTTATTATAAATTATGAAAACTGTTTAGAATGCGGAGCATGCAGAATTGCATGCGAGAAAAAAAGTTTAGAATGGCAATACCCAAAAGGTACAAAAGGAGTAACCTATAAATTCGGTTAATGGAGGCAGAAATGAAAGAAGAATACAGCTCACAATCACGTCGTTGGTATGATAAAGACCCTGTTTTATCACAAGCAATGCAAACACTTGAACAATCAGATGACGGAACTCAAATTAGAATAGCTCTAAATTTGATTAAAATTATCATTGAACACAATATCGAAAGTGAAAAATTTGAAGCAGTTGAAGACTTAATCACTGCAGTAAGTTCTGGTCAAAGCGACAGCAGAAACGGCAGATGGTACGATATTGATAACACTTTAAAAACTGCTATGAACATGTTGCAAAACTGTCCAGAAACAACTCAACACGTTATTGCCAAAGAAATGGCAAAAATGGTTGTTACTAAAATCAAAGAAGACGAAGATAGCTTAGATTAATTCTCTATCTTTATCTAAATTAATTTGGTGAAGCTTTTAATATTAAATGATATCTAAAATCGCCATAATATACGACAACAGAGTAAAATTGGTTGTCTAGTTCATCAACTTCTAAATATGTTTTTGGAGCTGATCTTCTTTTTGATGAACTAGATATTCTGCCAACAGCCGCAATGAACTGAATATGTACCTTTTGAGTAAAAGTTAATTTAGGCTTAGGCAAGTGTGCCTCATAAAAGCCTAGAGGTACAATATCCCTGTTATAACAAGGAATATAATATTTTATTTTGCCGTTTTCTTTGAATAAAATGTACCAATCCCCGTCGTGTTCACGTGGAGTTAGCAAATAATACCCTGGTTCAATTGTCGTACCTTTAAAATACAATGGTGAATTCAATCTAAACAACGGATACGGAGTATACGCATAAGACTGCATATCATAATATTGATCAGGGTCGACTCCGTGTATGAAAGAAAATTTTGCAGGCATCAAATTATTATATATTTCAATATAATCCTCATCAGTTTCTGCGTTTGCAGGAGTTGAGAATAATACAAAAGATATCGTCAATAACAAATATAAAAGTCTTTTCATATAAAATATTTTAATGTATTTAACGAAAAAGACAACCTACGTTTAGCGGACTTTATTTTCTTCGTGTTTTAATAATCTTTTGATATTGTCTTTGTGCAAAATAGTAATGTAAAGAGCACCCAATGCACAATATGCAACATAAGCCATTGGCATATCAAGAGCATACATTAAGAATGGAGAAACCCAAACTGCAATTATAGAACCAACTGAAACGTATCTTGAGAAATATGTAATTGTAACCCAGATAAGGGCAATTGCTAGACCTACCATCCAGTTTAAAGCTAAAATTGTACCTACGCCAGTTGCAACAGATTTGCCACCGTGGAATTTTAAGAAAATAGGTTTACTGTGCCCAATGATTACACCAACTGCAGCTAAAACTGGTAAGATACCATTGATTAATGAATAGTCAATATAAGTTGCCGCAACTACTGGAATAATACCTTTGATTGCATCAGTTAAAAGAACTATAACGAACCATTTAAAACCTAGTACACGTTTAACATTTGTAGCACCAGTAGAACCAGAACCGATTTCTCTGATATCTTGATGAGCAAGAGCTTTAACTACGACATAACCTGTTGGAAAAGAACCGATAAGATATGCAACAACTAAAACAGCTAAAGCTACTAAAATATATGATAAAATTGCTGTACTTAACATAATAAAATCTCCTATTTTGTACAAGAAAAATTTATCATAAATAAAGAAAAAAGTCGATAGAAAAGGTTTTATTATTGACATTGCAACTCTATTTTCTTCTGTAATATCCACAAACCTTTGTGCCGTCTTCACGAGTGTAGGAATTAACCCAAATCAAATCACCCGTTTTAACCTTTTCATCAGCTTGTGCTTTTGACATGATGTTACCAAGTTTTAGTTGTTGATTAATAAAATTTTCATTTCTTTCAAATTCGCCTTTTGACATTTTTGCAATTTCTTCTCTTGTGATAACTCGCTTTTTATCAATATCACGAACATTGATATTATAAGAAATACCACCAGTTAATTTTTTAGATTCAACATCTTCCGGCTTTTTGTATTCAACAGCATCTTCAAGATTGCCCATATCTTCAATTTTATGTTTCCTATTTAAATATCTACCTCCTAAATAATCACCAGTAGGACTTTTTGTTATATACTCAGAACCTTTTTCGTATCCAATAATATAAGTTTTACCCAATTGATTTCTCAAATTAAGGTTAAATACTGTGTCATCAACATTTCCATAGTTTCTAATATTTGTTCCTTTAATATTATCTTTTTGCATTAAATCACCAGCACCATAAGCATTAAAAGTAACTGTTTCGTTGCCTGTTTCAGCACCCATAAGTTGTGCCAATGCACCACCTAAAGAATGACCTGTGAAAACTATTTTTTTATTAGGAAAATTTGATTTAACTTGAAGGTAAAAATTGTGTGCGTCTACGTATTGGCTAGGTAAGCGATTTAAACCCATTCGTCCGTTATTTAGAATATCATCTTTGTCAGTAAGCTCTGTTCCTCTAAAAGAAATAACTATTACGTCATTTTTGTAAAAAGCCTCGCCATGAAAACCATTATTTGCATTGTGTTCATCAAATTTTATCCAATCTTTTGGTTTATGTTCCTTATTTTCTTTGTAGACACACATTGATAAATCTTTTATTTCATTGTCAAATTTTAAATTGCTATTCATAAATCTTATTGTTCTCCTTTCTTATTTTGTGTAAGATACTTTTATGATTTTAGATAAATTTAAAAACGCCAAATTTAGAAACAGATATAGCTTTAACATATTAGCTATATTTAGCTTGATTATATTTTTTACGCTAGTATATGAATATTTTTCACTTTTATATTTAGCCTTTAAAACTTATGACGCATATGGCTTTCCTTTTTTTATTATTCTTGTTCTTTTATTTTCTTGTTTTTATATTGCTTCTTTTGTAGCTCTTATAATTTATATTTTTGAGAGAATATATAACATAAGAATAAAAAATGAAAAATTTTTAAACTCAAAATTTATATTTTGGTTTCAAATTCTGGGTTTTGCTTCATTTTTAATTTTAATCCTTTTACATTTATACTTTGTTATAATGCTTTTCATTTAGCAAGTTACTTTGTACTCCTTTCTTGTTTAAGACTTTCTTGTTTAAGACTTTTTTATTATGACAAATTTTTGAAAAAATTAAAGTCCGTATTTGTACGTAAGTATTTTTACGGACTTGACAGCTAAAATCAGCTCTAAGTAATAAATACCCGAGCAAAAATTTTTCAAAAAATGTAAATGTAAAATTTTATTTGTAAAAATAAATTAATAAAAATATGTCGACGGGGGGACTTGTCTTGCATTGTTGGCGAAGAATGAGCCTTACAAGGCAGGATACTTGAAGCTCAGAAAGTAAACCCCCACAGCTTTCGCCACATGAACCTCAAGCATGCATGACTACCATTCCATCACGTCAACGTAATTATTAAATATTCAATTATAAAATTTTTTTTTCGTGATGGAATGGTCTTAATTGGACTACCTCCGCAGGCTTCGGTTTGCCATCACGTCGACGTAATTATTCAATAGATATCAATGTTTTAACAAAATATTCTATAATTAAAATCTAAAAGACTCTACAGAGCTTTCATTCTCCAAACTGGCCAGAACAAGAAAGTCGCTTTACCTATAAATCTATCTTCTGGTAAAAAGCCCCAAAATCTGCTATCTTGAGAGTTTCCTCTATTATCACCCATCATAAAATATTGATGTTCAGGAACAATCATTGGACCACAAAACATTCTTTCAGAACAAGGAATATAATCATATTCGCTCATTACGTATGGTTCATCTAATTTTTTATCATTAATATAAACATTATACTTGCCGTCTGCTGATTTTTTAACTTCTAATTTATCACCAGGCATACCAACAACACGTTTGATATAAGCTATATCTTTACAGAAAAATCCTGTTAATCTTTGGAAAGTCTTAATTGGTGTGTATTTCAAATCTTGGAATGGTGGATAGAACACCATAACATCACCACGTTTTGGAGTTGAATAAAATCTTGAAAATCTTTCTACAAAAATTCTATCGCCTTCAATCAAAGTTGGTTTCATAGAACCAGAAGGAATCCAACGAATTTCACCAATAAAGAAACGAATGATTATAACCATAACAATTACGAAAACTACTGTTTCGATTGTCTCTTTCATTGCCGGTTTAAATTTTTCATAATATTTGTTAAATAATTCTTTATAAGCTTCTAAATTCATAATTTAAGTAAATCCAAGATTTCCAAAAGTGCTTTTGAATAAACATTGTTATCCATATTACTTAATACCTCACGAGTATTAACAAGATAATTATCTAACAATTGAGAAGCTTTTTCAATACCTAGCGAAATATTCTTCAAATCACATTCAGCATAAATAGCTGGCGCAGTGTAAATACCTTTTTCAAAATCATTGTTAACAGGTTTGTTGTCATTGTTTGAAAAATTTAAAATATCATCTCTTATTTGAAAAGCTATACCAAAATTATTTGCAAGATTTTCAGAAACAGATTTGTTCAATCCAGCAAGAATTGATGCTGAAACTAAAGAAGCCTCAAAAAGCGAAGATGTTTTTGCCCTAGATTTTTCTATATATTCATAAATTGTAGGCATTTTGTATTTTGAAAAATACTGGGCAATTTCACCTACACACATATTTTCAATGGCTTTTGCAAAAAGTCCTAAAATCTCTGAATTATTCAAAGACAATATTTTTTTCAAAGCAATCGATAATAAATAATCACCAGCAATCACAGCAAGCGAATTATCAAACTTTTTATTAAAAGTAGGTAAATTTCTACGTACATCAGATTCATCGATGATATCATCGTGAATAAGCGTTGCATTATGAATTAATTCAATTACAGACTGCAAAAGAATTTGTTTTTCATCAATTTCAATATTATTTGCCTTTAGATATAAAAAAGCAATAACAGAACGAATATGCTTTGAGGGTGCAGAAATAAAATCTTCAAGAAATGTGTTAAACTCAGTTGACTCTGAATTAAATTCACACAATAAACTCTTAACAGAAGAAAGTTCATCTTCTACAAGAGATATTATTTTATTGTAAGCAATATTATCAAAACTCATTTAATGATTGTAACATAAAAAATATATCTGGGTTAATTGCCTTCAAGGACGTAAAATGGGTTAAATCTGGTTTTTCACCAAAGATTTTTGTTAATAAATCCACATCATAATCATACAAAATTGAACCGTGTTGCAAAATATAGCCTTGCTTACGACACTGTGCAGAGCCTATTAACTTTTTACCCTTGTAACACAAATCAGCACCAGTTGAAACAAGCATACAATAGTTAAATTTAGTATGTATAGGATTACTTGTACCAAAATCTAACTCGATATTAAATCTTTTAAAGAAATCTATTAAAATTTGAGAAATTTCAATATAAGATTTTGTAACAGATTCACCATTTTTAAGATAAGACACAGGACAAATAAATGAATAGGTTATTTCCATATCATGAAGAAGCGCACGTCCGCCAGTAATACGACGAACGACATCAATATTTTCAGATTTCAAAAAATCATAATCAAGAAAATTATCAAGCTGATTACGACCTAAAGAAATACACTTAGGCGACCAACCATAAAGACGAAAAATAGGCTCTTGCGATTTTGTAGCAATCGAATTGTCTAACAAATCAGAGTCCATTTGCATATTTTCTTTACCAGTATAAATTTTGAACGGAATAAATTTCATAAAAAGATTATAACAAAAAAATGCGCAAACCGTTGACAGTTGCTCGACTCTCGCTCACACCGGCTTCGCAATCAATAAAAAAGGGCTCTTTCGAGCCCTGTTGTAATCAAATACCTTTTCCTTTTCCTC
>ERZ808278.1316-NODE-1316-length-10789-cov-3.266816_pt1 | contig 10789 bp, 7 predicted proteins | sample MGYA00521239_ERZ808278 | MGnify/ENA primary metagenome ERZ808278 (study PRJEB31516, sample SAMN03275600) | gut metagenome | biome: mammalia-associated habitat; material: feces | host: Papio cynocephalus | place: Kenya | collected 2012-07-17 ... | reverse complement strand
ACCCTGCCACGGCGTGAAGAACAACGATCCTGTTCTCCTCTTCGGAAAGCCTGCCGAGGCATTCCCGCAAGACGAGCCTGTCCTCATTTGAAAGCCCGGCGTTGTCAGCCAGCATCTCGCTCCAGTCTTCATCGGGGAGCTGCTCCTGCCGATTGTGCTGCCGCAGCCTTGCAAAGCAGAGGTTCTTAGCAATGGTTATTATCCATGCCATCGGTTTGCCGTGCGGCCTGTAACCTGCCGCAGCGGTGAAGATGTTCACAAAGCAGTCATGCAGAACATCCTCCGCATCCTGAACGTTCCTCAAAACGGAAAGAGAATAGCTGTATACCGCCGCTTTAGCCGTGTTATAGAGTCGCTCCAACGCTTCCGTGCTGCCTGCTGCAACAGCGGCAAGGTCAAGTTCCATAAGCTCCGCTTCATCGTCGGAAAGTGCCTGTTCCGGATTAATTGCACTTAATATCAGCATTTTGTTTCTCCTTTCCTTCCTTTCGCCATGTTAATGCACGGCGGCCGCAAAATATTGCACTCAAAATTAATATATTTTAAAAACATTTTATAATTACATCTATTAGTTCGAAATTTCAAATCCATCTCATTAAAAATCCCCTCTGCACGACACTGCCGCCATGCAAAAGGGATTGCAGATTCTCTGTATGAAACTTTACAGGTTGTTCCGAACCCTTTTGCGGATTTTATTCAAAAACCGCTGCCGCGCCGTCAGGAAGCTTTGCCGCCGATTGCCGCCTGCTCAACGCAGAGGGTGAAATTCTCGCCGTCTTCGGACATATAGACGTCATAAAGCCCGTCCTTGCTGCCGGCTTTTTTGTAATAAGCGGCAACATCGCCGTAGACTTCGAAATAATAAACGTTTTCGTCAAGAATCTTGCTCTCTGTGCCCTTAATGCTGCAAAGAGTGCCGCCGTCGTCATAAAGTCCGATGCAAAGCAGAGTGCCGTTGTTCATCATTGCGGAATGAGAAATGTTCATCAGAATGATGTCCGAAAGCTTCGCCGCGCCGTCCTTTTTGAGGCGAACATTGCCGTAAATATCGGTCAGATAAACGTTCTTGAAACCTTCATCCGCACCGAAAGCATAAACATTGCTTTCAACAAGCTCCGGTTTTTTGGGGTTGAACGCGGAAACGGTGTAAAGGCTGCTGTCAACAACGCAGTAAACGCTTGTTCCGTCCGGCTGAACGGTGAATTGGGTTGCACCGCCGACAAGCTTCACAGCCTTTTTGGAGGAATTTACAAAATATAAATCGTATTCAACGAATTGGTTGCCGTCCGAATCCTTGGCATTGTATTCGGTGTAGAACATGCTGTTGAACAGGCTGCCGGCATTTTTGAGCAGAACGGTGCATTCGCTGCCGCCCATCGTTGAATACTGCGCACCCGCAAGCGAAAGCGCGGAAGCATCAACAAGCTGCTTTGCCTCGCTGCCCTTTGCGCTGTAATGCGTTTTGGACTTAACGTCAAAAGTTATTTCGGTTGCATCCCGATTTACTTCAAAATAATGCGATGCATTGGTGCTGATAACGGAGTCCTTGCCGTTCTGAACAAAATGCAGCCTTCCGGTCAGCTCGCCGTCAACGTATTCAAGGCAATACATGCGCTCCGCTCCGTTTGAAAGCGCAACCGCATATGTATCCTCGCTGTTCTTTTCGGCCTTTCCCTCGGAACAGATATATGTCGCCGTCCTTCCGCCCTTTTGACCGACGGTCACGGCGGCTGTTTTTGCATCCTCGGAAAGCGCAAGGCTCAGCACGGTTTCAGCTTCAATGCCTTCGAATTCGGTCGTTTCGCCCGTGTCGCTGCTGTACAAAAATGCCTTCGTTGCCGTTGCGAAAAGGATGCTTTTCCCGTCCATGGAAAGCACCGCACGCGTTACGGCGGCAGGGTAAACGAGAATAATTCCGTTTGCATCAACGCGATACAGAGCCGTTGCAGCGATCACGGCTGCGGACGTGCCGTCAACCGAAAGGAAGGTGCTGATGCCGCTTCCGATGCGATCTTCAAGTTTTTTGCCATCAACAAAGAAATATGAAGTGCTGTCTTTCTCGCTGTAATAATGCAGGATTTTGTGCTGCAAAGCAGGGGAATCATTGTTTCCCGAGCGGGTGCAGCCCGAAAGCATGGCGACCATGCTCAGCAGCATCGCCGCACAAAGCAGCATTGAAAGCAGCGCATTGAACCTTTTTTGTGTCATCATTTTGTTCCTTTCCATCCCCGCGCCGACGGACGAACGTTCATACCCCTGTTCCGCTGCGCGAGGCACATGAATTCACGTTATTATACCGCAAAATATCGCATCTGTCAAAGACAATGCGGGCAATGCCGGTTCATTTGCCGTTAACAGTTTTGCCTTAATAAAATATAGTTTATTATTTCGGTCCTAAAGGTGCAAAAACCGTTTTTTTTTTTGATTTGATGTATAATGCACTTGGATCGAGAGTTCAGACCGAATACTTCTCAGTTGATTGAAATTCAGAAAGGATGAACAACAATGACGCAACACAATCACTCAACCGTTCGCCGCTCGGCGAAAGTGCTTGCAGCAATTGCTGCATTTTCAATTGCAATCGTGACCGTTTTTTCCTTTGCAGCGTGCCAAAAGCAGCCCGCATCGGCTGACGGAACACCCGCACCGCAGTCCCCCGCCGCAGAAGCTTCCCCCGCCGCCGTCCCGACGGCTCCGCCCGCAACGGCAGTTCCCGTTTTCAGCGGGTACACAAATGCCTGTCAGCCTGTGAAAGTCACTTTCCCCGCCGCAGGCTCCGCCTCCGCTTTCTCTGTCAACTTTGTGCTGCCCGAGGGCTGGACGGTCAAAGCCGAAACCGACGGCGCTTCCGCTTCCCTTTCGGACTTTTGCGCCGGAATGGATATGCGCAAGCTTATTCTTGACGAAAACGGCAATTGTGTCGGCGCCGTATGTGCCGCCGAATATGACAAGCAGGCCTATGACACCGACGGCGTTGCAGGCGTCTATGCCGCAGCCACGCTCATGAACCATGTTCGCCTTTTCACCGAATCCAATTATCACGCCGTCAGCGAAGCTTCCGCTGATTTTGAAAGCGGCTGGACCTCCGCCTATCATGAATGCACTCCCAACGACTGGACGGTCGGAAAGGGCTTCCATGCGTTTGAAAACCCCGCCGCAGCCGCATTCACGAAGGACAACCCCGTGTTCGTTATCATTGAGCTTTCCAACAGCGTTGACAACGCCGCAGGGCTTGCCGCTTATATTGCGGAAAATATCGTATTTGGCGATACGCAGTTTCTCGGGCAGTAATTGCCTGCCGCTCATATTGCGGGCAACGTCATGTTTCCGCATGAACATAATCAAAAAATCTAACGGTAATAAATAGCAAGAAATACAGCTGAACACCGAATCCGCAAAAGCCGCCGACCGACAGTTTCGGAAGGCGGCTTCTTGTTATCGATACATTATCCCGTCAGCACATTATCGTAAAGCGCCGGGCGCTGCGAAACATTGTTTCGGAGGGCTGAACATTAAACATGCAAGTCCGTTTTTTCCGGTTGTGCTGCGCCTGCGGAATCCGCATTCAGTTTTTTCAGGGCTTTTCCGAATTCGATTGAAAACAGTATCGCCGTGCATGTTACCGCAATTGCATCGGCAGCCGGTTCGGCAGTATAAACCGCATTTGTTTTATCCGCAAGCAACTGCGGCATGATATAAATCAGCGGTATGAGCAGCACAAATTTTCTGAGAACCGCAACGATTATTGAGCAGCCCGCGTTGCCGATGGAAACAAAAGTCATCTGGCAGGCGATTTGAATTCCGAAAAGGAAGAGCGCACCGCAGTATATTCGCAAAGCATCACCGGTGAAATTTACAAGCTCCGGATTCGGGCTGAATATTCCGGCAAAGGTTTTCGGGAACAGCATCACGAAAGCCCAAAGCGCGACGGAATAGCAGAGGCTTACGGTGAGCAGACGGAAAAAAGTCTTTTTAACACGGTCGGCATTTTTTGCCCCGAAATTATAACTCAAAATCGGCTGTGCGCCCTGCGCAACGCCTTGCAGCGGCAGCATTGCAAACTGCATCACGCTTGTGAGGATCGTCATTGCGCCCACGGCAATGTCCCCGCCGTATTTCAGCAGCGATGAATTGAAGCATACCGAAATCACGCTTTCACTTGCCTGCATGATGAACGTTGCAAGCCCGAGTGCGACGCAAGGAAGAATTATGCGCGGAGCAAAGCGTATGTTTTCACGCTTCAGCTTCAAAACCGTTTTTCCCCCGCGGAGGAACAAAATGACCCATATGCAGGATATCCCCTGCGAAATGACTGTTGCAAGCGCCGCACCGCGAACGCCCATTTTGAAACCGAAAATAAAAATCGGATCGAGCACGATATTTGCAGCGGCGCCGATAAGCACCGTCAGCATCCCGTATTTTGCAAAGCCCTGCGCCGTGATAAAGGCATTCAGGCCGAGCGTCAGCTGCACAAAGAGCGTTCCGATTGCATATATGCCCATATAATCCGCCGCATAGTCAATCGTGTTTTCGCTTGCACCGAATGCAAGCAGCAGATCCCTGCCGAACACAAGCAAAACCACCGTCAGCACGGCGGAAATCACAACCTGCATCAGAACACAGCCGCCGATAATTTTTTCGGCGGAATCGTAATCACCCTTACCCATGCTTATTGAAGCGCGCGGCGCACCGCCGGAGGCCACAAATGCGGCAAACGCGGAAACGATAAGTATGAGCGGCATACAAACGCCCACGCCCGTCAGCGCGGCACTGCCGTCACCCGGCATATGACCGATATAGATTCTGTCAACAATGTTGTAAAGCATGTTCACAAGCTGCGCAATGACCGTCGGCACTGCAAGCTTAAACAGCAGCCTGCCGATAGGTTCCGTGCCGAGAAAAGTCTTTTCCTCCCCCGCCGCCGTGTTCGCATTGACTGCCGTGTTTTCTTTGCCGGATGAATCGGTTTCGATTGGATTCCGAGCCGTTTTAATCTTCATAACCGTTTTTATGACCGCTGCTCCCGCCGCAGCGAAAGCTTCCTTCCTTTTCGTTTTTATCCGTTTACCCGTTTTGCGGATGCGATGTTTTTGCGGGCAGATACGCTTCCGCCGCACCGCATGATTGATTATATCCCTCATTCCCCTTCCGTGCAATGCATAAAACCCGCCGTTTGCCCGAAGTACGAATTTATCCGCAAAACCCGCTTTTTCGATTGAATTCGGACATTGATTTAATTTCGTTTAAGTGCTGCCGTTTTATGCCGAAATTCAAACGGTCTCCGGCTGTTTCGAAAAGGAGTGCGGCACAACAAAAAAGCGGACGGTTCCGCCTCCGTCCGCTTTTTGTATGCATGAAGAAATTAACGATTGAATTTTGGCTTTGACTCATTGCGGCAATGCTGTCGTCCCGTCATCAGCCTGTTATGCGATACTTGCGGGTGTACATGTCGAATTCGTCCTCGAATGCGGGGTTATCCTTCTTCATTTCGGACAGGGATTCATGCATGTTCATATTGTGTTTGCCCGCATCAATAACGCAGAGAGCAATGTTGGAACAGTGATCCGATGCACGCTCAAGATTCGTCAGTATGTCAGACCAAATGAATCCTGCTTCAACCGTGCATTCGCCGTTCTTAAGCCGTGCAATGTGCCTGTCGCGCAGCTGAACCTTCAAATCATCAATAACCTGCTCCAAAGGTTCGATTTTCAACGCTTTTTCGGTATCATTTGCCTCAAATGCGGCACACGCAGCCGTCAGAATTTCGGAAACGGCACTGCAAAGCACGCCGAGTTCCGCCTTTGCCTGCCCGGTAAACTCGATTTTTTTGCTGCGGAGTTCCTCCGCCGATTCAAGAATATTGACGCTGTGATCCGAAATGCGTTCAAAATCGCCTATCGCTTTCAGCAGTTTGGAAACCTCCGCACTGTCATCCTCCGTCAGCTGATTCCTGCTGAGTTTGGTGAGATACGTCCCGATGATGTCCTCCAGATGATCGCTGTTATCCTCGGCTTTACGTATTTTTTCCGCCGAATCCGCATCATAGTTCGTGAGCATATCCATGCTCAGTTTAAAAGCCTCCGACGTTTCCTTCGCCATGGTTTCAACCATGCGTTCGCATTGTTCCAGCGCGATTGCGGGTGTTGCAAGCAGGCGGTCGTCCAGTTCGGAGATCGTGTCCTTCTTTTTTCCGTCCGGAACAAGACGAACTGCAATTTTTTCAAGCAGTGGTGCAGCCGGGAAGAGCAGCGCGGTGCAAAGGATATTGAAAAGCGAATGCGCGATCGCAATGCCGAGATAGCTTGCCGCCGTGTCAAACAGCAGCGGTTTAAAAACATAGGAAACGATCGTGAACACCGTCAGCCAAACCGCCGTGCCGATAACGTTGAATGAAAGATGAACGATTGCGGCACGCTTTGCGTTCTTGTTGGCACCGAAAGAGGATATGATCGCCGTTATGCATGTTCCGATGTTTTGCCCCATGATGATCGGAATTGCCGCGCCGTAAGATACCTGTCCCGTGACGGTCAACGCCTGCAAAATGCCGACAGAGGCCGATGAGCTTTGGATTATCGCCGTCAGCACCGCACCCGCAAGCATTCCGAAAAGCGGATTTTTGAACATTATGAACATGTTGCGGAATGCGGGAACATCCGCAAGCCCGGAAACGGCACCGGACATTGTGTCCATTCCGAACATCAGCGTTGCAAAACCGAGCAGAATTGTGCCTGTATCCTTCTTTTTGTCCGTTTTTCCCGTCATCAAAAGAATCATTCCGATAAGAGCAAGCACGGGTGTGAACGATGTGGGTTTCAAAAGCTGAACAAAGACATTGCTGCTTGAAATTCCGCCGAGGCTCAGAACCCACGCCGTTACCGTTGTGCCGATGTTCGCCCCCATGATAACGCCGATGGACTGTTTAAGCGTCATGAGTCCCGAGTTAACGAACCCAACGACCATAACCGTTGTTGCTGATGAGCTTTGAATCACCGCCGTGACGCCCAGGCCCGTCAGGAAGCCCTTCATGCGGTTGTTTGTCAGCTTGCCGAGCAAATGCTTCAGCCCGCTGCCTGCTCTTCTTTCCAGTCCGTCGCCCATGACATTCATGCCGAACAAAAACAGGCACAGACCGCCGATAAGCGTTAAAATATCAAAAATATCCATTAACTTTCCTCCCGATTTTTCCGATGCACCGTTTCGGCCGCATACGCATTGATTTCGTATGTTTTTATTCTGTGCCTGTCGATTTGACGGCGCAGCGAAGCCTCTCGGTTGCTGTCCGTTTAATTTTATCATGTACACGGATAAGATACGGTTAAGAAATTGCCGCGTCTGCTTTTGCTTTTCGTATACAGGTAAATATATATCGTGTTTTCCTTGACATTTCGGCAAAAATCTGTCACAATAAGCATGAACGAAAGCAATGGATTTTGTTTCGTTCAAAAAAATTTTACCTATTCAGGAGGTTTCACCCGTGCTGTTTAAAACAATTGAGCAGGCAAAGGAATTCATCCTTGACAATGAAATTGAAATGGTCGATTTCAAAATGACCGATATCGACGGTCGTTGGCGTCATATCACCATCCCCGCCGCCCGTTTTAATGAAAACACGATGAAATACGGCATCGGCTTCGACGGTTCCAACTACGGCTACGCACCCGTTGAAAACAGCGATATGGTCTTCATTCCCGACCTTTCCACCGCTGCTGTTGATCCCTTTGCGGAGGTTCCGACCCTCACCATGAGCGGCGATGCAATGATTATCGACCGCCCCGAGAACCGCCCGTTCGATCAGTATCCCCGCAACGTTATCAAGCGCGCTGTTGAATACATGCGTGAATCCGGCATTGCCGACGAAATGATCATCGGACCGGAATTCGAATTCCATGTGTTTGACAATGTTCAGTTCGAGACTCGTCCCGAATGCGTTCGCTGTGAAATTGACACCGAAGAAGCCGATTGGAACACCGGCAGCAGTGAAGACGGTTTCCAGATTCCGCACAAGGGCGGCTATCACATCGGTGCTCCGCAGGACAGGTATTACAATCTCCGCAGCGAAATGTGCATGCTTATGGAAGATTGGGGCGTTAAAGTCAAGTACCATCACCACGAAGTCGGCGGCCCCGGCCAGCTTGAAATCGAGGTTGAGCTTGATGATGTTGTCAAAATGGCCGACAACACCATGGTAACAAAATACATCATCCGCAACGCTGCCGTTGAAGAAGGCTGCACCGCAACCTTCATGCCCAAGCCCATCTATGCGGAAGCCGGCAACGGTATGCACGTTCACATGCTGCTCACCAAGGACGGCAAGCCCCTTTTCTATGATGAAAACGGCTATGCTCAGCTCTCCAAGCTTGCACACAACTTCATGGGCGGTCTGCTTAAACATGCAAAGAGCCTTTGCGCAATCACAAACCCGTCCACCAACAGTTTCAAACGCCTTGTTCCCGGCTTTGAAGCTCCCGTTACCATCGGCTATGCAACAGCGAACCGCTCTGCGGTAATTCGCATCCCCGCTTACGCAAAATCGCCCATGGCTAAGCGTTTCGAGCTGCGCAACCCCGACGGAACCTGCAACCCCTACTATGCTTATGCGGCAATCCTTATGGCGGGTCTCGACGGCGTTATCAACGAAATCGATCCTTCCGTGTGCGGCTGGGGTCCATATGACTTCAACCTGTTTGACCTTCCCGAAGAGGAAAAAGCAAAGATCGACAGCCTTCCCAAGAGCCTTGACGAGGCACTTGATGCCCTTGAAGCAGACCATGACTATCTGACCCGCGGCGGTGTATTCCCCGAGAGGCTCATCAATATCTGGATCGATCGCAAGCGCAAAGAGGCTGCACGCATCAATCAGATTCCGCATCCCGCCGAATTTGAAAGGTATTATGATCTTTAATCCTTTATCGCATGATTGTTAAATAGGAATGCTTAAGCATTCTTCGAAATTCTGAGCTTTCTTTGAGCAAAGAAAACCGCCGCAGGCAAAATTCCTGCGGCGGTTATTTGTTTCGGAAGCATTTACGGCAGATTCGGTTCTGTCGCGTTCGTTTCAAATGTTATTCGTCTCTTTCGGCGTCATACGGACGCAGAACCAGCACTCTGTCCTCACCGAGACTCATCTTTGTAATTGTTGCTTCACAATCGTTAAGGTTGTGAATGCGGCAGTCCTTTGCTGCATCGATGAAGGGCGCAAGCGGGCAAAGCTCAAGTTTAAGCTTCGGGGTTTTATAGTGCATGGGTATAACGACTTTGGGCTTCAGAATATTTGCAAGTTCACGCGCCTCAAGGTCATCTATTGTGTAAATCGCACCGATCGGAACCAGCATGATGTCAATATGGCCGACTTTTGCAATTGTTTCTTCGTCGGGAATCATGCCGAGATCGCCGCAATGAAGTATGCGCATATCATCCATGTCGTAAATAAACATAGTGTTTTTGCCGCGAAGCGCACCGCCGCTGCGATCATGTAAAGTTTCAACCCCCGTGATATGAATGCCCTTGACATTGTATTCGCCCGGGCTGCGGATAATCTCGGTATTGCCGCGCAAAATGCTGATGTTGTTGTGATCGTTGTGTTCGTGGCTTATTGTCACGATATCTGCATGCATGGGCGGTATTTCATAACCGTAGGACGGATCGCACGGATCGGTCAGAACGGTGCTGCCGTTGCTGTCCGTCAAAAGAAAGCAGGAATGTCCATACCATTTAATTTTCATAATCAGTCAATTCTCCTTCAAACTATTGCACTAAAGTCATTTTCGCACTGCTCAGCAGTATCGCCGCCGCAGCAGCCTGCACTCCGCCGAATTTTCCCCCATCCGGATTTCCGAAAGCAGCAAGCACGGCACGTTCCGCCGAACGAACAGTGCGTTCATAAAGCCTTTTTGTTTCAAACCCGCCCGCAAGCGCAAAGCAGCGAAACAATGCTGTTCTGACGCTGTCCGTCATGATGCAGCGGCAGCCGGAGCAATAATAAGTCAAAAGCCGTGCACAGGCATATTCCGTGCTGCACGGAAAAACAATTTTTTGCGGCATTTCCGGCATTGGAAGCAGCTCCGTGCATCGAACGCAAAAGCTGTTTAGAAACTCAATCGTCGGGTTAAAGCACAGATATCCGTTTTTTGCGGAAACTTGTTCAAAAATATTTATGCCTCGATATTTCCGCATATTCGAATACGGCAAGCCGCATTCTGTTTTTTCGCATTCATTCAGCAGGCTTTCCGGCGAAATTCCGAATCGCGGCAGCAGCGGGACGGCAGCAGCACACACGGATGAATTCATTGAAATATCCTGTCTTTGAATCATTATTCCGGTATGCTGAAGCAAAAAGCCGATTATGCTTTCGGCAATGATCGAATGCATATCCAATTCATCCGCCCGAATGCCGTACATATCCTTCATTTCACCTCATGAATGACTTTTGCATAAATCTATATCCTATTTTAACTTATTGAGACGAAAATTTCAACCCCAATCTTATAGAAAATGCACTTCTTGATATTTTTTCATATAGGATATGGTTTCCGATTTTTTGCGCCCGCCTTTTTACGCGACACAAGCCCCGCAGGGTTTGCACCCTGCGGGGCTTGCAGCCCCGACCGAATCGGAAATCCGATTCGGTCGGGATTATGCTGTTGTTCATGCACAGTATCGGTTTCAGTCACTCGTTACGCTGATTTTCATCACTCGCAGCGTTGACTTCCGCCGTGTACCGACCGAGCAGGATTCAGGCTCAGTCTTCTTCCTTCTTGCGGAAGATAACAACGCCTGCGCTCGCAACGAT
>ERZ808278.1314-NODE-1314-length-10791-cov-16.708364_pt1 | contig 10791 bp, 8 predicted proteins | sample MGYA00521239_ERZ808278 | MGnify/ENA primary metagenome ERZ808278 (study PRJEB31516, sample SAMN03275600) | gut metagenome | biome: mammalia-associated habitat; material: feces | host: Papio cynocephalus | place: Kenya | collected 2012-07-17 ... | reverse complement strand
CCTTTCTTTTATAGTTTATACAAATGCTGTAAATTATGCGAATGTAGCAAATGATTGAATGCTGCTGTGGCAAAATTACAAGTTTTCTTTCGAATAACCAAACATTTATATATAATAATGTGGTCATTTCGAAAATTCTTCGTAAATTTGCCCACTGTTAGTTTTCTTCTTGTGGCTAATGGCTCAGGAAGGGAAGCAATGACCTATTGAAGAAAGGGTAGAGAATGGAAAAGAAAGATAATCATTTGGAGGTGCAAGGTACATCTTCATTACTGATGAAAGATTTGCGCCATATAATAGATTCCGCACGCCAACGTGTGGCTGTGACTGCTAATGCTGAGTTGACGATGATGTATTGGCACATCGGTGAACGAATCAATCGTGAAGTACTTGGCAATCAGAGAGCTGAGTACGGCAAACGAATTGTGTCGACGGTGGCGACACAATTGCAGGAGTTGTATGGAAGTAAAGGTTTTGAACCAAGAAGTATAAGGAGAATGATGCAGTTTGCTTCAAAATTTTCGGATGAGCAAATTGTGTCGACGCTGTCGACCAAATTGTCTTGGTCACATATTATAGAGATTCTTCCTTTGAAAAATTCTCTTCAGTGTGAGTTCTATCTGACAATGGCTTCCAATGCCAGTTGGAGTGTTCATCGTCTTCGCAAGGAAATCGACAGCATGCTCTTCGAGCGTACAGCCATAGCGACCAAGCCTGATGAGCTCATCAAGAAGGAACTTTCCGAATTGCGGGATGACAACAAGATGTCTCCTGACCTAGTGTTCAAGAGTCCTTACTTTCTTGACTTCACAGGATTGAAAGGGATGTATAGCGAGAAAAGCCTTGAGGATAGTCTTGTGGTTCATTTGGAGCAATTCATTTTGGAGCTGGGCAATGGTTTTACTTTTGTGGAGCGTCAGAAACGAATGATTATCGACGGCGAGGATTTCTATCTCGACTTGCTCTTTTTCCACAGAAAGCTGCACCGCCTAATAGCTATTGACCTCAAGCTTGGTCGCTTCAAAGCGCAGTACAAAGGTCAGATGGAACTCTATCTCCGTTGGCTTGAAGCGCATGAAATGGAACCTGGAGAAGAACCTCCTCTTGGCCTCTTGCTCTGCACGGAAGGCGGTGAAGAGCAAATCGAACTTCTCCAACTTGACAAGGCGGGAATCAAGGTTGCCCAATATATGACGGAACTTCCTTCTCGTGAAGTCTTGATGGAGCAAATCAGAAAGTCGCTGGAGATAGCCAAGGAATTGGGTGCTAAGGAGGAAGAGAATATTTGATGTTTAACTGATTAGACAGATCGAATTTCCTATAGTTTAACATATATAATTATGAAGTTTATGAAGAAATTAATGATGGCAGCAGGCTTGTTGCTGCTCGGTATGGGAACAGGTTTTGCTCAGAATGCAGTGGGCACAGTGACACTTCAGCCTAAGGTCGGAGTGAACATCGCAACTCTTACAGACGAGGATGACTCTGAGGCAAGAGTCGGATTCACGGCAGGTGCGGAATTGGGTTACCAAGTGACTAACAAGTTTGCCCTGACAGGTGCACTGATGTATTCCCAGCAGGGAGCAAAGGCGGATTATGAAGGAATGACTGGTACGATGAAGCTCGACTATATCAATATTCCAATCTTGGCAAACGTCTATGTGGCAAAGGGATTTGCCTTGAAGGCTGGTATTCAGCCAGCGTTCAATGTGAACAAGAAAATCACGGTGGGCGGTATTAGTATGGACATTGAGGATGCCTATGAGAAAGGAACGGGACAGCGTATCAAGGTCAAGAGTTTCGATTTCTCTATCCCGATGGGACTTTCTTACGAGATAAATGGACTGGTGTTTGATGCTCGCTATAATTTGGGACTCTCCAAAATCGTGAGCGGATTTGAGTATGAGGGCGTGAAATTGCAGCCTGACGACAAGAACTCCGTGTTCCAGCTTACTATCGGATATAAGTTTGCATTATAAATTATACAGAGAAAGTCGCACCATGGTGCGACTTTCCCATTTCCTTTGTTATTAATCCTCGGGGAAATCCACAGTATTGAGTAAGTTCTCAATCTGTGGCTTCAAAACAGGAATGTCGTTTTGAACAGTACTCCATAAATCTTTGGGCTCTATGGTATAATAACCATGTACAAGAACATGTCTCATGGCTACCATTTCTTTCCAAGGTAGCTGTGAGTGGGTCTCTCTGAATTCTTTGGTTAGCATATATGATGCTTCACCAATGATTTCTACTAACTTGACAAAACCATAAAATAGAATGGGGGACTTTATCGCAGTCTCGTAGTCGTATTTGTCTTTATATTCAAGTAGGTCATTGCAAGCTTGGAGAATATGTTCAAGCCTTCCTTTATCTTTAACTTTTTCTCTCATAAATCAATATTTTATCGTGGTTTGCGGACTTCTGAGCAAATGGTAGAAGACGTCCTTCTTCTACCAAATCTACAGGTTTATTGATGATGTCTTCTAGATTAACCATGATTTTAGCAATGGTCATTAAAGAGAATCTGTCATTTCTTTTATACCTTACCAGCAAGTCCACATCACTCTTTGGTGTTTCCTCTCCACGAGAGCATGAGCCAAAGAGCCAAGCCTTTTCGATGGGTTGGCTAGCAAAAAACTGCTGTATCTTCGGTATCATTTCTTGTACGTTCTTGCTAAGCATAAGCGAAATGTTGTTTGTTCTTGCTGCAAAAATACGACTTTTCTTTGTAAGTGCCAAATTTTTTGTCGCGAAAATGCTGAAGTCTCGATTATTTTTCGTACCTTTGCCCTCGAATAGGGTTGCGCAGCGTTCGGCTTCGCCCCCCTTCATAACATAATGTTGAACAATTAAAAAAGAAAAATAAGAAACAGAAAGAACAATAACATAGACATATCATGTATTAAATATACATAGCGTTTACGATATTCGGAAAACTCTCGAAATTTGGCGATTAAAAGATGTTTTTCCTAACATAGAATAAGTGAACGCCTGCGCTATAGCGTGGGCGGAACTTATCTGTTAGGAATGGGCCACGCCAAATGCCCGAGAGTTAGATAAGTGAAGCCTACGCTTCTTTTGTATCTAGCTCTCGGGTATTTTGGTATTAGGTTCATTCCTTGAATATAGTTCTACGCTCTTACTCTATAGTGACGATGAATACATTTCATTTTTTATTCCCATCAATACATTGCATAGGTGTATTGTATGTAGGCTTTGCGTATCTAGGTGTCTTTTGGATATTCTGGATGTTCCCCCGTATTCTCTATGTGGGGAAAACTTCGTCTCTATACTTTTATAAGCTAATATGTCTATTAGTTCTTCTGTTTAGGTATAGAGATGAAGGATACTGTTATATATAGAGCGTATTCTAAGTTTGTGGATACTATGAGTTTAGACAATGTAGCGGATGAACGTCGCTATGTTGTTTGCATCGCTAATGCCGTAATCTATTCGTCTTTGATGTGCGGTGTAAAGGATAAATTACGTATTGATAAGATTTATGAATATGCAAAAGAATTAGCATCTTTTTTAGGTTTAAGTCTTTCTTTTCTTCACCAAAAGTATTCTTCTTGTAATCAAGAACTACTTGCTTTTGTGGAATTGGTTGGAAAGTGGAACTTGAACAGGAATAATGCTGATAAAATTCTCTGTATCCTTTTTGAAAAGTATATAAATAAAAAGGAAACAGGAGCGTACTATACTGATAATCAAACAACAAGGTATATAGCAAAAAAGGCAATTTTGACCTATTTGTTGGATAATGTTTCCAATAAGGTTGATTTCCTTTTTTTGTTAAATAGTTCATCTGTGCAGCTTGACTCTCTTTCTTTGGAAGAGAAAAAGCTGTTTTTGGATAAGTTGCGTAATATAACGATTTTGGACCCTACTTGTGGAACAGGTGCTTTCTTGTTTGGAGCGCTAGAGGAACTACTTAATATTTATGCGACTTTAGGTGAATGTATAGATGCAAATCTTATAGCAAAGATTTTTAGTCGTAATTTATATGGAGTAGACATAGATGCTGAGGCTATAGATGTTCTGAAGTTTAGAATATTTCTTTATGGTAAGTATCATTGGAAGATGGATTCATTGTCGACTAATAACTTTAAGGTTGGCAATACTTTGGATTCTGATAGTTTCAATTGGCAGACTGCTTATAATAATATCTTTTCAGAAAGTAAAGGATTTGATGTGATAATAGGTAACCCTCCTTATGTGGAATATGCAAAAATGAATCAGCGTTATGTTAAGAAAATAGCATTCGATACTTATTCTTGTGGAAACTTGTATTGTTATGTTACAGAGAGAGTTGTAAAGGAACTAGCTCATGAGCATTCTGCTATTGGTTTCGTTTTGCCTATTTCTATTGTGGCAACTAAGAGAATGGAACCTTTAAGAGAGTTGTTGTGTTCGTATGCTAGTGATATGGCATTTTCTAATTTTTCAGATAGACCTGCTTGTTTGTTCAATGGAGTTCATCAGAAATTGTCTATAATGTTTGCTAAAATGAAAAGTTCGAAAGAGTATGAGCGATGCAGGGTATATTCGTCACAATATTATCATTGGACAAAAGATAAACAGAATACTTTATTGCAGTCGGTTGTTTATCATGAATGCTTTGCACGCTCATTATGGGGTATAGAGAAAACATCTTCATTGTTACAATCGACAATTTTGAAAAGAGTGAGTTCTGAAGGCAGACCATCCTTATTGCAGAATGTGTCTTGTCGACCGACTCCTTATTGTGTATGGCTCAATATGCGAATGGCCTTTTGGGGCAAATCTTTTGTTCATTCAATGGAGTCTAAAGAGTATAAGAAGTTTTATTTAAATTCAGAACAGGATGCAAAGGTCTTTTCTGCGATTTTAAATTCTTCTTTGTTCTTCTTTGTGTGGGAATGTATTTCAGACTGTTGGCACATAACTTCCAAGGAATTGGAATTCATAAGAATTGACTTAGACGAAATGCCTGACGATTTGAAAAAACGAATATCCAAGGCTTATGCTATGTTTGAGTCTGCATTGGAAACGTCGAAAGTCTTTATAGGTTCAGTTCAAACAAATTATATTTATCAGCATAAACTGCATAAACAATTGCTTGATAAGGTTGATGATTTGTTGTCGATAGCATTTGGCTTGACAAAAGAAGAAACTGAATTTGTGAAGAGATATCAAGAAAACTATAGACTAAATACAGAGAAAAAATGAATATTGTAGATATATTTGCTGGTGTTGGTGGATTGTCATTAGGTTTTGAAATGGCAAGCGAGAATAATCATGTTATTCTTGCGAATGAACTTGTGCCAGTAATTGCGGAGTCGTATAAGAAGAATCATCCACATACGATAATGGCTAATATGGATGTAAAAGACTTCGTTAGTTATTTGGATTCTTTGAAACAAGGAAAGGCTATATTTGGAACACAGAATGAAAATTTAGAACTGCTAGTTAAATTGCAGCATGTTGATGTTGTAATTGGAGGTCCTCCGTGTCAAGGATTCTCAATGGCTGGCGGAAGAATAAGAAAGGCTAATGCTTTTATGGAAGATCCTAGAAATGAACTATTCAATTATTATTTCAATGTGATTCAGAAGTTAGAGCCTGATTATTTTGTATTTGAAAATGTAGCAGGTATATTGAGTAGCAAAAAGGGCGCAATTATTGAGACAATCAAAGAGATATTCCATGAAGATAAAAACTTTAAGCATGGGGGGTATCATTTATCCATAAATTTGATTAATGCCAATGATTATGGCGTTCCTCAGGCTAGGCGTCGAGTTATAATAATTGGCTCGCATCATGAAATTGATTTCAAAGAGTTAGAGCATAAAACAAGAGAAAGCCTACCCCTAGAGTTGAGGGATAGATTTAGGAAAGGTAAGACTGTCCGAGATGCAATATTTGACGTAATGAACAGAAACGATTTGCCAAATAATACTCCTTCTGCTCATAAAGTTATTGCGGTAAAACGAATGCATAAAATAGCAGCTAATCAAAATTGGACTTCGTTAAACGAAGACATTCGTTCTGTTCATAGTGGTGCTTATGGACGTTTGGACTGGGATTTGCCTGCTACTACTATAACTACTCGTTTTGATACTCCATCTGCGGGACGGTATATACATCCTGTTTTTGATAGAACGATTACACCGCGTGAGGCGGCGAGAATTCAATCTTTCCCAGATGATTTTGTCTTTTATGGCACAAAAACTTGTGTATGTAAACAGATAGGTAATGCTGTGCCACCTATACTTGCAGAGTTTTTGGCTAGAATGATTATTTATGATAAGCAGCACAGATAATAAGTGAGGAGATGTAGCTATGGATATTAAAGAAAAAATAAATGGTCTTACAGGAAAAAGTATTTGGTATTTTGCAAAACAAGAGACAAGTTTTGACAAGGTATTTAAGGCTTGTCTTTTGATAGATAAATATTCTGATGAGCCTATCAACGAGATATTTGAAAAATATGCCGAGGCAAATGGTGTCGGTTCCAATTATCGTGTACTCTCTGTTGCTCAACTTTTTGGATTACTGACAAAGACAAATCCTTTTCAAAAGTATGGCTCTTCTTATGACAAAGAGGAGCTTACTCCTGTATTTTATTCTTTAAAGTCTGCAGGTATGGGCTCTGCTACATATGAATTAATCAAGGCGGAGCAAGTTTTGAAGATAAGAATGCGTGCTGTAACGGATTCTACAGATAATATAGTTGATTTTGCGATATATCCATTATTGTTTGCTTGTGAAGTCCTTTGGAATTTACACAAAAAGGGTATAGAAGAAGTTGCTGTAGGCAAGTTCTTTACATATGTAATGACTGCTAAAAAACATGCAGAACTTAATGATACGGTAAACTTTTTGTTAGATGAATCTTCTCCTGTAACAAGTTTTTTAGAGCAATATAAAAGTGATTGTCGAGTAGATTCTTTATTTCAAAAAAATACAGATTATTTGATATGGGATAAAACTTCGGTTAAACTGAATGCTAAGCATGAAGGCTTTTTTAGACAATTGTTTGACGGCTCATATCGTTGCGTGTTGAATGTTTTGTATTCTGTTGTTGACAATGTGAATGCTTATCAAACAATACAAACTAAATGGTTGGGATTCAATAAAGTAGACATGCTGGCGGATGTTAAGCCATTGCCTCGTTTCTCTACGTCTTCTGCTATATCTTCTAAGTATCGCCCCTACATCACTGCCATCAAGTCAAAACCATTCCTACTCTTGGCTGGTATTTCTGGTACAGGTAAGAGCCGAATCGTGCGTGAGTTGGCACGTGCTTGCTGGGATGTAGACTCCGAAGAATACAAGGAGCATAAGCCGAAAAACTATGAGATGGTACAGGTGAAACCTAATTGGCATGATTCTTCAGAACTCATCGGATATGTGAGCCGCATCAATGGCGAGCAATATGTGGTAGGACCTTTCTTGCGATTTATGGTGAAAGCCATCAAAGACCCTGAACACCCTTATTTCCTTTGCTTGGACGAAATGAACTTGGCACCTGTGGAACAATATTTTGCAGAATACCTCAGCGTCGTTGAGAGTCGTAAGGCGGAGAATGGAGTAGTGGTGACTGACCCAATTGTGGATTATGAACCAACGGAAGCCTATATCAGTCTGATAAACCAGCTTTTTGGTGATGACGCAGAAAAGTCGGAATATCTCAAAGCTGAAAAAGGAAAGAGGCTTTTCATCCCTCAAAACTTGATTGTCGTTGGAACTGTGAACATGGATGAAACAACTTTCTCTTTCTCTCGAAAGGTGCTCGACCGCGCCATGACCATAGAGATGAACGATGTCGATTTGGAAGGTGGTCTTACTGATAAGCATGAGGTAATCGGTAAGTTGGGTATTGAGGATTTGGTCGGCACCAAGGTGGAAGGTGTTGATGTGTATTCCGATAACAAGGAGGTTTGTGATAAAGTCATCGGTTATCTCAAGGCTGTTAATGCCGTCTTGGAAGGCACTCCTTTCAAGGTGGCTTATCGTACTCGTAATGAGTTTTTGCTCTATGTAGTCAACAACTTACCTTATCGCCAAGATGAGGCAGGAAATGAATTGGCTGAGGAAGAAGTCATTGCCCGTGCCTTGGATGAGATAACTTCGATGAAAGTCTTGTCTCGTATTGAGGGTGATGATTCCAAGGTAACAGCTGATTGGCTTTCATCCCTTTCTTCGACCATTAAGAAGGGATTGGATGAAATATCTGGTCTGTCTTATGTTGCCTATATTAATAAGGTGGAAGATGAGGAAACGGAAAACAAAAACTTCCTCTCGGTTTCTTTGGCAAAACTCGAAGAAATGAAGAAACGATTGGAATCTGGCTATACCTGTTTCTGGAGTTAATATAAACTTGTGCAATGGAATTGTTGAAGCTAAAGCATCATGACTTCATGATGACCATCGAATGCTCCAAGTTTGGGGCGATATGGAATAAGGCGAAGAGAAATGTGGGGGAGGAAAATCTAACCTCCACTTATTCTTGGTCGGATGGGGTGGAGTATGCTAAAAGATTTTCGGAAGATGGGTCAACTGAGGTGGAAATCTTGAAGGATACTTCTGCCCAAGCCGTATTCTTTGATAATGCCGATTATCCGATATGGATAGAGTTTGATGGCTATGTGAAGGATGCCCAGTTCGGGGCTCTTCTTCGGAACGATAGTGAACGCTTTAGTTTCCGACATGGCATCCTAGCTGGATTCCTCAATTTCGGCAATGAGATTGGTCGGGCTGAAATCTCCTTTGCTTATTCTGTGGAAAGAAAAAATGTGGATAGTAAGGAAGTTGTAAAGGAACAACGCAAGTTTACATTCTCTTTTGAAGTGCTGAGTACCAAGCTAGATTATCATAGTCATTGGCGTAAAATCGTAGAAGATATCGAGCAGGAGTATCGTATGCTTTCGCTCGATTTTCTCAAACGTACCTTCCATAGTTTCTCTCCTGATGTCCATGGTGAGACTCCTGAGATTATCTGGTGGAGCATCTTTGCTGGAGAACAGAAGAAATTTGTTGCAGCTTGCAAGAGTATTATCGAGCGACCACGCCATCGTTTGCATGGTCGTGATGCTTATCTTCGGGCAGATAAGTTGCGCCAGATTCCTATGTTGCTCGAAAATGAAATTGCCGAGCATCGCAAGGAGCCGGCGCATCTTTATCACATTACCCAACAATTGCAGTCGAATGATACCCAAGAGAATCGTTTCTTGAAGTTCGCCTTGGGACAAATTACGGATAAGTATGCTTTGCTTAAAGGGCGCATCGAGCAGATGAAGGAAATCTCTGAAGTAACCAAGCAAGACTTGTCGGATACGTATGATCTGTTAAATCGTTTGCGACGGAATCCTTTCTTTCGGACAATAGGTAGGTTCAAAGGACTGAGCCAAGAGAGTATGGTGTTGCAGAAAGCTACAGGCTATAGCCAGGTGTATCGTACCTGGAATCTACTTCGCAAGGCTTATTCCTTGAACGATGGCATGTATCGTTTGCAGGCTAAAGACATTGCTACGCTCTATGAGATATGGTGCTTTATCGAGGTGAGCCATATCGTAAAGAAAGAACTTGGAATCGGTGTTTCTGGTGTGGAGCATCGTAATCGTATGGAATTGAATGGTTTGTTTACTTGGGAACTGGGCAAGGGCGAGCACTCACGAATCCTTTTCCGAAAGGATGGGGTGGAACTTGCCGAGTTGGTCTATAATCCGAAAAGCACGGAACGCACTAATGACAGCATTGGCATGAGTAATCTCATCGTGCCTACAGTGCCGCAGAAACCTGACATTGTATTGCAGTTGACCAAGAGCGACCTTCTAAAAGACATGAAGATGACCTATCTCTTCGATGCTAAGTATCGAATTGCTAGCAAGGATAGCCATGGGGTGGATGTACCACCAGACGATGCCATCAACCAAATGCATCGTTATCGTGATGCCATCTACTATCGTGACTATGCTGAGGCTCCTCTTAAAAAAGAGGTTATTGGTGGGTATATTCTTTTCCCAGGTGATGGTGAATTAACGGATGTTGCGGTATCGAAGTTCTATCAGACCATCAAGCAGGTGAATATCGGGGCTTTTCCTCTCCGACCTAATGATGTAGAGAACAGGCGATTATTGGAAGACTTTATCAAGCAACTGATAGCGACAAAGTCAAGGGAAACCGTTGAACGTGTGATTCCACAGAAGGGAACGGTGATGGAAGTGCGTAATCGGGTCCTCATTGGGGTAGTGCGTCCGAGTCATCGACGTGGTTACTTGAAAAGTTATGAGGATGGAAATGCTACCTTGTATTATACTGGAAGCAAGTTTCCGACAACAATAGCTTTGCAGAATTTGCATTACTTTATGCCGTATATGAAAGGGAAAGGTATTAGAGATGTGTATGAGATTGTACGTATGCGTACTATCTCTGGCTCTGAGGCAAGGCAGGATGAAGGCAAGGATATAACGGATGATTTGCGCCTGGCTTTCGAACTTCGTTTCTCTCGTAGATTGTTTGAGGATTATAGAATGGTTGATGTCTTGAAGTTTATTGACTTAACATTCCGTGATACTACGTTCTTGGAATTGGAAAAGGAAGAGAATTTTGAAATAGACCGCACACCGCACGAAAATGATGTAACTATTTGTAAATGAGAAGAATATGCTGTGCGGTCTAGCGCTGTCTCCGCACGGAGACAGCACAGCACCGCACTCACTTTTTGGTTCTTCCGCTTTAGCTTGAAAATGTGTAAGCGGCTCCGCGTTTATACCTTGCATAATCAAAAAAAGCAGTAACAGCTAT
>ERZ808278.1313-NODE-1313-length-10793-cov-5.446824_pt1 | contig 10793 bp, 14 predicted proteins | sample MGYA00521239_ERZ808278 | MGnify/ENA primary metagenome ERZ808278 (study PRJEB31516, sample SAMN03275600) | gut metagenome | biome: mammalia-associated habitat; material: feces | host: Papio cynocephalus | place: Kenya | collected 2012-07-17 ... | reverse complement strand
AGAGTATATATACTGATAGATATAATACTGGATATAATAAAGGTAAAACTGATGGTAAAGTAACAACATCATTTACAGTTCAAGCATCAATGACAAGATCAGTAAAATATAATGATTCCCAAACGGTATGGCAAAATGAACAATATCATGGACAGATTTTAAATTTAGATGTTTCAAAATTTAATTCTCTGGTGGTATCGGATCTTAATAGATCACCTGCTTATATGGCAGCATATTTTGTAATTTCGGTAAATGGAACCAATTATACATCAGGTAATACAATAAATGTTTCTAGCATGACATCTATTAATATAGATTTATATTATTCAAGATCTGAGGTAGCTGCTGGATCATTAAGCATCACTATATCGTGTAAAATATCTTTATCATAAAAAACAAAATAACCCACTGGAATTATTCCAGTGGGTTATTTATTTTTACAGCTGTTCTCTTTAAAGTCATATTTCCAGAAGCTTTTAATCTCATTACGTCTGGTACTTTAGTATTAGTAGATTTTTTATTAGTAACCTTTTTACCACTATTTGTTTTCTTATTTGCCGTGGTAGTTGTCGTTCTATAAGAGCTCATATTTGTTTTATATCTGCCGATAGCAGACGAATTCTTTTTAATAGCAGAATTTACAACTCCTAATCCGATAGAAGCTATATTGCCAACTTTTCGTAATCCTAAAGAAATAGAAATACCAAAATCTCCATTCACATTTTTAATTACCTCTTTCTTATAGATTAGTGTATATCTTCCGTTATACTCTGCATAGTCATCATAGTTTTTTAATATATATTCTTTATTTGGAGTTAATACCAAACTATCTATATTTTCTTTCACCAGTTCTATTACAATAGTATTAGATTCTAGCATATTTTTGTATAATATAGGATTTTCACCTCTTTGAAAACTTTGTTTTAAAGTGGAATCAATAGAATTATTAATATCCAGATCAACAAAATTTACATCACCATCATCACCAACCACTACTAATTGATTTGCTACTTTTTCTGTACCTTTATTGACAGTAATATGAGTATCTGCTGGATTCACGTAAATATAGTATGAACCATCTTTGGTTTCCATACCTTCATAATATGCTTCCTCTGACAATACATCCTTAATATCAATTACAATAGTATTTAATTGACCATCATTAGATTGAACTGGCTCGCCTGTCATATCTAATAAATACGCTCTGGTAAAATCAATAAAAAATCTAAAATTCGTATCATAAAATGGACATTTATCAAAAATATAAGATAGTAATTTTTTCTTGCTAGCAATAGATGGAATATCGATAGTTTCATAAGTAGGATTATAAATAGGGGTTTTTACCACCACCTCTTTCAATCCTTCTAATGCTTTTAATATTAAAGTATTTTGATCTACCTCACCATATATTCCATTGAATGAACTCTTAGCTAAATTTAAAATTTCCATACTCATCAAGGCTAATGTAATTTGTCTATAAGATGTATCAGCTTGAGTATCATCTATCAATTCTTGAGAATAATTTGGATCTGCTGTTGGCAATATATAACTGAATTGTCCTTCTATATATTTTTTATAGATAGCAGTATCTGAATATACATTATATCTTTTTATTCTTAAAAAGATTTTAGCAACCTTTTCATTCTCTAATATTTTTGTATATACATTATTTTCCACACTCATAGATAAATAAATTACAGGCATATATGAAGATTCGTAATTATTTTCTATTAATAAATATTTTACAAATTGAGGATCTATTTGAATTTCTTCATTGGAATTCACATAACTTATCTCTATACTAGATTTATAAGCAGACCTAGCCATAATTATCCTCCTTTTTATTTAAATAATAGAGGTAATAATTCATTTACCTTGTCTATTGTTTCTTGAGTCATACATTTTCTTTCATCTTCAGAATCTTCCTCCCACCATTTTACTGTTGAAGTATTAAATTTCATACTCATAGCTTCCCAATCACAAATCATATGTAATATTGCAATAAGTGGCATTGTATATGGTTCAGGATTCGGCTCTGGATGACCAACCCAATATGTTGGAAGTCCAAATTCATCTTTGCCATGTATACTCACGTATAACCAAAATTGTGGATGATGGTAATTAGTGATATAATGGTGATGCCAAGCTTCCTCCGCATTAAGATCTCTTATTCTGATAAGATCTTCATCCGTAATTGCTTTCTCGTCTGGAGTTTGATTATATTTACCCCTATATCCTTCAAATTCTTTATCTGAATATTTAGATTCATCATGATGTTTTATATCCTCTTCCAGTTTTTTAAGTAATTCTGGATTATTATGTATTCCATCGATAAATCGTTCCTGAGGAACATTTACAAATAATTTTTCAAAAGCCTTATGAACATTATTCACATGCTCATCAATGTAATTCATATAATCTTGACAGCAAGCATTATACATCTTATCGTTATATTTACTAATAAACATAATAATCTCTCCTTTAATATAAATTTAATAAAATGTCAGATATATAAAAAAGAAAAACTTCTGGAGTATTATACTCCAGAAGTTTATTTTATCCATTATATTTAGGTGATTTACTTTTACAGATTACTTTATCGAAAGCAGCTATTCTAGTTACTTTCTTCTCACCATTTTCAGAAGGCATAACTTTATTTTTTGCTTCCATTGGTCTAATGATTAATGCTGCTTCTGTTGTTTTACTTTGGATAATAGGCAATTTTCTTCCCGTTGATAAATATGTTTGTGTAAAATCTCTACTATTATCAATTAAGAAAATAGCATCTCTTTTAGAAAATTCATATTCTTTTGCCAATTCCATTGAAGATCTAGTATCCAATCCTGTGATAGCAGATGAAAGATTGGCAGCAAATTTAACCGCTTCTTCCCTTGGACATCTTGTCCCAATATATCCTTTGTTTTTGTCATAAACAGAAATAGAAAAATTAGGATCATTTAGCATTGTTTTCATAACCTTAATTTCATCTACTCTACTAGAAGCTTTTTGTTTCTTAGTAACCTCTCTTATCTCTGCCATTAAATTTTCCATAGAATTATTTTCCATTGTTATTCTCCTTTCTTTCGTCTTCTGGAATATAATAAAAAGGACAAAAAGGTTTTGGTTTTTTGGAATTATTAAGAAGAAATTCTTCTATTTCTTCTTTCTTATTTTCTTTTAAAATATCTGAAAATTCTTTTTTCTTATCCATAATTATACCTCTTTTAATCGTTTTATTTTTAAGTTCCCGTATATGTAATAAATTACTACCATTATACTAGTCTTTATCTAAATATATAGTATATGATTAAAAGAAAAATATCATAGAGAGTATAATACTCTCTATGATATGTACTCTTAATTAATCAGCTTATAAATAGAACCATTATAAATTAATTCTTTCGTATCAGATAATATATATTCCAATATATTGGTTTTATAATTATTTATTATCTTATGTTTTGTTTCATCTGGATGATTTGCATAATGACCAATACAAACTAATTGATCCTGATATTTTGATATTTCTATAGAATACATCACTTCAAATTTAGTAAGTATATTAATGCTTAGAGAAAACAACCCATTTGGAGCTGTGCAAGCGTTATATTTTATAGATGGATCTTGTAACATAAAAATCTTTCTATCTGAGAGAACTCTATTTAAAGTTTTATCTCCCAATAAATTAATACCTGATTTAAATTCTTCTATAACCATATAATATGCTCCTTTACTCCATGCTATATTTTTTAATATATACATTATCATTTAAGATTAATTTATCTTTCTTTACTGCAGACATAATCTTATCTGATTCTTCTTTGCTTAAATGTTCTGGTTTTTTATCCGGATAATAAGAAACCAAAGATCTATCTACGATATTATCCGTATCATGTTCTTTATATTTAATATCAGCAACAAATAATGTATAATCATTTAATATCTTTGAATAATATATATCAAGAGATACAGTTTTTTCTTCATTATCTATTTCCACATTATATTCCACTACATCTTTTAAAGGCAAGTTTTCGTAATCGCCTTTTTCTTTATTACACACTTTAACAGGCTTATGCTCATCTAATAGATATATATCTACAGACTTATCGACAAATTTTATCGGTGATATAGCACAATTATCAGGTACTCTTATATTTTTCTGTACCGGTATTGTTACTCCTGTTCTTACTTTAAACTTCATAATTATTTCTCCTTTCAAGCAATTACTACCATTACAATTCCATTTTTACGTTTAAGTTACTCATATAATAATTTTGTAATTGTAGTATTGTTTGATTATATATTATAGATATGAATAAGAATAGATAATAATCTATTACTTATGAAATTGAATATAGAACTATATAAACTATAATCTTATTATTGGAGGTATTATAATATGATGGAAATGAATGTGAACGAAGAATTAAGAAATTTATTAGATGATATTTATGATTTGAATCAAAATGTTGATTCAATGAATTCATATGAAGTCATTGGAAAAGAGACCGATATTTTAACAAAATATCGTAATATTAATGAGTACATGGAAACTGCTAAAAATATTAAATTGGATATCCACTTGTATCAAATGGCATCTAATTATATGGATCAATTGGTGGACCATATAAAGAATACTTTGACGATCTGTACAAAGAAAGACCAAGCAGCCAATGATTTGGCAACAAAAATAGAGTCTTGGGTAGAGGTTACAAAGAACTATATGCAGACTCATGAATGGACTGCGCAGGATGCATCTGATAGACTTGATAATGAAATTAAATTTGCTTATTTATTGAAGCAATTTAATGCTTTTGAATTAAACGTTACAACATTAATCAGATTGCATAATCTGACAGACAAAATTAAAGAATTGCTAACAGTCGATGCAATGGCTATCGGATTTAAATAAGAATAGAAAGAAGCCCAATCAGTGGGTTTCTTTTTGTCTCTAGACCATTATAGTTATAGTCTAGAGACAATTTATATTAATTATTTAAAATAAAATCTCTAAAACTTACTAATTCTACAAATGGATCTGTTCCTATACAGCACTCTTTTTTAACTTCATTATATCCAATAGGATCTCCATATACAAAGTTAATAATATCTATAGAATTATATCCAAATGATTCTGTTATTTTCTTTTTTAATTCATGAATATATTGAAGATTTTCATATCTACATTGATCGCCATACTTGGTTCTATTGCTCTGATAATAAAAATAAGCATGTAATAATATAGAGCAACAATGTGCAAAATAATCTTCTTTATAATATGGAAATGTGAGTAGATCTTCTAAATATGGTTCTGTGCCGGCTTTAATATATTCTTCCATAAATTCATCTATATAATATCCGTTTTTAAATTTAGAATTAGAAAATGATTCTTCATTTTGTTTCCATATGTATACAGGATTATCATATCTCTTTTGTTCATAATTAATGATATGCCGAGTTGCTACAGCACAACAAGAATTAAAATATAAATCTTCATGAGAAATTAAATCTTTTTTAAATTCAATTTTAAAGGGTTTAATAAAATTATCCATATTATAAAATTTACCATGAAGCCATGTATCTGCTGTTATTCCTTCTATAAGAGATAAATATCCTAACGTATTTTCTCTAGCAAATGATCCACAAAGATAATATTTAATTTCTTTTTTCTGTATTAAAACAAATATATCAAATAAGCCACCTTCTACAAATATATCATCTTGATCAATAAAAGTTACCCATTCTCCAGATGCTATAGATAGTCCAGCCTGTCTATTATTTCCAGGGCAACGTTTCAATTTTTTATCAGGTTTTGTATATTTAATATTTAATTTCTTGGAATATTTAGATCTTTTGATATGACTAACAGTTTTATCAGAAGAATAATCATCTGTTATAATAATTTCAATATCGTTTAATTCGATTCCATTGTATTTCGTATTATACCTACAAATTGTAGATTTAATAATTGATTCAAATAATCTATCAATATTTTTTCGTCCATTATAAATTGGTATAATAATTGACAATAAAGCTCTTTTTTCTTCCATATAATTTATCCTCCTTAAATTTTATATAAAGGTTTTTATTGTATTATTTAATCATTCTAATGATGATATAAAGTCTTTTCAGAATGGTGTTGATAAGATATATAATAAATGTAAAGCATCTGGATCAACACCTATATCTAAAACACCAGATGCTATCTGTACTAGTATACAGAGTATATATACTGATAGATATAATACTGGATATAATAAAGGTAAAACTGATGGAGAGGGTTCTATTGCTAATTTGAAATTTACTTTATTGTCTTCAAATGGTGGACATAGAGCCAGCGCCTCTCATACAGTTTCATCAAATTATAAAATAATATTAATAATAGCATCTGGTGCAGGAGATTCTTCAGATGAAGCACATAGTTGGTCTACAACAATAGGCACTATTACAGAAATATATTCTAAAACATTAGGAAATTATAACCATGTAGCTTTGGGAATATTATCAAATCCATCAATTGGAGCTGTTATTAATGTAAGTGCATATTGGAAATCACATGTCTGTATATTTGGTGTAAATAATTAGTATATTGTCCAATTATAGCATATTTCTATGCAGTTTAACACTTTAATAATTCTAGGAATATTAGGAGGTTTTAAAGTATGGCTGATAGAATTACTTATACAATTATAGAAAAATTATATCCTGTGATTGAAAAATCATTATCTACCAATTCTGGTAGATTTATGAATGCTATATACGATTTTATTAATAAGAATAGCAAAGATATTTATGCTTTAGCTCCTTATGATATTATTTATTATAATCAAAATGATATTGATGCTTTATTTGAAGGACTTAGAATATCTGAAGAAGAAGTAGATAATATTATGCAGGATTGTTTTTATTGGAATCTTGCTAATTATAATCCGCCAGCGGCAAAAGAGCCGTATGTAGTAACTTGTATGTGCGCAATTAGATATATGCTGAAAAATAAAAAAGAAAAAGAAACAGAATTAATCTGTATCTATCTATTATTTTCTGGAAAATTTTATGCTTCTTTATTTAGCTATTTATTTCCAACTGTTGCTCCGTCCAAATATAAATCTGTGATGGATTATGTGATCAATACAATGCTTACTAATAAACATGATTTAAAAACAGAAAAAAATATGTTTGGTGTTATGAAGAAGATGTCACAAACATATATTGAATCTGGATTAAAGAAAGAATTATTAGGTAAACCAGATGATGACGAAGTAGCAAAAATGGTTCAGCAATTAAGAGATAGAGAAAGAAGCTTCTTATATAATATTAAGCAATTATATATACAAGCGTATGAAAACAAGAAATATATCAATCTTGAAACAGATAATTTAGAAGAAGGAAAAGAATTTAGATTAACTGATTCTGATTCTTTAAGAGCTGCTAGATATACTGCTAATACTATGAATTATCTAACAACACATCAAGTATCAATTAAGATATGTAATGATTGCAAAGATTCCAATATTAAAGCAAATGAAGTAAAAGATATTATAGAATCCATTTTGGATGATAATGATAATTTGGACAAAGTAAATAGAGTTGTAAATATTCTTATATGTGATTTCTTAAGAAATTATCCTGAGAAAAGTGTAAATTCTATAGATTTTGTTGCAAATTCGGCTAGACCAAAACCAAATACAAAAGATAAATATATTTTAGAATTAAAGAATACTATTCTTGATTGGTTAGATGAAAATTCTCCTAATTATAGAAAAAGAAAATCTAGATTAGCAACAGCTAATAGTTATTATAAAGCTTTAATATTATATTTTACATATGCTATCATTCAAGCAAATAAATAATATAGAGAAGAGGAATTATTCCTCTTCTCTTTTTAATCCTATTTTCTCTGTTTCTAATGATGATATTAATTCTTTTCAGAATGGTGTTGATAAGATATATAATAAATGTAAAGCATCTGGATCAACACCTATATCTAAAACACCAGATGCTATATGTACTAGTATACAGAGTATATATACTGATAGATATAATACTGGATATAATAAAGGTAAAACTGATGTTATTGGAAACAAAAAATATATAATTAAAGATGGAGTTGTACAAAATGGATATTCAATTATTGTAGATAATGCCACAACAATATTAGATACTACAAACAAAAGATTATTGATTAAAAAATCTAATACAAAATATAATGGATGGTGTGCTTTTTCGATCGATATGACTTATATTAAAAAAGTTTGTGTGATAACAGAACCATATAAACCAGGTAATTTATGGTCAACGTTTGTTGTGATACAAATTGTCGATTCTTTAAAAAAGAATAGTAAAACTATATTTGGAAATGGTGTAATGGCGAACCAATTTCCATCAAATGGATGTACAATTACTACGGAAATTACTGGAACAAAAAATATTTTAGTATCATCTTATGGTGCAGATAACATTGATGTATATTCTTTTTATATTCATGATCTATGGTATGAAAATTGATCCTAATACAATCCTAATACTAATGATGATATAAAGTCTTTTCAGAATGGTGTTGATAAGATATATAATAAATGTAAAGCATCTGGATCAACACCTATATCTAAAACACCAGATGCTATATGTACAGCTATAGATAATATAAAGAACAATGGAGATATAACTTTAAAAAAATATTTTTCATATTTTTTATTAACCGATATTCAAAGTTCGGCATGGACAAGTTCAATATTTCCAAAGACTATTTTTGATAATATTACCTTTGATATGTATGTAAGATCTAATTATTATTCATGGGGAAGTAGTTGGCAAGAAGATGGAAAAATGAGAGTTAATTTGATTGATACTAAAACCAATGATGTGCTCTGGACAAAATATATTAATGCTAATAATAATACTTATACATCTTCTTATAAAACTGGCGATCATAATACTGCATATGTAATATCATCTTCCGAAACTATAGATTTGAAATCATATAATGCGGAGGAATTTAAAATTGTGATGACGGGAAATTCACCATTAAATTTAACTAATGTAAAATTACATTTTAACTAAACTCTATGATGATATAAAGTCTTTTCAGAATGGTGTTGATAAGATATATAATAAATGTAAGAGTCTAGGATCAACACCAACATCATCTACACCAGACTCTATTATTAATTCTATACAGAGTATATATACTAATAGATATAATACTGGATATAATAACGGATATAGTAAAGGTAAGAATGATGGAGCTTCTAGCGCAGATCTTATTTGCTTAGGAGGTAGAGCTTCTTTTGTTACTCCAGCTTATGCTATCAAATTAAGAATTATGGCATATTATTGTTATCAAGCTACAAGTAGGGGTGGCAATTGTACATTTGTCATATATACAACAACTGGTGCTCATTCATATACATTATCGAGTTCTAGTGATACCGATACAAAAAGTGGACAATATGTAGAAACAATAACAGCTCCAGCTTCAACAACTATATCAATTTCTTGTTCTGGTGATAATGGATGGGTAAAAACTGCTTTTGTTTGGGGAGTTGGTATTAAATCTTAATTTATCAGAAATAATTTGTTACAATTAAGACATTAATGTAATCTATAGAAAAGGAGATTTTTATATGAAAAGATTAATGTCTTTATTGTTGCTATCAATATTATTAATTTTTCCTAATATTTCTTCTCACGCAGAAGAAACAGTAAATGCTCCTGAAGTTATTATTGATACAGATTTTGCTTCAGATGCAGATGATGTGGTGGCTTTAGAGCTTGCTATGTGTTATCAGGATTTAGGATTAATTGATGTAAAGGGTGTAGCATTATCTACTACTTATAGTAGATCACCAGCTGCTGTAAAAGCTGTATTATCTCAAGGAAGATATGGATATATTCCTGTTGCTATGTCTACATCCAATACTGTTCAAGTACATACAGAATATGTGAATTCTATATATGAGTACGGATATAATAATTATGTAGATCCAGTTAAATTATATAGAAGAATTTTAGCTGAATCTACAGGCAAAGTAAATATTATTACTTTAGGATTTCTTCAAAATATTGAAGATTTGATTAATTCTGGAGCAGATCAATATTCTTATTTATCTGGATCTGAATTAATTAAAGAAAAAGTAGATACATTATACATTGTGGGTGGTAATCTTGATGGAAGACCTTCTTTCAATTTTTATTGGGGAGATGGAAGAAGCACAACTGACGCCGCCCAATATGTGAATAATAATTTTCCAGCAAGAATTGTATACTTTACAGAAGAAATGGGAAATGATGTATTTTGTGGAGGATTTTATGCCAAAGAAGATAATAGAGAAAATAATATTATCACTAAAGCATTAAAATCAAATAAACAGGAATACGGAGTTGTAGCGTGGGACCCATTTGCAGTATTTTGTATGGTGCAGGATATGTATGATGTATTGGATCAATATAATATTGAATTAAGAAACGGTTCTGCTTATATTAGTCACACGGGATCTTTTTCTTGGACAGATTTTGGAGAGGTATACTCTGGAAGACAAATATTTATAAAAAATAGATATGGTGGAGATTATAATCAATATCTTAATGGTATGCTATATACAAAATTTAAAACTGAATAAAAAAGAAAGTGTGGAGAATGATTCTCCACACTTTTTATTATTTTTCCACCATATAAGAGATAAGACTATTTATAAATTCTCTTTGCAATTCATCAAGATCTTCTGGGATCTTTGATAATGGGGGTATCAATTTTAAAAATAATAGATGTAATTCGGATTCATCATCAAGTATAA
>ERZ808278.1312-NODE-1312-length-10797-cov-5.881121_pt1 | contig 10797 bp, 4 predicted proteins | sample MGYA00521239_ERZ808278 | MGnify/ENA primary metagenome ERZ808278 (study PRJEB31516, sample SAMN03275600) | gut metagenome | biome: mammalia-associated habitat; material: feces | host: Papio cynocephalus | place: Kenya | collected 2012-07-17 ... | reverse complement strand
TTACCTCCAATGCCGCATTGACATCTGTAGGATCGCCCGCAGGAATAACTACATTTCCCAGCAAGTCGGTACCCGAGAATTTCACACGATAAGGCCACTGCTCATCATTGGTCTCGTCATCATCCCAAGCATTGCGATTGTACTGACCAGGAGCAGCCAACACACAGAAATACAAACGGTCTGTATTGGCTGGTACATCATAGGATGCACTACCTTGCTTACCTGCATGCATCTCGCCATAATGCGATTTGCCATCCTTGGTGATAGCCACAAAACCATAACGATAGCTCTGCTGCGTATTGCTCTGAGAATTATACTTTTTCACAGTGCTCTTCGCGTTTCCATCTCCATCCACCACCGTGCCAGGGTCTCCGGCTGCAAGAGCTGAGCCTGGAGCTATGCCTTCTATGGTAGCACTTACCTTGCCTGAGGATGGTATATTCAATGGAATCAAGTTGAAGCCTGTAGTACCAGGGCAATTGGAATAAGCCACTTGGTAATACTCTCCATTCTTGTACAACTTGGTAGAGTAATTGATGGCAGCATCGGTCTTATACTGATGCACTGCATCAAAGTCATAATCAGCGCAATGAGCCGCATAGTCATACAAATCCTTGTAGAGTGTATTCAAATCATTGTTGCAATAAAGGCGCATGTAAGTTTGGAGAGGATCCTCAGGATACTTGCTCTCCTTCCAAATACGAGCGTAAGATTCGATACCATGTTTTTGCGTGAAATAGTATTGGAACCAGTAGCTGGCATAACGCATAAACTCATGGTTGAAATGGCGATGATGATTTTTGAGCCATACCTGCACATTGGCATCTTGGGTAAAAGCCTCCACAGGATAATCCTGGAACGACTGCCATTGAGCACACTGTTCCCAATAAGCACAACCACCAGAGCCCTTGTCACCAAAACCATAGCGGAAGCCACAAGGTACTATTTGTGTATTGTTGCCCATATCTATAGGCTCAGCCTCTCCTGTGAAAAGCTTGTCAGCAGAAGTCTGATATTGGAAGGAGTGACCAATCTCATGACCGATGGTAGAGCCTACGGGCTTACAGGTAGAAGGGTTCACCCACAAGGCTCCTATTTTATCGTCATACCCTGAACCTGTGGCAAGCCACTCTGTCTGATAGAGCAGATAAATCTGCATCTTATGATTATCAAGAACAGATTTACCCTGTCCTACAGTAGCCATTCCGAGTTTCTCCACATTGGTCTTATAGAATTGCTCAGCCTTAGCCAACAAGTCATCAACATCCACACGCAATTCTTCAGGCACAGACTCAGCATTAGGATTATCACCGAAGCCTGGCTCCCAGAACACAAAGAAATGCTCACTCTGTTTCATACGCCACCAAGACCACTTGGCATCGCTACGGAGCATATTGTCTGGACCTTTTTCAAAGCCCTCGTTCCAAGTTCCAGGGCAGTAATACTTGTCGAAGTCTTTGATTTTCGACTTATCCATCATTTTAACTCCCGAAGGATTCGGATTCACTGGGCTTTCAGGTTCATCCGAGCCATTGCTAGAACTACAGCTACCCAATAAAAAGAGAAGCGTGCTGAGAGCCAATAAGTTAGCCATCCCTGTTTTCTTTTGCATTTGTTTCATTCTTACCTAGTTTTATCGGTTTATGATTGAGTTTCAACTGCAAAGTAACTGATTTTCAGTAAAACAAGATACAAACATCGTCCAAAATATCGTAAATCTATAAGATTTTCCTAAAAAACCTTGGAAGATAAAAGGAAAAAGCGTATCTTTGCAAAAATAATAGATAAAAATGAATGTTAATATACAAAATATCGAAAAAGAAATAAACGAAATACTCTATGGCAGAAGAAACCTTTTACAATTTAATCCAGCAGAGCATGCAGGAGTCTGCTCGGCTGGTCCGCTCCTCATTGGGGCGATCCTCGTATGTGATCTCGCGCGAGAAAGCCTTGCAGCAAGTAGCAATGCTGGATGCAGCCAAGAAGCGCCAGCAAATTGGCAAATAGACCAAGAACAGGAACAATGGGTTCAGCATTGGGCAGAAGCAAAAGGAGTTTGGATTCCTAAAGCAGAACTTTGGCTCAAATCCAAATATGGCTCAATAATCGCCCAAGGTGCAGAAGCTAAGGTCTATGGACGCAGTGGAGAAACACATGTCATCAAACTCCGAACCTCTATTTACGCAACACTCGGAAGAGCATTGGAAGCTATTGCCTTACACAACTACTTGTTCCCTGAGACAATAATGCAAATAGTTGGGTTTACTCGTGATGCAGACGGACTTTTTCGCATCATTCTTACACAACCCTATATTGAATGTTTGAGACTAGCTTCCAAATTAGAAATTGACGAGATGCTAACAAACAAAGGTTTCCGAGATAACGGAGATGGGACAGGAGTAAATTATATTTCAGAACGACTTCATCTAGAGGATATGCACCCCGCAAATGTTTTTGTCGAACCAAATACAAGGAAACCTCTTTGTATTGATTGCATCGTAAAATTCGTAAGAAAATAAACATCGCCCGATAGTTGCTACATAGGATAGCACTATCGGGCGATTTTTATTATATATTATCTAGACTAATCCTTATTGCTCAGCAGCCTCATCTGGCTCCATTGGCCAGCAAGGATTCTGATACCGTAGGAAATCAGAGTATGTCTTATAATTAGGGCAAACCTTATGCAAAGGTTAGGTTCACAACAAATTCTACATACTTTGAAGGATCCTTCTTGCTAGCAAGAACGCAATGAACCTTATTAGTTGTACCTGATGCAACACCTGGATAACGTCCAATATTCAAACTACCATCTACAGCTTGCACAAAATACTGACAGCCATCACCCCAATTCTGGACAGTACCATCCTTCGTACACCAGAAGCCTATAACACCTGCATCAGTATTGTACTCTGCAGTAGTATTCCAAGTCCCATCTGCATTATACATATATAAAGCAATATCATTTTCTTGCTTTGCGACTGCATCATTAAGTTGTTTGACAGTTAGCCCTAAGCAAGATGCAATAGCATTCTCATAATCAGAATATTTCACTGAATATGTATTGTAATCACCCTCAGGAATCGTGACATTAGCCATAATCAAAGAAGGATCAGAGACCATAATTGTAAAATTGAATCTTACATAGTCATCATAATCCTTGCCATTATTGATGGCAAATCCTACATTAGCAGAAAGCGAAACACCTGCCTCTGAATTTACAGGAACATCAACTACCAAGCTTTTCTTTTCCTTGTCTAATTCTATGCTTGCAACTTGAGAATCTTGACCGCATATTAATCCGCTTGCATCATAATACCAACCCAAAGTTCCTTTAGTTGGGGCAGTTTTGTCCCACTTACCACGAGCCGTATTGATATTATAGAAAACAACCTTTCCACTCTCGACAGCAGCCATCAATTCATCAACTGTCATTCCAAGTTTACTTTTGATTGTCTCCGCATAATCATTTAAGCTAATGGTCTTAGCCTCCACATGCCCTTTACGGAATTCAGCGGTATATGCGATTGTTGCAGAAGCATCTGTACGTAGATATGGACTTTCATTTTCTCCATACACATGCTTCTCTGTAGCATCCATAGGGTCGTCGCTGCATGAACCAAATGCCAAGGTCATACAAGCTAACATTGTATATAAAAATATCTTTTTCATATTATATTCATATTTTTGTTTATACTTAATCACTGATTACTATCAGCATAACCAGGATTCTGATGCAACTTAGGGTTACCGTCAAGAGCAGATTTCGGAATAGGGAAGATGTCCTTATGGCGATCTGTCTTATCAGGATTAGCGTCCTTACAGAACCAAGACTTACCATTATACACATTCTCCTTAGAACCCTTGATATGGAAACGAATCAAGTCTTGACGACGGTGATGCTCAGCCACAAACTCCCAAGCTAATTCATCGAGCAAACCACCGAGTTCTATGTCTTGACCACCTTCATTGGTGATAATCCATTTGTCGGCTTCCCCCATTTTACCTTGGTTTTCACGATGTCCATATGCATATACACTTCCACCCTTGAGCTTCTCTACAGTTACTTTTGCCTTCTCAGGGTTATTCAAGAAGTCACGTTCACGTACCTTTGTAACCAAATCGGCAGCATCTTGCTCTGTCTCACCATTGTATCCACCAAGACGCAATAAGCACTCTGCCTTCATCATATAGGCATCTGCTAAGCGGAAGAACGGAACATCATCGTAAGAAGAACCATACTCACCACCCTTGATTTCATATTTCACCAATCGATAGCTTTCGAAAGGATAGCATCCAGGGTTGTCGATACTGTGCAACTCCTTGGTATAAATCAAAGGTTCACCATCTGAATAGATAGGAGCACCAGACTTATCATACTGCTGACCACCTATCCAACAATCCGTATAGCGAGAGTCATCCTTATCATAAGTATCCAGGAACTGTGGCATTACAGCTGCACCACCAGTTGCCCATCCATCAAAGCCCCAAGTAGCCTTACCAGCTACATGCATCCACATGTTAGCCATGTAGTTACCAGAAGCATACTTATTCTCAAATGGAATACCAAAGATGATTTCCGGAGAGCCTGAAATATCATCCATGAAATTCGCAGAATATGCTGATGCCAAAGAGAAAGGACCTTCCATTACCTTATTCAACTCATCAATACACTTACCGTACCAACTATTGTCGGAATCATCTTGGAACCAAGCATTATGATTCAAATACATCTTGGCAAGAATCATGTGGATAGCATACTTGTTAAGTTTTCCCATCTCAATGGTCGTACCACAATCATCAGCAATCTCATTCAACTCACTCACCAAGAAATCAAATGTCTCTTGTGGAGTAGCTTGCTCTGGCAACCATCCATTAGGATGCTCAAACTCAGTATCCAATGGAATGTTGCGGAATAAATCGAAGAGAATATAGTAGTACAAGGCACGATAGCCTCTTAACTGAGCCACCAGCTTCGGGTTCTCTTGAATCTGCTGATAACCCAACAACTTGTTACAAGCATTTATACCTGCATAGTTACGATTCCAAGTATCTCTAAAATGAGCGATTTGAGAATGGAACTCATGCTTGTGCATAGATACATATAGGTCACCCCAACCTATGCCAATACGATAAGGGATACACCAAACATCAGATGATTGGTCCATCATGTCTGCATAGCTATACCATCCCCAATATACGTCGCGCAAACTACTATATACAGGACCAAACATCGCCATGATTTCCTCGTTGGTAAACTCATGGTTCTCGGTAGCAATCGTATCATACAAATGCTCATCCAAGTTAGTACAACTAGTAGTAGCCAATCCAGCCACACCCAACATTGTACCATATAATATATTACGAAATTTTGTTTTCATATCAACAATGCTTTAATATGTTAGAAAGTAAGATTGACTCCCAATGTGAAAGAACGAATAGAAGGATATTTATCTCGCCAATCAATACCAGAAGCCTGTACATCACTATTAGATAGCTCTGGATCCAGGCCTTTATAACCTGTGATTGTAAACAGGTTAGTACCAGAGAGATATACACGAGCAACCTTTACATATTTGTTTTCCTTGAGAGGTACATTATATGCCAATGTAGCACTACTCAGCTTCAAGAAATCACCATTCTCCAAATAGTAGCTAACAAAAGTTTGCTTCTGTGCTGAAGACAACTTATACCCACATCCGTATGGTTCATCATTTGCAGACTTTAATCTATTATAAGCAATAGAATTGTTCTCATAAAAACAACGAGCCTCATTCAGTATCTTAAAGCCAAACTGGCCTGTGAACTGCATAGAGAGATCAAAATTCTTGTAGCGGAAAGTATTAGTCCATCCCATATACACCTTAGGAAGAGCATTGCCTAAATACTGGCGATACTTGTCATTCGAAAGCATATTGTCCTTAAACTCCTCAGCTTCTCCTGTCTCTACATTTTCTATCATCCATAAGCCATTTTCTGAAACGCCTACAGATTTCATTCCATAGAAATTACCCACAGATTTACCTACTTCCAAACGCTGAGTTGACATCGTAATAGGCTCTCCCAAATTAGCTAGATCATGCTGATTGGCGGTTTCATAGAGATCATTTGACAAGCTCAACAATTTATTAGTGTTGTGAGACATTGTAACAGTTGTTTTATACTCAAAGTCCTTTGTTCTCACAGGCACGCCCGTTATTGAGACCTCAATACCTTGGTTACGCATCTTACCCACATTAGCCAGTGTAGAGCTATAATAATTTGGAGGTGTTGGCACATCATACCACCAAAGCATATCACGTGTTGTCTTGTGATAAACGTCTATAGTTCCGCTCAATCGCTCGCCCAAGACACTCCAATCAAGGCCTACATTAAACTCGGTGGATTTCTCCCATTTCAATTCTGGGTTAGGGTTAGAGTTTACTATCAAGCCAAGATTCCATTTATTATTATCATAGTAATATGTAGGATTAACACTACTGCTACCATAAGTCCAACGAGTCAAAGACTGGTATGGATCGTTAGGGATTACACCCGTAACACCAAAGCCACCACGAAGTTTCAAATTGTCTATCCACTTCACATTCTTCATAAATTTCTCGTTGCTAATAGTCCATCCAAGAGAAGCGGATGGGAAAGTACCCCACTTATGATTGGCACCAAACTTAGATGAACCTTCATGACGAATACTGACAAGTACATTGTATCGATCAGCATAACCATAACTGATACGACCAAAGAAACCGATCAACTTAGACTCGCTCTTGTAACTATTCAAACCTGCCTTACCATTTTTCAATGCTGCACCAATGTACAAATTGTTATACTCAAACATGTCGGTAGGGAAATCATAGTTGCTTCCACTGAAGCCATACCATACATCCTTCTGATAGCTATAACCAGCCATTGCATTGAAGCGATGTTCACCAAACTGATGATTGAAATTACTAGTCAGCTCAAAATTGTCAGTCTGACCTGTAGCATAGTTTTGTGAAGCATAACCAGTATGATTTTCGGAAGCCTGGCTATAATATTTAGATGTATAATACGTCTGGTCATGATTATTGTAACGATCCGTAGAGAACATCGCCTTCGTCTGCCATCCCTTTATTGGTTCTACTGTAGCAGAAGCTGTAAGACGAGTTGTCTCTGTCTTATACTGTCCCTTATGCTCTTTAATGATACCTAACGGATTGTAGTAATAATTGACCGCAAAATTCTCATAGTAACTACCATCAGTATTATAAATTGGTTCAGTAGGATTACGGATGATAGCCTGACGATACAACATCTGTCCAGCTGCATCAATAGGACCATTTTCATGCCACGTCTTCAGAAGATTCACTTGCAACTTCACCAAGTCATTAAGCATCCAATGGCTTAAGTCGAAGCTCGCCTTCATATTTTCATTATAAGTATCCAAGAACACACCCTCATCCTTGCGATAAGTCAAATCTGCAGAATAAGAAGTAGTCTTGTTACCACCATGAATCAAGACATTATGGTTGTGGCTAAATGCTGTACGAGTTATTGCATCCAACCAATCTGTATCATATCCTTTATCCGTGAAATCAGTCTTTCCTTCACGAATATCAGAACCATCCATAAAATCGAGTGTCTTGCTAAATCCTGCCAAAGAAGCGTATCCTGAGTAGTTTACCTCTGTCTTTGACTCACGCTGCCCACCCTTGGTTGTAATGATGATAACACCATTAGCACCACGTGTACCATAGATTGCTGCAGCAGAAGCATCCTTTAAGACATCAATACTTGCAATATTTTCAGGAGCGACAGTACTCAAGGATCCCTCGATACCATCAACAAGAACCAATGGAGTATTACTACCGTTCAAAGAAATCACACCACGAAGACGGATGGTTGACTCTGCATTTGGATCACCACTACCATTGGCTATTGTCAAACCAGCAACCTTGCCCTTAATTAATTCAGCGGCATCCTTTACCTTACCTGTTGTAAAGTCTTCAGCTTTAATGCTAGTAATAGCAGAGGTAATATCTCCCTTCTTCTGTGTACCATAACCGATGACAACAACTTCATTCAGGGCTTTTAGGTCTTCCTGCAAAGTTACATCACCACCTTTGGACTCTTTATTAACATATCCTATATAAGAGATTGTTAAGGTGGCACCACGCTTTACCTTCAAGGTATAGTTACCATCAAGATCGGTAACTGTACCATTTTTGGTGTTGCCTTTTTCCACAACACTTGCACCAATGATAGGTTCACCATTGGCATCTTTTACCACGCCCTTAACAGTGACTTCGCTCTGCTGAACGTTTTCCACCTTAGGGCTTGATGAGGTCTCACTTGCTGCGAAGATAGGACTTGCCCCCCCACATGCAAGGACCAAACACGCGATGGCTTTCACATAAGCTTGGCTATGCACAAAGCCTAAAATGTTTTGTGTCTGTCTCATTTTTATTATTCGTTAGGGTTATTAATGTTTTTAAATTACGGTTGCAAAGTAACACATTTTTTAAGAATATCGCTTGTTTTTTTGTCCAAAACAGTGCAAAAATCGTCCAAATCGGGCTATCTGGACGATTTTTGCAAGATATTATAGGATTTTATCCTATTGCTTCATCGCCTTCTTCAGTTTATCCACCGCCGCATTGATCATGTCGTGGGTACCACTGCCGTCAGTCACATACTTCTGGACCATTCGGGCATAACCGATGGCTTCCTTCAGTTCTGCACTGGTGTTTTCGTCTGGCCATCCAGCTCTTCTCAACAAACCAGAAAGCTGACGGAGGTCTTCCATCTCAGCCAAGTTGCCAGGACGCATCGTATTGATGGCTCTGTTCAAGATGGCAGTGTTGCCTTCCAACTCATCCTGGGTTACCTTCTTCTTGCCCTTGGCTATCAACTCTTGCGCCTGACTCATCGCCTTGAGCATTCGCTCGTAGCCATTTGGTGCCCATGGCGCATATTCAGGAACCTTCTGCGAGAGGGCATTCCATTTCTCTTGGTCTGCCTTACGCTGTTGGGCTAAGTTCAACAAGGAGTTTAGCTCGGTGAAATCCACCTTGGCATTCTTCTTACCCTTCTTGCTCTGGGCATCCGTCTGGTTGATGCGATAATAGTGGGTACTATTGGCATTGCGATAATAGTCTGGCTGGAATTCCTTGCCATCCATCTTCAATGTAAGAAGATTGGCTCCTGCTCCAGTTGTCACACCATTGCTCTCTCCTACTGTAACCTTGCTCAACTTCGAGTCAATGTTCAGCGTTGCCTGGTTCCAGGTCTGTGCGCCAGTGCCCGCCATCACCAACGGTCCATACATCAAGGCTCCCACCCAGGAGGTCTTCAATGGGGTTCCGTCGAGGCTCGCCACATCGCTAGAGAGCTTGTCGGCACCATACTCGATGTGCTTGCTGAATGGCATGTCGATTTCGATGACGTCGCCTGTCTTCCAGTGCTTTTGGTCGAGCTCTACATAGCTACTTGGCTGAGGATTCTTGGCTACCTCTTTTCCATTCACCTTCACCACAAAACCTTGGGTTGCCCAGTAAGGTACACGGAGTTTCAAGGTGAAATCGCCCTCGCCTTCAGCTATTTTGAGGGTGGAATGCTGTGCTGGCCATTGGCAATCCTGCTTCAGGGTAACCCCCTTTTCCTTCCAGTGGAGGGTGGTTGGCATATAGAGACCTACCCAGAGCGTATGCTCGTTGGCAAAGTAAGCCGACTGCTGATACTTGGTATGATTCTCCGAACCCGTTCCACCGCAACAAGTGCTCTGTGGGGTCTCGTTGCCGAATGGCTTGGTGGCATTCAAACCTACCGCATACTGGTAGGTGGTCTCATACTTGTCGGGATTGAGCGAGCCGATAATCTGATTGTACAAGGTACGCTCGATATAATCGAGATACTGGGCATTGTCTGGATTATAGCAGTTCAAATCCTTGGTGAGTTTCAAGAGATTGTAGGCGCAGCAGGTCTCGTTGATGTCTGGATTTGCCTCCGACTCTCCTTCTTGCTGACCATTGGTTGCCATGCTCAGAATCTGGGTGTAAGGCTGGCGGAACATCTCGCCATTTCCTACGCCACCCATCGCATACATATATCTGCCCTGCACCAAGCTCCAGAAGTTTTGCGCCAAATTATAGTAATAAGGCTTGTGATTGCTCTTGTAGCTTCGCAACGCTCCGATAATCATCGGGATATGCTGGTTGGCATGGCGAGTACGGATGTCGTCGATGTTCTTGCTCAGTGGGTCGAAGAACTTAGGGGCATCAAAACAGTTGGCTGCCTCGATGAGCTTTGCCTTCTCCTCTGGATTGGAAACCATCTCTGAGAGACGAGAGAGCGATTCGCTCATACCTCCCACCTCACCGGCGATGTACATATCCCACATCTCATAGCGGTTGCCAGGCTTGCTACGACGCTCGTCTTGGGTACCATCTTCTTTCACATAAGTGCGATAGTGCATACGGTTCCATACCCAGAGTCCCATGTCCTTGGCTATTAGGAGTGCCTTGTCACAGATTTCCTTATCATCGAAGTAGGTGGCGATGTCGATGAGACCCGCCAACTGCTTGTGTACACTATAATAAGGTGCCCAAACCCAGTCGCTGTTGTTATAAGCTCGATACATCTCGATAAGGGCGCAATGCTGGGCAGGAATGGCATTGATATAGCCATAACCATATTTCTCAGGATGCTTCTTGTACTCATCGAAAGCAGCCCAAGTGCCCTTCATTTCTCTGAGTTCTGCCTCAGGGGCGAAGTCACGAGCCTCCCAGTTGCGCTTCAAGTCCTTGTTATATACGAAGGTCA
>ERZ808278.1311-NODE-1311-length-10809-cov-29.999814_pt1 | contig 10809 bp, 10 predicted proteins | sample MGYA00521239_ERZ808278 | MGnify/ENA primary metagenome ERZ808278 (study PRJEB31516, sample SAMN03275600) | gut metagenome | biome: mammalia-associated habitat; material: feces | host: Papio cynocephalus | place: Kenya | collected 2012-07-17 ... | reverse complement strand
CGTGCCTTTGTGTTTCTCATAGGAAACAATGACCTTTAAACTTTCGGACCATTTTTTTGCCTTTTTTCTTAAAAACAGAAGAAAATTACCAAAATCCTTGCAAGATATATTTATTTGTATTATATTTGCACAGAAATAATTTAAATGTAAGTAATATGGGAACAGCAGTAAAATCAAAAACTTCCGCATCTATAAGGATAGATACGGATTTGCTCAATATATTGAAAAGCAATGCTAAGAGGGACAATAGAAGTTTCAGCAACTACATGGAAACAATCTTGTTCGATGTAATAGCACAGCAACAGCCAAAAGACCTGACTGAAGGAATTTGCCAAGGCCTTCGTGAGGTAAAAATGATGAAAGAAGGCAAGCTGAAAGAGCATTCTATGGATGAACTTCTCGATGAGCTATAAAACTATACCAACGCCGAATTTTGCAAAGAGTTTGAAAAGTTTGGCGAAACGATACAAGTCCATGAAGGATGACATAAAGAAACTTTGTGCTTCCTTGGAAGAAAATCCGCTTCAGGGTTCTGACCTTGGAGGTGGTTTACGAAAAATCCGTATGGCAATAGATTCTAAAGGTGGTGGCAAGTCTGGAGGAGCGAGAGTTATCACATTTACGGTTTTCGCCGAGCAAACAACAGGCAAAGTCTATTTACTTGAAGTTTATGATAAATCTGAATATTCAACAGTGAAAAAGGATGTCATCAAGAAATTGCTAAAAGATTTAGACTTGTAGATATAAAATCTTGTGGGCAAATACACAGGATTATGTACTTGGTTTTGTACTATAATATGGCACGGCTATCCTTTTCGGATGGTCGTGCCTTTGGTTCATAGTGATACAGTACATTTAGTCTTTCAGACAACTAATCGGGACGACCCACACGCCATCTTCCCTTTGGTATGCAAAGCTACCTATTCCGACAAGCACCATCATGAATGCTGGGGCTTTCATCTTGTCTGTATCTATTTTAGAAGCCAATGTCTTGAGTGATTCTGCCCCTTCTTCAATCAGGTTATCACCTCCCAATTTGATTTCTATCAGACCATAATCTCCATTGCGCAAGTGTACAACGGTGTCACATTCCAAACCATTTTTATCCCTATAATGATATACAGTTCCTCCTAAAGCATCGGCATAGACACGGAGATCTCTGACACACATGGTCTCAAATAATAATCCAAATGTGTTTAAATCACTGATGAGATCTTTTGGACCAAGTCCTAGGGCGGCGACAGCTATGGATGGATCAACGAAATAGCGAGTAAAAGAAGTTCGAATGGCTGTCTTGGAACGAAGGTTTGGATTCCAGGCAGGCATATCTTCTATGACGAAAATCTTTTCTAGAGCCTTGATGTAAGAACCTATCGTGTCATCATCTACATTCATGGAATCATTGGCTTTCACGTCATCCTTGATTTTCGTAATGGATGTTTGTGAACCTTGGAATCGAGCGTATGAACGCATCAATTTCTTGGTTCGTTCTGCATCTCTTTCAATGTTGTCAACTCTTGATACATCTGTGTTTACAACGGCGTCGAAGTAGTCGTATGCGCGCTCTAGTGCAATGTCCTTTTTTTGAAGTGTTGCTTTTGGCCATCCTCCTCTGCATACGAGATAAGCAATGTCCTCGATATTTTTTTCTTCACAGACTGTAGTTTGGGCAGTTCCTTCAAACAAGCTTTTGAGGCTGATGTTACCTTGTGAATCTTCTGATTCCCATAAACTCATAGGCCTCATTCTTATTCTAGCGAATCGCCCTGTGCCGCTATGCCAAATCTCTGTAGTGTTGGCTGGAACAGCAGAACCAGTCAAGATGAACTGTCCTTCTTCATTTCTGTGATCAACTTCGAAACGGATGGTATCCCAAAGACTTGGGGCCAACTGCCATTCGTCAATCAGTCTAGGTGTTTTCCCTTTTAGTAATGTTTGTGGACTCATTTTGGCAAGTTGCATATACATACTGCTCTTTTGAGGTTCATTCATATATAATATGCTATTGGCAGCTTGTTCTGCAGTTGTTGTTTTGCCACACCATTTTGGACCTTCTATGAGGACAGCACCCATACCTTGAAGCTTTCTTTTTAGAATGGAGTCTGCAATTCTATTTTTGTATTGTTTCATATTCTTTCCTTTTTGTGGGCAAAATTACGATAAATATCTGAGACTCACAAACTTTTTTGATGTTTTCTTTTCCTCGTTCGGTAATTTGGCTGTGTTTCGTTCGGTAATTTGGCTGTGTTTCGTTCGGTAATTTGGCTGTGTTCTGTTCGGTAATTTGGCTATATTTGCCTTTGGTGGATGGTAAAGATGTGGATGCCAAAGAAAAAAGAAGGGGTAATCCTGATAGATTTGGTTATCGACCGAGCAGACCATTGTGTCAATGGCAGGTTCTCAATAGAAGTGCGAATCTCTGTGAAATGGAGCGAAATGTTAAAAATGGACCTTAATTGTGATTTTTTCAACATTTTCCTTGCCATTTAGAATACTTTTTTATAAATTTGCGACATGAACAGAAATAAGATACTAATAACCTGTTGCCTTTTGACAACGTCCTTGTCTGTTAGCCTGTCCTTACAAGCGCAAGATAGATTATTCTCCTCTGCTAATCGGGGGGGCAAGTAATTGACGGTCAAAATCCGAGCTTATCCAAAGATACCCTTTGGATTCATCCCCGACTCAACGTCAAGACCAACTTACTTTATGACTTTTTGATGGTGGTGCCCCAATATGGTTGGGCTCCAGTCCCCAATCTCTCCTTGGAGTATTTTCCGAACAGAGGTCATTTGACTCCTGTCTTGGAAGTGGATTGGAGTGATTGGCGAAGCGACCTGCGCAATAAGACGTGGATTGTTTTCAACGTGCTCTTGGAAGGACGTTATTATATAAGAGGTGTAGATACTTCCAAGAGCAAGGGACGAGGTGTCCAAAATCCCAACAATTATACGGGGCATTATTTCGCAGCATACGCCAACATGGGCACATACGACATCCAGTTTTCCAAGACCAAAGGATGGCTTTCCGACAAGTGGGGAAAGACTTTTGGATTTGGCATCGGATGGGGATATGTGAAGAGATTTCCTTGTCATTATTCTCAATTTACCAAGACTATCCAACCGTCTCGATGGAAATGGGAGGTAAATGCTGCCTTGGGCTACTTGCATAGTGGCTATGATGGCTACCATGGGGCTGAGCCTTGGGCTGACAAAGATAACTTTTATTTCGATTGGCACGAGAATCCTGCCGATTATCATCGCTATCGGAATCATTTGAATTATTGGGGATTGACACGAGTTGGCTTTTCCATCAGTTATGACTTGTTTTAGGGAGACAGACTTTTGAATCATGTAGTAACTAAAAGTACTAACTTAAATAAGTGACTTTAACATGAAAAACTATAGATTATTTTTCAGAAAAAGTATATTGAAGGGTATTTGGATAGGCGTTACCCTTGCCGTCTTGCACTTGCTTTCTGCTTGTTGCAAGATGCACGACCCTGTTTTGCATGCTTATGGAAAGGTGGCTCTGAAGGTTCAGGTGGATATAGATGCTGAGATGGAGGCTCTTGGATATACCATGCCCGAAAGTTACCATATAGACTTTTACGATGCCGATGGAGAAGGATGGCTGAACGAGCGCAATATGATGGGAAACTCTACCAACCTCTATCTCAACTATGGCTGGTATCATATGCTTTTCTATAACAATGACACCCAATTGCTGAGGCTTCAGTATGGTGAGGAAAAGCACAGCCTGGAGGCCACAACGGAGAAATATCCTTATATCTCGCTTCCCGATACCTTGAAACAGAAACTCGATGTCAGACAAATGCCAGACTTGCTTTATGCTACCTATGACAAGAACATTCATGTCTCCGATGACTTGGCTGACTACACCTATCTGCCAGAGCAGAACGCTTATGTATTGGAAGTTGAGGCAAAAGTCAAGCCACTGGTCTATATTTATCAGATAGAGGTGAAACTGCTTCATAACTCAGGACAAGTCATTGGCTGTGAGAACCTAACCATGACCGGACTGGCTTCATCGGTCGATATATTCCAAGCTATTCGGGGAGGAAGCGAGGTGGCTCACCAAGTGCCTACAACATTTACGAATGGCGGACAAGGTACAAGTCTGGTTCAAGGACAATTGCAGACATTTGGGCAATATAATGCAGACGGACAGAAGGGACAAAATCTATGCTATGTGTCTCTCAACTATGCCAATGGTGGCAAGAGATGTATTCCTGTGGATGTAACCCAACAAATGCAGGAGCAACCCAAAGGTGGATATATCAAGATAGTACTTGACTTAGATACTATTCCTGCTCCCAAGCCAACGGATGGTTGGCACATGGAAGTGAACGGATGGGATGAGGAAAACCATTACCAGGGAATTTGACGACAAAAGATAAGAGTTCTTCGCAATCAGAAAACACTATAGTAAAAGTAAATGTATAATCAATCAATTACAAGAAGATTTATGAAAAAAACTTTCTATTTACTGGCTGCACTTGCCGCATTGGCAAGTTGTAGCACTGACGATGGAATGGAAGGAACGGCTGCATCGAAGGTAATCACCTTTGATACTCCTTTCATTAGTGTGTCATCCCGTGCCACGGGCGATTTGAACAAGGATGGCATCACAGGACAAGGCATTTTGCTTTGGGGCGACCAATATGTGAAAGACGCACTTACGTCTGAGCCTGTTTATAACCAAGACCTCAACAAGTTGTCATGGAATGGCAATGCTTGGGTGAGCGAGAAACTTGCTTTCTGGGAGAAAAACTTGAAGTACGACTTTACAGCCGTCGCTCCAGCTCAGCTGCCTGATGGCGTGAAGGTAAGCTATGGCGCAGAGGAGGCGGAGAGTCCTTTTACGCTTGCCGACCGCAAGGTGAAAATCAGTGGAGTTCCTTTGACTCAGGTTATTTCCAACAAGGACGAGAAGGGCGGATATGACATCTTGGTGGGCAATGCCATCGCACAGGATGAGAATACCTCTACCGTGCAACTTACCTTCAAGCACATCCTATCTCGCTTTAGCATCTACGCTTATACGGATAGCAAGGAGGCAGATGGTACTGTCACCATCAAGAGCATGAGCATCTATTTGCCAAAGGCTGGTTCTGCTACATACCAGCAAGCCAAGCATGAGGCGGGTGCCGTGTCTGGACAGGATGCTTGGACTTGGACAGGTTTTGCCAACGTGAAGTATGCTGAGGAAGAGGTGGAGCTAACTGATAGCTATCAGAGGTATGAGTTGGTAGAAAGTGCCAATCCTTTGACCTTGAAGTATGCCAACAGTCCAAGTGCTGTTTATCAAGCTGCCAAGGCTGCCCCTCAGGATTATTTGCTGCCAACGGAATTTTTCATGGCTCCTACGGCTACGATAGAGCAAAACAACGTGCAGTTGTGGCTTGCCATCGACTATACCATCTCTGGTAAGGGACAGGATGATGCCGATAACGTGCAGACCAAGGAATATACCAAGTTGGTGCCTATCCAGGACTTGCATTCTTTCCGTCAGGGTTATCAGACCAACCTCTTTATCTGCGTGAACAAGCCTATCGAGTTCCGTTCGATGACGGTGAATGATTGGAAGACAGAGAAAGGTAATTTGGATATTAACGATTAAGTAGGTAATGTATATGAAAGCAAAATATTTATCGATGGCGGCAGTCATGCTGCTTGCCATGAATAGTTGTTCGGATGTAGAACAACTGGCTGGTTCCACTAGCAAGAATAGCAACGAAATCTCGTTTGCCGATCCTTTCGTGGGCAAGGCTTCCACTCGTGCTACGGGTGACATCAGTAGTGCTGAGGCTTTGCAGGGTACGACTATCAAGGTATGGGGTGAGAAATATCTGAATGATGCTTATGCTTCAGGTGAATACGTGTTTAATGGTACTGACTTGAATTACGATGGCAACCAGAAGTATTGGAAGTATCAGATGAGCAATGCGCCTACTTGGCAGGAAGACTATGGTTATGATTTCGCAGGATTCGTTCCTGCTTCAGCCACTGCCAATGTTTCTTATAACAATGGTAAGTTTAGTTTGACAAACGTTCCGGCGGTTCAGTTGATAGACAATAATAGCACTCCGAAGGGAGGTGATGACTATCTTGTTTCAGCTGTCTCTGTATCGAGAAAAGGTGATGCGCGCAATGATGTGGCACTGAATTTCAGCCATATCTTGTCACGTCTGTCTGTCTATGCTTATACCAATAGCCAGTATCAAGTGGATGTCAACAGTCTTTCTCTTTATTTGCCATCCAGCACCGTGGGCATCAGTTACCAGGAGGCGTCCCACAATGGTCCTTCGCAGGGCAATGATACATGGACTTGGAGCGGTTTCACTGACCAAGCGAACGCTACGGCTGCCAGTGAGTTGAACAATAGTTATGCCGAGCAAAAGGTGGTGGAGACGGAAATCAAGAATATCGCCAAGAGCGAGGTGAATGCCACGGCGTTGCCAAAGTCTTATTTCGTGGCTCCTACGGCAAGCGAGACCAATCTCTACTTGGCTTTGACTTATACCATCAGCAGCGCTACGGATAGCCGTACTTATACTCGTTTCTTGCCTATCAGTGCTTTGCGTCAGTTGAAGCAAGGTTACCAGCACAATCTTTATGTCAACATCGCTCCAAACGAGATTAAGTTTGAGGTGAAGGACATCGAAGGCTGGGAGTATGAGAACGCTGGCAACAACAACTTTATCAATGCCAATGGCCATTCCTTCGGCTTCACTGCCAAGCAGAATGGAGGCAAGGTAGAAGGTGTCATCATGGCTCAGGGCAATGCCATCGCTGGTAGTGGCGAGAATCCAATCACTTACTCTGTCAACAGCTTGAAGAAGGGCAGCACGTCTGTCACTACTTCTGGTTTTGAAATCAGCGGTTGGTACAATACACCTGATTGCTCGGGTACTCCTGTGGCTCAGGCAGACTTGGAGCATATCTATGGCAAATACAGCTTCAAGGTTACGGGCATCACATCAGAGGCTCCTGAAAACTATGTCTTGAAGATTCAGAATAGCTTGAATGATGTCAATGAGATAGAAGTGGCTTTGTCGAAGGCATTTGCTACCATGAGCTTTACCATTGATATGAGCAAGATTAGCTCGGGAACATTCGTCATGCCAATGAGCAATACCACCTTGCGTACTTACTCTATGTATATCGACTGGGGTGATGGAGAGAGAAGCATATACACCAAGGGTACTAAACTTACGGATGCGCTTCTGAGCCACACCTATGCTGAGGCTAAGGAGTATCACGTCACCATCGCTTCTGACCAAATGGACGAGACTCAGTCTCAGATGCCAAGTATTTGCTTCGGATATAATAGCTCAATGTTGAAAACTGGTGGTATAGCCTTGAAATCTATAGATACACCGATATTGAACATGGGTGCTTATGGGTATTCAAGTGTTAAGTCGCAAGGTCCTTTGTATCGTTTGTTTGCTGATTGTGCTAATTTGGAGTCGATTTCTGGGGATGCTTTTTCAAAGCAGACTGAGGCATTGTCTGCCAAACTCACTTTTGCGAGTTGTGTGTCTTTGAAGAGTGTTCCTGCAAATCTTTTTGCCAACAACGCAAAAATCACGGATATTTCAACTTGCTTTGGCGGTCAAGGTTCAGATGCAGGCTGTGGCATAGAGGAAGTTCCAGAGGGCTTGTTTGATTCTTTTGTCAATGTGACTGATGCCTATGCAGTCTTTTATTGCTGTCGAAACTTGAAGAAGGTTCCTGCTTCTCTCTTCGCCAAGATGACCGAAGTTACGGATATGCGTAATTTGTTTAGTGGATGCTGGGAATTGGAGAGCGCTCCAAATGGTTTGTTAGCTCATAACTTGAAGGTGACAAAGTTCAATTATGCGTTTGCCAATTGTACTCACATGAAGGTCAACAAGGATATCTTCATTGGTGATGGCATTACTAAGGAGAATCGTTTTGCTTCTGCTACAGCAACCATCAATCTCTCTGGCATATTCAGCTATGCTGGTTATAAATTGCCTGCAGGTGATGGCAACTGGGGTACTTGTCCTGACCTATGGAACTATACCTTCAATGAGAATGGTTATGGATGGACAGCCAAGCCAATGGTATTCAACCAATACTCTACATCCAATTGGACCAATGGTGAGGAGATGTTGGCTAACCAGTGGCATAAGGATACGCCAGTGGATTTGGCAAACTGGAAGAAGCCATAAAACTGGAAGAAACCGTAAATATATAATATGATAAATCAAGAGAGGGTGTGTCATCAGTCATTATTTGGACTTATGACACACCCTCTTTGTGATAAAGCAATATGTATTTCAGCAGTTTTTGTTCTTGAAAGTTGCTGAAATCAATTTTGTTTTTAATGGATCTTAATCTTTCAAACATGCCAGTGGAATAATTTTTACGCCATCAGGGCGAGTGTAAGCCATACTGCCACCTGTCATAACAATTAGCAAATCAGGCTCTCGAAGAGGAACTTGTTTTTCGGTTTTGTTATGTTCTTGTATCAGTCTTTTTATCTCCAAAAGATGTTTCGATCCTTCTTCTATCTCACGGCTGCCAAGTTTGCACTCAATTAAGGCATATCTACCATCACAAAGATGGAGAACTAAGTCTGCTTCTAATCCGTATCTGTCCCTGTAATAAGACAAGTTTCCATCATGGGAGGCAGAATATACTCTAAGGTCACGGGCGCACATTTGTTCAAAAATGAAGCCAAAAGTCTTAAGCTGTGTCATCAAAATTTCAGGAGAAAGACCTAGAGATGCGACGGCTATAGATGGATCGCAAAAAGCTCTCTTTGGGCGACTTTGTATAGTTGACTTGCTTCTAATCGCAGGACACCATGCATCTATATCTTTTATGACAAACAACTTCTCCAGTGCTTCTATATAATTCTCTAATGTAGGTCGTGTACATTCAATATTGTCAGCTGCCGTAACATCTGCTAAAATGGATGTTGTTTTTGCTAGTGTTGAAATGTTTCTTGAATATGATTTCAGAATGATATTTGCTAACTTAGGATTTCTCTTGACTCCATCAATACGTGAAATGTCATTTTTGAAAATAGATTTTACATACTCCTTAGCAACCAATAGTTTTGCCTTGTTACTATTGAGGTTTAATGTAGCAGGCCAACCGCCTCGGCAAGCTGAAAAAATGATTTCTTCTATACTCAACTCTGAATTTGCAAATACTTCCTTATTTGGATTGTCAAACAATTCTATCAATGAAATTGCACCGTTTGATTCTCCATATTCCCAAAGGCTCATCGGAAGCATTTCCAATCGTGATATTCTACCAGTGCCACTATGATGAATTTTTGTTTCATCAATAGCATTAGAACCTGTTAAGATGAATTGGCCTGGTAATCCACGTTCGTCAACTTTTGCACGTACGGCATCCCAAAGCATAGGAGCATCTTGCCATTCATCAATCAGACGTGGTGTCTTTCCCTCCAATAGAAATGATGGCTTTGTCATTGCCGTGGCTATATATTCATCCTGATGGTCTGTGTCTTGCAGACAGATTACGCTATTAGCCACTTGTTTGGCAGTAGTGGTTTTACCACACCATTTGGGGCCTTCAATGAGTACTGCTCCCATTGCTTCAAGATGTGCCTTTAATTGATTGTCAAAAATTCTACTTAAATATGACATAATATTATTATTTATAAGTTTGTTTGCAAAGTTACACATTTTAATGTATTATCCAAATTATTTTAAGTTTTTGTTGCATTTTATTTTAAGTTTTTGATGTGTTTTATTTTAAGTTTTTGATGTGTTTTATTTTAAGTTTTTGATGTGTTTTGTTTTAAGCTTTTGATGTGTTTCAGCAATTGTATGGTTTTGGTTATTCAGATCGTGAAGTGGCTGAATACTTGTGGAGGTATGCAGAAAAATGCGAACAGCTTCATTGTGCAGAATCAAGTCACGCTTGATTGGCTATAGTTGCCATCGTAAGCGATGACAACTACAGCATGATTGTTATGGCTTCACATAAGTATCTTGCTCCACATATTCATCGAATCCGATGCTGGTGTCGGCTCCATTCTTCTGGAATAATTCGAGGAGTTGCTGCTGCATCTCGGGATCGATGAGGATGGCTCCACGCTTGGCACGACAGTAGCTCGACTCGCTGTAGTAGGGGGAGCGACGCCAGAAATGCCAGGTGTTGCCCGATGGAATGGTGTCGAACATACGTCGGAACCCCTTTGCCCAAAGTTGCTTTTTGACCACAAGATGGTAGGGACAGACTTTCTTGTCGTTATCATCTTCTTGGGACGGAGACAAGAGCTTGGGACTGATAATCTCCAAGGTGTCTTGTGTGGTTTGATACTTCTGATAGTTGGCATAGCGTACACAGGTGTCGCTATGGATGCAGGATGCCATGGGGCATGCTACCTTTTCTGGGATGATTTTATGATTCATAGTTTTATTTATTTATCTCTGAGTATTAGGATTCTATCTCTGAATTTTAAAATTTTAGTAAACCCATTTAGTTCAGCTGTTTTGGGAAAATAGCTTGCTGGCGTTCGATAAATAGCAGATGGAACGACCAAGGACAGCAGGTTGTAACCTAAAGAACAGCTCGCTGTCGGCGTATCGGACAGTGGGCTGTTCTTCTAGGACAGCAGTTGTAAAGCTTTTGCCCTTACAGGGCGCATTCGTGTCGTAACATTTACCCAGGGCGTTGCCCTGGGCTTGGAGCTTCTGCCCTTGCAGGGCGTTTTCATCATACTCTCGAATACCTTTCACCCTTCACCATTTAGCCTTGAAATGCCGACAAACAGGGC
>ERZ808278.1310-NODE-1310-length-10813-cov-4.028444_pt1 | contig 10813 bp, 7 predicted proteins | sample MGYA00521239_ERZ808278 | MGnify/ENA primary metagenome ERZ808278 (study PRJEB31516, sample SAMN03275600) | gut metagenome | biome: mammalia-associated habitat; material: feces | host: Papio cynocephalus | place: Kenya | collected 2012-07-17 ... | reverse complement strand
CTACCATTGAACTACACCCGCATCACTCACAATGCTTGTATATTCTATCAAAATAATCCCGCATTGTCAAATGATTTACAGCCTTTTCAGAAAAATTTTTAAACTTTATAAGGTTCGCCGTCCGCTATTTCAACCAGAGCCATATCAGCACTACTGCGGCGGCAAAACATAAAACTCCGAGGAGCAATCGCGGCAAATAATAGGCGTAAGCCGCTTTGAGCATTGCGGCTCGCTCTTTCTTCGTAACGTTCACTCCGTCGTCCTTCTTTTTCTTCCCTGCAACCGACGGAAGGTTTTCCATACTATAAACCGTATGGCCGTCGTCAACGTAAACAGGCTTCTTCTTTTTAGCTTTCTTCGGCTTTTTCCCCTTTCGGTTCTCCGTCTTCACTTCAAAATCTTCTTGGGATACGCCGTCCTTTTTTTCTTCCGTCACCTTATTCACCGTCCGCGGGCGTTTTTTCGGCGGCGTCGCGTTTCTTGAATTTGCCTTTTTTAAGCGCAAGAAGCCTTGCCTTTTCGGCCTCTTCTTCGGCTTTCTTTCTCTCGATTTCGGCGTATTCCTCGTCGTACTTCGCAAGGTTTGCCATCACCTCTTTATCGTAAAGGTGACAAGCCACGAAATGCCCCTTGGCAGCCTCGTGATAAGCCGGCTCAACGAACTTACAAACGTTCATACATTCCGAGCAACGCGTGTGGAATTTGCAACCCTTCGGTGGATTTGCAGGCGAAGGAATATCGCCTTCGAGAATAATTCTCTTCATCTTATAGTCAGGGTCGGGAACAGGCACGGCGGAGAAAAGAGCCTTAGTGTAAGGATGCAACGGGTTATCGAAAATTTCGTCCGTTTCGCCGAGCTCCATCATATTGCCGAGATACATAACGAGTATCTGGTCGGTAATGTATTTAACCACCGAAAGGTCGTGAGAAATGAACACGTAAGTGAGGTTCAATTTCTTCTGTAAGTCCTTCAATAGGTTGATTATCTGCGCCTGAATGGAAACGTCGAGAGCCGAAACAGGCTCGTCGCAAATTACGAGTTTGGGGTTTACGGCAAGCGCTCTCGCTATGCAGATACGCTGTCTTTGTCCGCCCGAAAACTCGTGCGGATACCTGTCGTAATGCTGCGGTTGAAGCCCGCATTTTTTCATTATATCGAGAACGTAACCGTGAACTTCTTCATTCGGAACGATATTGTGAATCCTGACCGCTTCGGCGATAATATTGCCGACTGTCATTCTCGGCGGCAGGGACGAATACGGGTCCTGAAAGATAAGCTGAATATCCGTGCGGTATTTCATCATTTCTTTACGGCTGAGGTTCGTTATCTCCTCGCCCTCGAAGAAAATCTGTCCGCCGTCGGAATCGTAAAGTTTGAGTATCGTTCTTCCGAGCGTCGTTTTTCCGCAACCGGACTCGCCCACGACGCCTATCGTAGTTCCGGTTTTAACCGAAAAACTAACGTTATCAACGGCTTTAAGATACGCTTCGGGCTTTCCGAACAAGGATTTTTTTATTACGAAATATTTTTTAAGATTTTTAACTTCGAGGATATTCTCGCCGTTAAATTCTTTTTTTTCTATGGTTTTATCCATCTGATTTCTCCGATTTTAGCTTACTTTTCGTATAAATAGCAAGAAACGTAATGCTCGTCGTTTATTTTAATTTCCTTCGGATATTCTCCGTTACATTTCCCCACGCACTTCCCGCATCTGTTTTTGAAATAGCAGTTGTTCGGAAGGTTTATCGGGTTGGGAACTTGCCCCGGTATCGAATAAAGCGGCGCGTTGGAATCGGAAGTTATAAGCGGTTTGCTCTTTTGAAGCCCCATCGTGTAAGGATGAAGAGGATTGTGGAATATCTCCTTTGCCGAGCCGCGCTCGATAACCTTGCCCGCATACATTACGACTACTTCGTCCGCCATTTCCGCAATAACGCCCAAATCGTGAGTTATGAGCATTATCGAACAGCCTTGGTTAACCTGCAAGTCCTTTAAAAGTTCGAGAATCTGGGCCTGAATGGTAACGTCGAGAGCCGTCGTGGGTTCGTCCGCTATTATAAGCTTCGGGTTTCCCGCAAGAGCCATTGCTATCATTACCCTTTGACGCATTCCGCCCGACAATTCGTGCGGGTAAGCCGTATAGAAACGCTCCGGCATAGAAATTCCGACTTTTTTGAGCATTTCGATACTATATTCCTTAACTTGCTCCTTTGAAAGCTCGGGCCTGTGAAGGAAAGAAACTTCATCGAGCTGATAACCTATGGTAAAAATCGGGTTAAGGCTCGTCATCGGCTCCTGGAAAATCATCGTGATGTCCTGACCACGGATTTTGTGCATCTCTTCCGTCGGCATTTTAGTAACGTCGAAGCCGAGTTTTTTGCCGTCTGCGTTGTAACCGAGTTTATCGGAATTAAACCTTATCGCTCCGCCCGTTATCTGCCCTTGCGGAGCTGCGACGAGCTGCATTATGGAAAGCGAGGTTACGCTCTTTCCGCAACCGGATTCCCCCACCACGCCTACGATTTTGTTTTTGGGTATGGCAAACGAAACGCCGTCGACCGATTTTACCGTTCCTCTATCCGTGAAGAAGCTCGTGTGCAAATCGTCTATTTCGACAACGTTGTTTTCGTCCTGCATCGGCGCGGTGTATTCCGACTCGCTGCGCTTCACGCGCTTTTGAGCCTCATAATACTTCATTTGTTTAACGTTGTATTTTATTATCTCGCGACTTTCTTTTATGGTAAGGTAATCGCCGTTCTTTTCTTTTTTAAACATTTATAACCTCGATAGATTACTTTTTCGCTTTGGGGTCCATCGCGTCGCGAAGTCCGTCGCCGACGAAGTTGAAGCCTAAAACGGCTATTACTATCATTATACCTGCCGGAAGCCACACGTTCAAATGGTGATTTAAAATCTCGACGTCGTCGGATTTTGCTATCATCGTTCCCCAAGCGGCCTTCGGGTATTGAATTCCGAGCCCTAAATAAGAAAGCGTGGATTCGTAAAGAATAACGCTGCCAAGCCCGAGCGTCATAGAAACGATAAGCTGAGGCATAACGTTAGGCAAAAGATGAACGAAAATTCTTCTCCAAGTGGGAATACCCATAACCTCGGTCGCCGTCATATATTCCTGCTCGCGAAGCATAAGTATCTGGCCTCTTACAAGCCTTGCAACGCCGCTCCAACTGAATATCGTTATCATCGCCATAAGGAGATAAATTTGAAGGTTAGATTCCGGCGGAATCTCCCAAGCTTTTATAACCGACGACGCGATAAGCAATATCGGAAGCGTAGGCACGCAGTTGAAAATATCGACTATTCTCATAATTATCTGGTCGGTAATACCGCCGAAATAACCGGCTATTCCGCCGAGAATTACGCCGATAAGCGTTTCGAGAATAACGACGATAAAACCTATCGTAAGCGAAATTCTTCCGCCGTACATAAGACGAATGAAAACGTCCAGACCCTGGTCGTCCGTTCCGAGAAGATGTTCGAGAGAAATATCCTCGTATGCCCTGACGTCCTTCCTGATTTTTACAACCTGAACGACCTCGATTTTATTACCGTCCTCATCCTTGTAATTTAAGTTTTTCGATTCTTCGATGATAGTCGGTCTTCTGTCGGGGTCGGTTTCCGTCCATCTCGTTTCGGGAGAGGCAACCGCCCTGTATATCTCCGGCCCGAGGAAGGAGAACGCAAACAAAAACGCTATCATTATTAGCCCGACGATTGAAAGCTTGGAACGGAAAAATCTGCGCATAACGAGCCTGAAAGGGCTCATTTCCTTATAAGTTTCGAGCTCTTTCGCCTCTATTTCCTTTTCGCCTTCCGATTCGGTCTTTTCGGCCTCGGTTTCGCCGTCGACCTTTTTCGCTTTTTCGAGTTCTTCCTCGGCGATTATTTCAATTTCTTTTTCTTCCATAAAGTTAGTCTCCAAGTTTTACTCTCGGGTCGACAATCGAATACATAATATCCGACAACAAAGTGCCCAAAACCGTAAGAACCGCAAGGAACATATTATATCCCATTACGAACGGCACGTCGCCCTCGTACAAAGCCTGATAAGCAAGTCCGCCGATACCGTCTATCGCAAAGACCTTTTCGGTAATCATCATACCGCCGAAAAGCGACGGAAGAATACCTGCGAGAAGGGTTGCGAGCGGAATGAGCGTGTTCCTGAATGCGTGCTTATAAACGACGGTCTTTTCGGAAAGACCTTTCGCTCTTGCCGTCCTTATATAATCGGAGTTTAAAACTTCGAGCATATTCGTCCTCGTATAACGCATAAGTCCGCCGAGCGAAAGAATTACGTTTACGAAAATCGGCAAAACGAGGTGATGGAGAATATCGCCGAGATTCATAAAGAAACCGACGAACGTCGCCGTGTTGTAAGTCTGGCTGGTATCCACGAGTTTCGACGACGGGAACCAACCGAGGTTTACCGCAAATATCTTTACGACGATTGCCGCAAAGAAATACGTCGGGAGCGAAATACCTATCATCGTAAGCACGGTTACGGCGTAATCCCTGAAAGTGTATTGATGGGTTGCGCTCGTTATTCCGAGAGGAATGGCGATGAGGAACTGCAAAATCGTTGCGATAAGCGCGATTGCGAAAGAAATCCACATATTTTCGCCTATAACGTCGGCAACGGGCTTTTGATACTTGAAAGATTTACCCAAATCACCTTTTAAAAGGTTGCCAACCCAGGTGAAGTAACCCGAAAAGACCGAGCCTGCCTTTTGCCAGAACGTTGCGACGGAATATTCCGCCACGCCTTCCGAAACGGCGTTCTCGTATTCGCTCGTTTCCGAATCGAAATCGTCTGCCATATCGGAAACGCTTATTATAAACTCCCCGTTTTTAACGGTGACTCTATAAGCCCAATCCTTGACGATGTAAATTCTTTTTTCAACCTGTTTAACGTCCTTTTTGCCGTTTTCGTCAACGGTTTCCAAATCCTCGGAAACGAGCGTGAAAACGTTGGCTTTGAAAATACCTTGTTCCTCTGCTTTGAGGTCGAGCGTTATGTCGCCGTTGGTGAATTTACCCGCGACGAATTCGTAAGGACTGCCGCCTTCGATAGCGGCGTCGTGCTTGTTGATTTTTACTTTACGGGTATATGTACCCGAAAGGTCGTAGGTTTTCTCTTCAACCTTTCTTTCCGTCCCGTCCTTTATCTTCAATTTAAGGTATGCTTCGGGCATAGCTATGCCGTAAAGCTCCTTGAAATTATCGATGTCGTCCTCCGTTAAGGCGGAAGTTTGAAGCTTCGGCAAATACATTCTGTCAACGTAGTCGTTAGGCATCATTCTGACGAGAGAATAAATGATAACGGACACGCCGAACAGAATTATTACGGATATGCCGAGCCTTTTAAGAACGTATTTTAACATATTTTATCCTTTTTGCAATTAAACCCCGCGCTTTTTAAACCTTTTCGGCAGCCGCAGGCTACGGCGTTTAAACGCCGTAGCCTGCGGCCAAAAAAGCGCGAGGACGATTGTTGCGGCTTTTTGTTCCCTTATCTTTCAACGATAAGCGACATAGAAGTAAGTGTGCTGGTAAGCCCTTTAATAGGTTGAGGGTCAGCAAAGAACGTGGAAGTGTCTATTCTCTTTTGGTTATAAGCGAAGAGGTCGTCCCTTTGATAGGTGGGAAGTTCGACGGCAAGTTCCATAACGAGGTCGAGAGCCTTTTTGTATGAAGGCTGACGTTCGTCTATATCCTCGCTCTCTCTCGCTTCGTCGATTAAATCGGAAAGCTTGCCGACTATACTCTTTTCGGTGTTATATTTACCCATATTGTCGTTGAGAATTTCACGATAACCCCAGTTCAAAACGGAGGTAGCCTTGGAATCCTTGTGGTAAACCTGATACATATCGGGGTCTATCGTAGAGCCCCAGGCAGCCGCCCAGACGGTTAAACCGCCGGTTGCAAGAAGAGACAAAGCGTCCTTATCGTTTTTAACGGTTATCGAGAAACCGCCGACTATATCGTTAAGATATTTTTTTGCGTTATCCATCGCCGTAAAGGCAGGGTGGTCGGTGGATTCGCCGGCAACGGTGAACGTATATTTAAGTTCGTCGCTCTTTCCGTTACCCTCTTTCGTGTAAACACCGCTACTTGCGTTAATTCTATATCCGCCCTTGTCTTCGACGAGAGATTTGATATACTCTATCTGACGTTCTCTGGAAAGAGTTACCGTTCCTTTTCCAACGTCGGCCTTCGTAAAGTCGCCTGCGGCAATTACTTTCTCGATAAATTTTCTGTAATCTTCGTAAACGGAATACTTATAGTCGCCTCCCGCATTCGTTTCGAGGAGCTGCGCGGGAATTTTTCCTGCAATGTAAGGATAATAAGGAATTGTATCCTTGGGATATGCCCAGCTCGTTGTGGACATAGGACGGTTGATGGATTTAGCCATACTTCCGTAATAGTTTACGCATTCCGTCGTGTTAACGGCGTGCATTATCGCTCTTCTGACGTACACGCTTGGAACTTTACCTGCGTTGATACCTATATATCCGTAACCGTTTGTGGTAACGTTTTGAGATTCATAGCCGTTATCCGAAATATCGTCCATAATCTTTTTCTTTGCGTTAGGCTCGATAAAATCAACTGCGTTGGTGTAAAGCGAGTTGGTCATACTGTTCGTGCTTAAAACGACGTATCTCACTTTCTTAATCTTCGCAACGCGATATTCGTTTCCGTCCGGAGCGGTTTTCGTCCACCAGCTTCCGTCGGCGTTTTTGTTGGGAGCCATATTGTAATAGGGGTTACGCTCGTAATAAATTATACCTTTACTTCTGAACTCGCCCTTATCTTTCTCAACCTGAGTGAGGTCTAATTCGGAATTAGTTGCGGATTTCAAAAGTCCGCCTCCGGAAGAGCCGTTTGCGGCGGCATATGCGCCTGCTCCTACGGGAACACCGTTTTTATAAGAGTTGTTGAGAACATCGTTGAAGAAGTCCGAATTACCGTAATCGACGCCGAAATGCTTTTCGTAATCGAATTTTTTGATTTGTTCCGCATTGGAATAATAGTACATCGGAGCGATGCCGATACCGAAATTCCATTTAGCCTTGGGGTCTACTTTGTTGATTTTTATCGAAAGAACTTCGTTGCCTTCAACGACGTAATCTCTCGTGTCGTTATCGTGATATACGGGCTTTGCATAAGTATGCTCTTTTCCGTCGTCGTCCACGATAGTGATAGCCTCGTCCTTATTTGCGAACCTTATTCCTTTAATATCGGGGAACTTCTTATCTCCGGACTGCTGATAGTAATTCTTCAACTCGTCGTTGGTAAGATAAGTTATGAAATTGGAGGAAGTAGCCGCCCAGCCTTCCGCAATCTGGTCTACCTTATTGGGAATCCAAGTTCTTCTTACGATGTCGATAGCCTCTTCAATAGCTTTTTTATTATCGTCTTCGTTAGAACTTTTCTCTAACTCTATAAGTTTTTCAACCGCAGCGGGAGTAACGTCGCCGTAATCGATTTTGTCATCCTTTTCGTTGTAACTAATCTGGCCTTCGTTGTAGAAGAACATTTCAACGTCGCTGGTAAGCTTAATAGAACTTTCGGTCTTCGAGCCGTCTTTTTCTTTCTTGTAGAACTTCAAATCCGCATATCCGCCTTTGGACGTGTTGTAATCGGATTGCAATTCTTCGTCGAAGTACTTTGCGATTTTTTCATAGTCGCCGACGAGGTTGGCGTAAACGCGCTCTGCCGTGGTGTCGTTTTCGGCGTATTTTTTAAGCTCGTCTTTAAGTTCTTTTTCGTTCGTGAAATAATCTCTTCCGGAAAGAACGTTGTCCTTTATGTCGTAGTAAGCTTCGACGAAGGCAGTTCTTCTATCGTAAGCTTTATCTCTGAACTGGTCCATAAAGTTCTCTTGTTCGCCGGCGTCTTCTTCCTGCGTTCTGAACTCTTTAAGCCCGACTATATCGGTGGAATACATAGTGCTCGAACCGGAGTAAACGGGATCGAGATAAACGTAGAAGTTAAACAAAACGTCCTTCATCGTGAGGTGAGAACCGTTGGAGAACCTTACGTCGTTTTTAAGAACGAAATAATAAGTGGTGTATTTAATTTCGCCGCTTTCGTCCTTCTCGTGGACGGTTATAAAGTCTTTGGCGATAACTTCCTGGTCGTCGCCATAAGTCACTTCGCCGTTCTCGTCGTTGCCGAGAAGAGCAAGTTGCGTCATTCCGACGACGGAACCGTCAGTTCCCGAAGTGGAGAAAAACGGATTGAAAACGCCGTCTACTTCCAACGTGGAAAATCTTAAAGCGTCCTCTTCGTTGTCGTAATACTTGTCATATCCGCTTGTCGATTCGCTTTCGCTCTCGCTGCTCGCAGAACTGCCGCCGCAAGACGAAACGCCGAGAATAATTCCGGTAGCCGCGCCGCCTACTACTACGACGCACAAAGCTATCGCGATTATCTTTCTTGCCAAACTTTTGGAAAGAAAATCTTTAACCTTTGCAAAAAAACTCATTTCTACTGCTCCTTTTTTAGTATATCGTGTTTAATATTTATCGTTATTTATCGTTGCTTATCGCCCGTTCGGCTTCGTTGCCTATTTGAACTTCATTGCCCGTTCGGGTTTCGTTGCCCATTCGGCTTCGTTGCCCGTTCCCGTTTAAACGTCGTTAATTAAGCGTCGTCGTCAAGCAAGTCGATTGCAACGCCTTTCGTCGTTTCCACCGTCGGAATAACGAAATCGCAATCCTTAATCGTCGCTTTTTCAAACTCTCTCGCGTAAATCTTCTCCGCTTTGAAGAAGAAATCCGCTTTGTTTCTGTTTGAAACGACCTTGCTCGTCGCCTTAACGTTCGTTATCTCCGCGCCCGTAATGCTTTCCGCAAACGACGAAACGTAAAATCTCGTAATGCTATCGAGAATTTTGACTTCAACTTTTACGTTTTCAAAATTCACGTTTGAAATCTTAATCGGAGTTTTAACCTCATCGTTTTCCGTTACGCCGGAAATCTTACCGAAGATACCCACGGCCATAGGCTCTTTTACCTTGCCGTTTTTAACGCATTCAATACTGTAATTTTTAAGCGAATAAGCGACTCCTTTCCCCTCAGGGTCGTAACTGTGAATTCCGAGGAAGTTCGGCTTGCCGGATTCGTTCAACGAGAACGCGTCTCTGAAACTGCTTTCGAGCTTTTCGCCGTTAAAATCGATGTCGTTCATAAGCAAAAGCGATTTGCCTTGACCTTTAACGTCGCTCTCGAAACTGAAATCCTTTGCGGAATACAAAAGAATATAATCGCCCTCGATATAATCGACGTAAACCTTTATGAGAACGTTGGTTTCGGATTCCTTAATATGCCCTTTCTCGTCGAAATACACTTTATCTTCCTCGGCGAGCCTGACGCTTTCGGGAATAAGCGTATATCCCTCGCGTTTGGAAGCCGCTTTGCGAATATCGCTCAAATTCTTTTCAAAAACGACGTTCCTGTTTGCATCAATCGAACTTACTTTTGTGAATTTACCGTTATCGTCGTAACCTATCACGTAAAGATACTCGATTTCCTTCTTCCACTTCGCGTAAAGCGTAACGCCCTCGTCGCCGACGACGTCGGTTGAGAAATCCCATTGCGTGGTGTAAGTTTCGTCCGTAAACCACCCGTCGAGAACGTAACCCAAGTTTGTGAGTTCGCTGTTTTTGTCCCCGTCTACGGGAAGGTCTTTTATAAGCCTCTTGGCGTTTGCGGGAAATTGATAGTAAAGGGTCACTTCGTCCTCGCCGTTCAAGTAAGTTCCGCCGCAAAGCTTATAGGTGACTTTAATCCCATTGTAAGCAGTTGAACTTCCGCATCCGACAAAAACGCACATAGCGCACGCCGCAATTAAAAATAAAATACCGAAAAGTTTGATTTTTTTCATTTTTTAGCCTTAATCGTTTATTTCAGGGGTTTTGCGACAGCATATATTTTCATAATAGTTTTTACTATTTTTCGTTATAGTTTCCGCTATTTTTTCGTAATAGCTTTCGCTATAATTTTTGCCTTGCGCAAAATGCCCATTCTAATACTTTTTTATTTTACCATTTTGCGAAAATTTAGTCAAACGAATTATTCTCGGTTGCACTCCGAGCGGCGATTTATATACATTTATTTGCTTATATTTGATATAAAATATACTTATATTGCATATTTTTATTCATTATACGCTGAAAATATGCAATTATACTTTATACCGACCGAGAAATATGCAATCGCTCTAACCCACGCCGAACGAGAAAAATGACGATATAGGCAACCGAAAAAAACGACAAGATAAAAGCCGCGAGCGAATTTCTTCGCCCGCGGCTTTGATTTAGTTTTCAAAAAGTATTGCTGTATTAAGCATTTCCTTTTCTACAAACAACGATTAGTTTACAATCAATATTCGTTAACGGTTTTACCCACCATATTGTAAACGTTGTCGGGTTTCAGTCCAGATGCCGTAAACGTAAGCGTAGAACCGTCAAGCGTTGCGGTCATAGTTTTACCAAGGAATCCCATATTATAGTTCTGTTCCGTAATCGTGAAAACAATTTCGCTTCCGTCAAACGTTGCCGTGAACTTATACTTATAAGAACCGTAAGTAAACGAGCCCTTCGCCTCAACTGCGTCGTCGAAAATAATCACAACTCCGTCAGTGTTCTTAAACTTCTTGTTCGCAAGAACGCTCTTGCCGAGCAAGGCCTTATTTTCTCCGATGCCGTAAGCGACTTTATCTTCGCCCTCGTAAATCGTAAGAGTTGTGCCGGATACAACGTAAGTTTTGCCTTCGCCTGCGCCGCCGAAA
>ERZ808278.1308-NODE-1308-length-10840-cov-6.367918_pt1 | contig 10840 bp, 8 predicted proteins | sample MGYA00521239_ERZ808278 | MGnify/ENA primary metagenome ERZ808278 (study PRJEB31516, sample SAMN03275600) | gut metagenome | biome: mammalia-associated habitat; material: feces | host: Papio cynocephalus | place: Kenya | collected 2012-07-17 ... | reverse complement strand
GGTGTTCGACTGACCTGCGGTGAGGATGACCACGGCAGGTTGTTTCTTGGCAGCCACAGGCATCAAAGTCAGGGCTGCGAGCATGATGCAAAGTATTTTCTTCTTCATTGTTTTTAAGATTGTTTTGCTATTACATATAGAGCTAAAGGCTCTGTTATTTTATTTATGTTGCAAAGATAATGCTTTTAACGAACAATTAGGTGTTGTTTTCGTTCAAATCAACTCCTAATCGTTCATTTTGGCATATTAGTACCCTTTGTTTTGTGTATAAAGTCCCTTCCTTACCTCAATTTGGCTTTGTGGGATAGGGTAGAGGTACATATCTGCTGTAACACGTGATGCGTACTGTTTGTAAGTGCCATTGGCAGTATTGTCATCATCATTAAACATCTTCTTGATAGTATCGATGTACTCATTTCTGCGTACCAAGTCGAACCATCTTACGCCTTCCTCGGCTAATTCGTAACGGCGCTCGTCTTGTACTGCTTTTTGGAATTCTGCCTCTGATAACGAAGCATCGATATCTGTAAGACCGGCACGTCGGCGAATCTTGTTCACCATCTCTCTGCCTTCCTCTGTGTTGCCCACACATTCGGCGTAGAGCAACATGATGTCCTCGATTCGGAGCAGCTGGAAGTTCTGAGGCCAGTAGGTGCGGTCCACGATGTTGGCATCCATGTCAGCCATCCCAAACTTGGCACGCTTCACCTTACTCTCGAAATACTTCACGTAGAATGTATTGCCCTCGCTAGTCGTTATATTTCCATCTTCGTCGATGTTTTGCTTGAGGTTGAGCGTTCCGTCAACTCTTTTGTCGATATATCCTTTGTTGTCCTCCGTTTTTTCGATGAAGTGGCGTTGAAGTCCTTGTTCGATATAGACATGTGTGCCTGTTACTAGATTGTTTCCACACCATTCTGTACCAGGATTGCTCGGTACGCTAAGTGCAACCATCGGATTGCCTTGCCCAGACTCTGCGATGTACTGTATCTCGAAGATGGCGTACTTGTTGTCGTTCTCGTGCAGCCAACATTGGTTCCAGGTGTCCATGTCTGCCATCCAATACTTGTTGTTGGCATTGGCATAGTCGATGACTTCTTTGAAGAGACGTTGTGCGTCCGCCTTCTTGTCTGTGTCGTTGATAGGGAAACCTGCCATCGTCAGATACACCTTTCCGAGGAATCCCTTGGCAGCGGTTCGGGTGAGCCGCTCGTTGTGTGCCTTGCCTTGGTAGTCGATGGCACTCTCGGCTAGATGTTCCACTGCATATTGTAGGTCGGGTACGATGATGTCGTTATAGACATCTACCGCCTCGCTCTGCCCCAGCTCAAACGACTGGTTGGTGGTGAGAATATGGGTAGGGGCTGGCACCCTGCCAAAGAATCTCACCAAGTCGAAGTAGGCGAGGGCACGGATGCAGCGAGCCTCTGCCGTGTATTGCTTCTTGGTGTTGGCATCGTTAAACTCTAGAGTCTCTATCTTGTCAAGTAATGTATTGGCAGCAGATACAATTTTGTAGTAATCGCTCCAACAGCTCGATACGATATTGTCGGTCAAGAGACCGTTGGCGTTGAATGTGGCTACGTCGGCGTAATCGTTTTGCTTGCTGTCGGTAAGTACCCATGTGTTGTCAGAGCGAAGCTCGCTCATGGCAAAGAGATACTTGGGGATGGGCTTCAACGTTCCATACAGACCAGTGAGGGCTTGTTCCATCTGCGCTTCAGTTTGATAGAAGTTGTCCGTGGTCTGTGTGTTCTTTGGCGTTACCGTCAGAAAGTCATCACAAGCCGTGAGAGTTAGGGTAGCTACACCTATTATTATATATTGATATAGTTTCATAATCGTTTGCTTGTTTAGAATTATAGATTGATTCCAAAGTTTCATTAGAACTGGATGTTCACTCCGAAGTTGAATGTTCTTGCTATCGGATAAGCTCCGTAGTCGTAACTGGAGATGCGGCTTGATGAGTTGTTGCTTTCTGGAGAGTATCCACCGTCGTAAGCATCAATCATAAACACATTCTCTATGCTGGCGCTGAGGCGGATGGCATCTACGAAAGCCTTCTTGGGCATTCGCCAGTTGTATGCCAGGGTTATATTCTTCAGTTTGATGAAGTCGCTGCTGTAGAGCCAGCGGCTGTCATATTCCTCGTTGATGCCTGATATCCATGCACAAGGTGTATGCCCATCTCCTGGGTCTTCCTCGGAGAACCACATATTCTTCCATTTTCTCAGCACATTCACGGATGTTCCCATTCCTTGACGGTCGAAGGCTCTTCCGATGGCTCCATAAATCTTACCGCCCGTCTGTGCGGTGATAAGGAAGGAAGCTGTCCAGTTCTTATACTTGAAGGTATTGGTCATACCGTAGGTGCAAGAGGGCTGTGGGTGTCCCATGTGTACTCGGTCAGCTTCAGTTATCTTGCCATCTGGTACTCCATTCGGACCGCTTACGTCACGATAACGTACCGATCCTACTACCGAACCTGTCTGGGTAGGGTAGCGTTTCAAGTCTTCGGCCGTCTCATATACTCCTACGGCATAATAGAGGTAATATTCTCCTGCGGGACGACCTACCTCGATGACTTGGGTGGAGTTGTCGTAACCCGTAAAGATGGTGGAGTTGGCTCCTAGGTCGATGACCTTGTTTTTGTTCCAAGAGAACTGTAGGTTGGTAGTCCAGCGCAATTTTCCTGTTAAGTTCTCTGTTTTCAACTCAGTCTCTATACCCATGTTACGAATGTTTCCTACGTTTGTGTAGCCTCTCGTATAGCCCATATCGGCTGGAAGGGTGATTTGGTAAAGCATGTCTCGGATGTTCTTCATGTAGAAATCAACCGCTAGCGAGATACGATTGTTGAAGAATCCAAGGTCGATACCTGTGTTCCAAGAATCGGTCTTCTGCCACCCCAAGTCATCGTTGGCGGTGCTGCCTGGCACATAGCCTGTGCTAAGTTTGCCGTCCTGGCTATAGTTGCTGTTGCTGAGCACGCCGTATGCCGAATTGCTAGGAATGGAATTAGAACCGTTCACACCATAACTTATACGAAGTTTCGCTTGGTTCATAATCCATTCTGGTCTCCAAAACTTCTCGTTGCTGGCTCTCCATGCTCCTGATATGGCAGGAAAAGTTCCCCATTTCTTGTTTTTTCCAAATCGACTGCTTCCATCTCTACGAAAACTGGCGTTGAATAGGTATCGGCTGTCGAAACCATATTCAGCACGAGCAAAGTAGGATACCAGTCGGTCTTCTGTATTGTAAGTGGCAGATACGTTCTTTAGCGTGACAGTGGTCATATCGGAGAAAGCTCCATTTAAAGCATTGTTAGGATATTGAGTGGCTCCGATGCTATAGGAACTTCCGTCCTTGGTCATCTCTACCGACCATCCACCTACCATATTGAGGTGATGCTTGCCGAAGTCTTTGTTGTAGGTGGCGGTGGCTTGACCTAGAAACTTATGGCTGCGACTTCCCGTCCAACTTCCTGTGCTATAGTATCCTTCAGGATAGGATGCCCAATATCTATTGAGCGAACTTGGGGTGAAGCGATGGCGCTCACTGTTGGAAAATAGCCAACTGCCTAGAACTTCTGCAGTAAGTTCTGGAAGAACTTGATAGCGTGCGAAGGCTGATGAATTGATTCGGACTTTTTCGTCGCGATAGCTAGAATACTCCATGTTGGCTACAGGACTGGTGGTGCTGCTTGCCCAAAGATACTTGCCATAGGGTTGGGAACTGGTATAAAGACCTGCGTCGGCTTCTGCCACGGGAGCTAGCGTCAAGGCTTGCTGTGCGGTATTGTCTTTGCCATCTACATTTCCTCCCTTGGTTACGGTGAATTGCGGAGCCAAGTCAATCCCCAGTGTCAGTTTGTCTTTGATGGTGGTCTGTGCGCTTATCTTGAGATTGATTCGTTGGAATCCAGTGTTGATGACGATGCCGTCTTGGGTGATATATCCCAATGAAGCACGATAGTTGCTCTTCTTGTTGCCAGAAGATATGGAGAGGTTGTAGTTCTGGGCGAGTGCGCTTTGGAAGATGGCTTTCTGCCAGTCGATGAGGGCGATCCCCCCATAGTTGGGCATATCCCAGCGTGGGTCGTTCACATAGTTGGCGCTGGCACTGCCTATGATAGCTAATCGTTCGGCGTAGCTATCTGTAGCTTTGGCACCTTTCTGTCCATATTGGTTTACATAGCGCACATTGTTAGACTTCTTTCTCCATTCTATCCATTCCTCTGGACTCATGATGTCCATATAGCGTTCGGGGCTGCTTAGTGAGTAGTCTGCACTGAAGGTGACTCTCGTTTTGCCGTCGTCATTGCCTTTTTTCGAGGTGATGATAATCACGCCATTGGCACCTCGACTTCCATAGATGGCACTAGAGGAGGCATCTTTTAAGACTTCGATGCTTTCGATGTCTTGCGGGTTGACATTTACAAGGTCGAAGTCTTCGTCCATAGGAACTCCATCCACTACGTAAAGAGGATTCGAGTTTCCGCTCTCATTGATGGAGGTTGCACCACGAACATTGATTTGCACTCCACTTCCTGGGGCACCGCTGGTGGTGCGTACTTCTACGCCTGCCAGTTCTCCCTGTAAAGCACTCGCCACATTGCTTACGGGGCGGTCTTTCAGTTGGTCACCTTTTACTTTGGCTACGGCATTGGTAACGTCACCTTTCTTAACCGAGCCATAGCCAATGACTACCACCTCGTCCATTAGCTTGGTATCGTCTTTTAGGACCACATCCATTTTGCCAGCTTTCACTTTCATTTTTTCCGTCTTCATTCCTATGTAGGAATATTCAAGCATAGTTGTGTTGCTTGGCACTTCGATGGTATATTTGCCATCTAGGTCGGTGATGACACCTGCCGTACCCGCCTTGATGGTTACGCCTATCAGGGGCTCTCCATTCTGGTCGGTCACGGTTCCTTGTACTGTCTTGGTGCTTTGTGCCAAGCTGCTGAGACTGGCACTTGCTAGCATGAGGGTGAACAATATTTGTTTCATACCTATTCTTCTTCGATTGCTTTAAATTGTTTCCAAATCTCTTGTTCCTCGTAGAGATTCTTGCTTCCACTTGGAACGTATAGCGTGGTTTTGCTTATATATTCTCCAAAGGCCTCATTTGTAGTTGTGGGAGGTGTGGTGGCCTGAATATGTAATTCTTTTAGCCCATTACAGTAGCCGTATCTATTATTGGTTGATTATCAATATTATACGACCTAAACGGTAGAAAAGTGACAGCATGGGGTCTGTTTGTATACGAAAAGGGCTAACTTTAACGTATTTAACTTTTGATTACATCGAAAATTATAAAAATGGAATTGGATGGGGTGTTTCTACCGAACCCATAATTTGGCAAACAAAAGTTATCCAATGATATTTTAAAGGGTACCGGTTGAAACAACTCCATCAAAGGATGTGATTACAAATCATACCCTTATTCTATGAGAATCGAGAAAATGTAGCCCGCTATACTACATTTTCGTCGATTTTATACTTTTCAAACGTAGTTTTCTCATCATTTATGCCGTATTTTGAAAGAAAAGAGTTATTTTTGCGGTATAAAATATGATACTAATATCAAAAATAGTACTCTAATATGATATTTGAACGTAAGAAATACTTGGATGAACTTATCGCAGGGCGTGGCAATGGTCTTGTGAAGATTATAACGGGTGTCAGACGATGCGGAAAGTCTTTTCTGCTGTTTGACATCTGGCATAACTGGCTGTTGGAAAATGGGGTGACTGATAGTCACATCATCGAAATACAGCTTGATGACTTCCGAAATAGACGGTTGAGAAAGCCTGATGCTTTGCTCGACTATATAGACTCCAAGGTTGTGGATGATGGTAATCCTTATTATATAGTCTTGGACGAGGTGCAGCTTGTTGAGGAATTTGTAGAGGTTATTCTTAGTTTGACGCACATGAGGAATGTGGATGTGTATGTGTCAGGTTCAAACTCTCGTTTTTTGTCAAGCGATGTCGTGACAGAGTTCCGAGGCAGAGGTGACGAGATACGCATCTGGCCTCTCACCTTTGACGAATACTTTAATGGTATTGGTGGCGATATACGCAAAGCTTGGTTGGATTACTATACTTTTGGAGGACTGCCACAAGTGGCTCTATTGGAAACGGAAGAAAAGAAAACAGATTATTTGCGTGGTCTGTATGAAACGACTTATCTGCGTGACGTAATTGAGCGTAACCATCTGCGTAATCCTGAAGGAATGAAGGAATTGGTGCGTGTGCTTGCCTCGGGCATTGGTTCGTCAACCAATCCAACGAGAATAGCCAATACCTTTCAATCTGCACAAGGGGTAACCATAAAAAGAGACACTATAAAACAATACATTGACTATCTGAAAGACTCTTTCTTGATAGAAGAAGCTTTGCGCTATGATGTGAAAGGAAGAAAATATATTGGTACCGAGACAAAATACTACTTCGCAGACATCGGCATTCGTGCTGCCATTCTCAACTATCGACAGCAAGAAGAAACGCACATTATGGAAAACATTATCTATAATGAGCTTCGCAGTCGTGGATATAATGTTGATGTAGGATTGGTAGAACTTGGTGGCAAGGATGAGAACGGCAAGTTTGTCAGAAGGCAGTTGGAGGTTGATTTCGTGGTAAACCGTCCTCCATATAGAGTTTATATCCAGTCAGCTTTTCACATGCCTACGCCAGAAAAGGAACAGCAAGGGCGACGCCCATTATTGTCAATCAATGACCACTTCCGCAAGATTGTCATTGTTGGTGATGATATTCATCGCAAAGAAGATGAACTCGGCGTGTTGACTATTGGATTATTGGATTTTCTGACGGATAAGAACTTGTTGGAGCAAGGATAAATCTCAAAAAAACTATTTTTTGCAGGCAAGATTCTTGCTTTTTGATGATTTAATAAGTAGAAACTAAAAAGCAAGAAATATGAGAATTACAAAGAAAACAATTCTAGCAATAGGTCTGATAGCCAGTTCGCTCACGCTGAACTCATGCGATGACAATGATAACAATGAGGTGTTACAGCGCCCAACTGCCCTTGTAACGGTGTATCCTTCTGCGCCTGACGGCTTCTTCATGCAACTTGATGAATCAACGTCGCTTGTACCTACCAATATGAAAGCCTCTCCGTTTGGAGACAAGAAAGTGAGGGCTTTGGTGAACTATACAATAGAAGAGCGAAACTACGGAGGCACCCAACAGAGTGTGTATGTAAATTGGATTGACAGCATCCGTACCAAACAGCCAGTAATGACGCAAGGATCAGAAGAAAAAAATGCGAAAGCATTTGGAAATGACCCTATTGAAATTGTCCGTGATTGGGTTTCTGTTGCCGAGGACGGATATGTAACGCTCCGCATACGCACATTGTGGGGAGGAACTACCAAGCATGTCATTAATCTTGTGAGCGGTGTGAACAAGGACAATGTATATGAGTTCGACTTGCGCCACAATGCCCAAAGTGACACCAACGGAAGAATGGGGGATGCACTTATAGCATTTGACCTCAACTCACTATGGAAGAAACATCCTAAAGAAGTGAAAATAAAACTCAATTGGCTGTCGTTCAGTGGTAGAAAGTCTGCCGAACTGTCGCTCAAAATGCATACGGTCACATCGGTGTATAATGCCGAAACACCCTCATTTTTACATCGTATAGAATAAAATTCGAAAAAAATATATTTTCCTCAGGCAAGATTTTATATTGCTCTTCATTTAAGGGAATGAGAGTACTCGAAAAAAGTATCGTGCCAAGGCTGTAGATGGACGCATATTCATGCCGTGGCGCATAAGTTAAACGACAAAATCATAGAAAAAAATGAAATCAATGAAATTCTTTAAGTTTGCAACATTAATCGTTTGTGCCGTATTTGCAGTGGCATTTGCTTCATGCTCTGACGATGACGACAACACTCCCGCTATCAAGTTCAATCCTTCAACCGTTTCAGTTGCCGTTGGCGGCACACAGAATGTAAAGGTAGCAGGTGGATATGGTACTTATACCGCTAAATCAAGCGATGACAAGACCGCCACCGTAACTGTTGACAAGGCTACAATTACGGTAAAAGGAGTTAAGGCTGGCAAGGCTACAGTTCTTGTTACTGACTCCAAGAAGGTGACTGGCAGTTTGAGTATTACCGTGGTTGATGGTGTTGTGGTAGACAAAGCCAAGACGAGTGTGGCAGTTGGTAAGGAAGATGTAGTAAACATTAGCGGTGGAACAACACCTTATACGGCTGCAAGCAAAGATGCCAAGATAGCCACTGCAACCATCAAGGACACCAAACTTACCATAAAGGGCGTGAAAGCCGGAAGCACAACTATCACAATCACAGACAAAAACAAAAAAACAGCTACTGTGGTTGTTACGGTAACAAAATAAAAGACTCGTTGTTACGGGATAGTGCAAATGCTTTTGCTGTATGGTAAAGGCATTTGCACTTCGCTGTTCCCCAAGCTTTTTACCCTATAAACATCATGTTCGGCATAACATTCAGAAAAGAAACAGAAGAGGAACGCTGGTTGCGAAAGGCACTCGATGGCGATAATGCTGCCACCGAGTGGATTTATCGCAGGCATGTGCGATACCTGTCTGCACTCTGCTCGCGCTACATCACAGAAGACGAAGACATCAAGGACGTGCTACAAGAATCGTTCATCAAGATATTTTCTTCTCTGGATAGTTTCAAGTATCGTGGAGAGGGGGCTTTGAAAGCATGGATGGCAAAAATTACTCTCAATGAGACTCTGAAGTTTGTACGCAACAACAGCCGTTTGACCATTGATAGTATTGATGATAAAAATATGAACATTGCAGATGGCGACAGTATGGAGACTGAGGACATACCTACTGATGTACTTCATCAATTTATACGGGAGTTGCCCGATGGATATCGAACAGTATTCAACCTCTATGTTATTGACGACAAGAGTCACAAGGAGATAGCCCAATTGCTCGGCATTAAGGAGAATACTTCAGCTTCGCAGCTGCACAAGGCCAAATCAATGCTGGCGCAGAAGATAAAACATTATAGAACCATCAATTCCATTTAAAGTATGAAAAATAATTGGCAAAAAGACATACACGACCGTTTGGGCAAATATGAAAAAGATGCGCCAAAAGGACTTTGGGAGGACATCCGCAAGGGGATAGCCGATGAGAATGGTGGTGGCTATATGCATAACGGCAAGTCTTTCAAACCCTATTGGCTACAGCGCACAGCCTATACTGCTGCCGCTGCAAGCGTGGCTTTGTTGATAGGATATTCAATATATTCTGAATACGCAAACGATGGGCAAACTCCATCAGAAATGACAAAACCACAAATAGCACATACACCAGCAGAGCCATCCCCTAAAGGTTATATCGTTGCTGACGACTGCAATAATCCTATTGCATGCAACTCGCCTATGCCACGCATTACGACCATAGTATACAAATCTGTTGGTGACATTGATACATTGCCATCTTATGCTAATGATGAGAAATCTTTGGGAACAGCGTCTGACAACCATGAGTGGGATGATTCAAACAGTTCAAAAGAAACGAATACAACTGCCGACAAAGAAAATTTGCCGACACGTGAGAATGAGAGTAAGAAAGCAAACAATTATCATCACAACAACAATTACGGCAGTCTTGTCGCTTACAACTCTGACGCAAGGCGTCACGCCTCTTCGTCCACATCGCCACGTTGGACTGTAAGTACAAGTGCTATGGGAGCGATGGAGGCATCAAAAACCATAACATCTATTGGCGACCCTGTCGTTGGAACTGGTCCGGATGATTCTGACTGGGAGGACAACCCTATGCTCGGCATTAACTTATTCAATCAGGGAAAGGAAGTGAAGATGGAATACAAGCACCACTTGCCTGTACGCGTAGGTGTGAAAGTGGCATATACACTTAACGAGCATTGGAGCATCGAAAGCGGACTTACATACACTCGTCTCTCTTCCGACATGAAAGACGGAACAAAAGAGAACTACTTTACTGGCGAGCAAAGGCTAAACTATGTAGGAATGCCTGTAAACATGAAATATAATGCATGGTCATACAAGAGACTCAATCTATATGGCTCGGCAGGTGTACTTGCAGAAAAATGCGTATCGGGAAATTTCACCAAAGAATATGTCATCAACAACACGACAAAGAAGAGAGAGACTGTCAGCATAGACAGCAAACCCTTACAAATGTCAGTAAATGCGGCATTCGGCATGCAGTTTGACGTACTTGATAATGTAGGCATTTATGCAGAGCCTGGTGTGAGCTATCATTTCGACGACCATTCTTCGCTACAAACTATATATAAGGAGAAACCGCTGAACTTTAATCTCAATGTAGGTATAAGATATACCATAGACAAGTAACAAACAAGAAATATAAAATTATAATGAAGATGAATACAATAAAGACATTGGCATTAACTGTCATCATCATCGGCATGGCGTCATGCGCCAGCACCCAAAAGTCTCAAATGGTAGGTACATTCGGCAAGAGTACAAAACTAACGGCTGAAGATGACTCTCTTTTCAAAGCTGTTGTTCTGTCACATAGTGACTTGCAGTTGAAACCAGTCAAGGTTTCTCGTCAAGTTGTAGCAGGAATGAACTATTGCTATGAATGCGTGGATAACAACAAAAAAAAGGTTGAGGTTGTCGTTTATAAGCCACTTCCAGGACAGGGCGATGCCCGCATATTAAGCATTGGCGGAAAGGAATATACGGAATAGACGACTAACTCGACAAGTGTTATCCCTGATGATTCCTAGTGATATATGCTTAGCGGGCAAACTATTGCTTTAATAAAATAAAAAATGT
>ERZ808278.1307-NODE-1307-length-10844-cov-5.731115_pt1 | contig 10844 bp, 19 predicted proteins | sample MGYA00521239_ERZ808278 | MGnify/ENA primary metagenome ERZ808278 (study PRJEB31516, sample SAMN03275600) | gut metagenome | biome: mammalia-associated habitat; material: feces | host: Papio cynocephalus | place: Kenya | collected 2012-07-17 ... | reverse complement strand
CGAGCGGCGCGTAGATCGGGCTGTTGTAGCCAGACAGCACCACGGCGCCATCATAACGCAGCAGCGTCTGGATCAGCTCCTCGTGGTCGCTGTCGCGCAGCTCATGCTGATAGCCGCCGGCCTTGCGGGCGCCCAACACGTACGGCGGGTCGCAATATGCCAGCCAATCGGGTCCGGCGAAGCGTTTGAGGACGTCGCGCCAATCGCAGCACTCGATCTGGACGCGCTGCATGCGCTGATGCACGCGCGGCAGGTTGTCGAAGCTGCTGATCCATTGCGCGGTCTGTGATGACATGCCGGAGCTGGATTGATTGACCGACGTCCCCCAGGACTTGCCGAACATGCCGCCGAAACTCTGCCGCGCCAGATAATACCAGCGGACCGCCTGTTCGACCGGATCGTGGATGCCCGGCCAGGTGCGGGCATACTCCTCGTAAAGCTCGCGGCTGACAGGCAGGAGCGCCGCACGTGCCATGAACTTGCCAAACAGATCGACGTCGCTGATCACTCTGAAGAAGTTGACCAGACCTCTGTTGACGTCATTGTACACCTCGACCTCGGCTTGTGGTTTGGCAATCAGGATGGACGCTCCGCCTCCGAACGGCTCCAGATAACGTTTGTGGGGCGGCAGTGCAGCAAGGATGGCAGATTTGATACGGGATGCGCCCTTGCCTCCGAACCACGGAAACGGCGCGCGAATTGATGTTTGCATAAATGATGACTCCTTGGGTTGATCAGGCGGCTGCCTGAATGTGAATGTCTTCCGCGGCGGCATCGGCGGGGATCAGGCTGCCTGTGAGGAGCCTCCATGCAAGAGCAGCCACTGCCGGTACCTGACCGTTGCCAATGGCTCTGACCGGCTCCAGTGCGCCGGCCAGCCCATCAGCGTCTCGCACAGCAAGACCGTCGGAAACAAGTCGTGCGCCCTGAGCATCCTGCAATGCAGGGAGTGGATCTGGGCACCATAGGTGCTCCGCAGCAGAGCCGCTTTGCTGACTCCGGGCGTCAGGTCTTTGCCCATGGACGCCGTGACGCATCCCCAGGATCCAGATGCGTTTGCGGATGATCGGATATCCGAGATCGTCAGCTCCCAGCACACACCATTTCGCATCATACCCCAGCGCGGCAAGCGTGCCGAGGACCACACCGAGACCTCGTCCGGCGAGCATAGGGGAGTTCTCGGCAAAGACAAACGCCGGGCGAATTTCAGCGACAACTCGCGCCATCTCGTGCCAGAGTCCGGATTTTTTCCCGGCAATTCCCGCGCCCTTGCCGCAAGACGATATATCCTGGCAAGGGAAGCCGCCTGAAATACAGAGCTCGTCCCGGATCGAGCACAGCCAGTGGATGTACCCTGCGCAGTCCGGGTTGTCTGACCGGAAAGTGGTGATGTCATCCCAGACCGGGAAGACCGGCAGGCAGAGATCTCTTTGTCTCTGAAGTAGAACAGTGCGGCAATACGGCTCGATCTCAACTGCTCCAACAGTGTGATGTCCGAGAATCTGCTGCGCGAGAATGCCTCCGCCAGCTCCGGCAAATAATTCCAGCTCATACATAATGACCTTTCGGTTTTTGGTGATGTTTTTCTGAAAATAAAAAGCCCCGGCGGTGGACAGCACAGAAATCCGATGCTACATTACGCATACACCATCTTGCGGTAAAATCGGAACTGGCGGTTCGTCGCCGGGGCTGAGGGCGGCATGGTTCTGGTAAAACCTGCCGCTCCCGCATCTCTTATTTTTTACGCTACATCATGATGACCTCCTTTTGGTTTTGTTAAAAAGGCACATCGGAGAGTTTGTCCTGCTCCTGATCCAGACGGGTTTTGAGCGCAGTTGCATAGGCATCCCGCTCCATCGCCCGGAGCGCGCGGACGACTGCCTTGTCGCCCTCGGCTGTGAGCTGCTTGGACGATGTGACTCCTGCCACGCGCATCAGCAGCGCGCGGTACTCGCGGTCAGACATCCGGAGCTTGGATTTGATGGTATGGATGGCGGCGATACTCATAGGAACACCGCCACGGCCTGAAACTCTGCACCACCGGGCGCAGTTTCAAGGCGGAAGTAACATTGACAGTGCAGCGCGCGGGCGGCGTCCAGACACGCGAAGCACCACGAGTCAAGCGAACTGCCACGACCCTCGCGGTACTGTCGTATGGAGTTGACCAGCTCGTTGGTGTTTTGGGAAAAGCGGCATTCCACTTTTAATTGCATTTTGATCTCCTGATTGGTTTGATTTTCTGCATGGCACTGTACAGCGCAGTGAGCTCGCTGCCGGTGAGATGTTCCGCGCTGCCTGGAAAGAGAAAAAAGCGGATGCAGCGATACACCGCTTTTTTCTCTGTGACGGTCAGACGTCTCGGCCTGGTGCGCGGCAGGTCAAACAGCTCCGGCTGCATCATTGATCTGCCCGACTGCACAGCGGTATTGATGTGCGATAATGCCTGCATGGTACCGCGCATAAGCCCTGGCGCGTCCGGCGGAAATGTAACTGGCGAGCGGCGAAAAATAGCCGCGTCCGGAGCTGCACGGTACTGCGAGCAACCGGAAATTATAGGCTCCGGTCGAGGTGCGGAAAATTTCCAGACTGAAATCCATTTTACGTTTTGCCATGACGCCCTCCTTATTTGTCTTCCGGCCAGACGCCGGCTTTTTTACGCCAGGTGATCGCCAGTTTGAGGTCGCGCGGACTGATTTTGCGATTGGATTCGCGCGCAATCTCCTCGGCACGGAAGAGGTCCTTGAAAAGCGTTCGGAGCTTGCCGTCACGCTCGGCGCAGCTTGCCAAGGCATACGACACCACGTCCTCGCTCACCTCTCCAAAAAATGAAGTAAGGACTTGACGCACCTCATCCCGGCGCGGCAGTTTCGGAATCTCGACCGGGAATTCCAGACGGCCAAGGAACTGTTCAAAGTAATCGGCTGACCGGCCCCGTTTGATTTCGGCGAGGTACACATCGGTAAAAATCAGCGCGACTGCGCAGTGATACATGTCATGCAAATCCCGCAGCACCTCAATGGCGCCGCCCGGTTTGCCTGATTTGTTGAGCAGGTGACCAGCCTCGTCAATGATGATGACGTTGCGTGGCGTAATGGCTTTACTGAGATTGGCGATGATTTCTGCGTTGCTTCCAGCGCAGGCAAGACCGAACGCGCGGGCAATCATCAGGATCAGCGCGCGGCTGCCGCACTCCGAAGGGCAGCGCAGATATTTGGTGCGACCGTGGTTGTTTTCCTGTGTCCACCATTCGGCGGTATAGGTTTTCCCGCGGCCGGTCGGGCCAGTAATATAAACCATGGCAGAGTTGTCGCGGGCATAGTCCAAACCCTCAATGATTTTGTCGGCGACGATTGTATGCACCAGCGGACGCTGTTTTGACAGGCGGCGTTTGAGCGCATCAATCGCAGCAAAGACTTCTTCGTGGATGGACGCTGCAATGCGTCCGGTAAAAAGCCCGCGCAGCTGTTCCCAGTCTGCCGGCTTGTAGCCGAGCTCGCGGCAGAGCGTGAATTTGTTCTGTGCCAGACACCCGCAGTAATACCCGTACAGCCAAAGCACTTTTTCTTTTTCTTCTTCCGGGTACTTTTCCACGCCAGCCATGACTGCATCAAACTGCAGCGGCACTTTTCTGGTTGCAACGGGTTCGACGTTTTGGTTTTCAGTAGACATCGTCTTCTTCTCCTTCTTCTTCTTTTTTTGATTTTGATATGATCTGATTCACGGCGGCGAGTTCGTCGTCGGAAACATCGTCAGTAAGTTTCAGTTTGCTGTTTTTTGACAGTACGGCGTCCGCTTCGGCGATCGCCGCCATTTCTTCGCTGCTCAGTGCCGGCTTTACCGGTACTGGGTTTTCCGCAGCAAATACCGGATCGGCTGGTGCAAGGCGGCGGAAATGATGATCTTTACCTTTGATTTTGAGGATCGCATCCCGGTGGACAAAACGCGGATTGGTGCCAAGGGTCAGCAAATATTCAATCACGCTGACGCCATATTGTCCGCCGGTCAGACTTTTCAGCTGACTCATAACCCGGCTTGCCTGATGCCGCTGGCGAGCCATCCGTTCCCTCAGCAAAGTCTGCTGTGCCTCATCATCACCTGCAATCGCCTTGACGGCTTCGCGGGTGCGGGCAATCCCCAGCGGCGTACCGTTGGGTGCGCAAAGCAACACCATTGATGGATCCCAGGGATTTGTCTTGACCAGCACTTTAGCGCCGTATGAGACCTCATCCGTGTAATACAGCTCGCCGTTGATCTGCACTGCCGGGCCGCGTCCGACCTGACGCATACCGACCGGACGCAGAAAAGCAAATGCCAAAGCCTCGTCCGAAAAGGCCGGACGCTGCGGCCGGGTCTGCCAGATTTCCGCTGGCGACTTGCCGCGATGGATGCGCCCGGACTTGGGCGTGGCATGCGTTTCATCAAGCCAGGCACGGAAAATTTTTGTAAAAACATCCAGCGTAGGAAGCTCTTCCGGATGCGCATCAAAGTAACTTGCTTCATCCGTGCGCTGGAGCGGATTGGAGCCCAGATAATCCGGAAAGCGTTTATCAAAAGATTTCATCATGCCCATGAAAAAACGCTCTACGGTTTTTGCTCTGGCGTTGAAGGCTTCCGCATTTTTAAGCTGTATGCCCAACTCATTGAAAATGCAATGTCCGTATCCGTCCACCTCAATCGGACGAGCAAAACCCTGCGCGCAGTAATCTTTTCCGTTGTCAAAGTAGCACATCGCCGGCGGCTGGTTGCCGTTGTTGAGACAGTAACTTGCCAGCACGCGGATCAGAGTCGTGGCATTAACCGGTTCGACAGTGATTTCCCAGCCGGCCAGATACCAGCTGCGCGCATCCATCAGCGCGGCAATCGTCGGGCGCACTGCAATCCATTTGCCATCGGCATTGAGCACGCGGACTCGCGTGTCAAACGTGCGAGAGTCACCAATCAGCAGTTCACCCGGCTGCGTATCTGACCAGTCGCGCAGTATGTAATCGCAGCAGGAATTTTTCCAGGCTGTTTCTCCATCGCGGCCGCGCACCACGACTTCAGCCGGCAGGCTCTTTATATAATAATATGCCTGCGTGATCGTTGGAACCACGGCTTGCGGATCGCGTTTTTTGAGCAGACTGCAGGCGATCCGCCAGCATTTGCTGAGATCTGCGTGATTCGGATGCAGATAAAATTTACAGAGTTCTTCCCAGAATTTTGCATCGCCAGCTTTGCTGCCTCGTGTACCTGTTTTATATTTGGGCGCCAGTGCCAGAAGCGATTCTTCGCTGGTCGATCCAGGCTTGAGCAACCGTTTCCAGTTGCGGTAATTGTTGTACGTCAGCTGAGCCTTGCCGCGCTGACCGGAACTCAAAAGGATCCGGAACTGATCCTTGCATTGTACCGCGACCTGCAATACCGCCGCTTGGGTGCTGAGTCCCTGCATCTGCCGCTCCCGCACCAGATTCAAAAACAGCAGACGTTCCTGTGCTTCCGCTCTGGCCGATGACGACAGCACCGGCATCTCCGACTGTCTCAGACTCTGCATCATCCGTGTGGTTGCCACAGGGGACGTCGTGTGCAAATCCGCTGTCATCATCCGTGTGGTTGCCACAGGGGACATTATGTGCAAATCCGTTGTCATCATCCGTGTGGTTGCCACAGGGGACGTCGTGTGCAAATCCGTTGTCATTTCCCGTGTGGGCACCACAGGGGATTCCGGGTTGCGCAAACCGGTTGTCATTTCCCGTGTGGTCGCCACAGGGGATTCCGGGTTGCGCAAACCGGTTGTCGGCGGCTCCTGCCGTGTGGTCACCACAGGCGCAGGCGGACGAAAGAGATTGAACAGTCCCATTATCAATGTCCTCAGCAATCATCGACTCAATTTCCGTTACCTGATCCAGTAACGCCTGCTTGAGCTTGAGCAGTGTGGGTATATCTTTGACCGGCTGCCGGCTCTGCTGCATGACATACGCGCCCAGCAGGTTGGCTCCGGCGTTGAGAAATTTCCGGACGCGATCCGGAGCGACCTGATCGTCCAGCAGTTCTTTTTCCGTGGCGAGATCCAGACGATCCAGCGCGGAATCAAAGCACGGCAGCTCCGGAGCAGAAGTATTGTCCGGAATGTCGGACATGTCCAGACCCAGAAACCGGGCAACGGCACGGCGAACTCCGCTGCGATCCATGCCGGCAACGTCGTACTGGCTCAGGAACGCGGGGATCTGATCCGGACGCAGGCGGCTGATGGCAAGCAGTTTGTCGCCGGAAAGCGACACCAGCGTTTTGTAGATACGCACCTGGTCCCGCATCGCCAGCAGCAGTTTTCCCATCTGGGCGCGGTGATAGATTTCGCATTTGTCGAACCCGGTCGTTTCCACCGCCCAGCGCATCCAGCCTGCCGGATCATTGGGGAAATCGTCCATCTGCGCTCCGGCAATCAGCAGTGCAGAAACCGGGGTTGAAATTTTTTCCAGTCGCAAGATTCCGGACAGCGCCGAGCCTTTTTCCGACACTCCGTCCGGCAGCTGACCAGCCAGAATATTTTCAAAAGTCAGTGTCATGTCACTCCTCCATCAGACTCTTGTCGACGGTGTAGCTGGCGACTTCGCCGGTGCGGAGCTCCACGCCGGCAATGGTCAGACCATCCGTCAGCGCTTTTTCCAACGCCTTCTTGTCCAGCCGCTCACTGACGATCACCGCCGGGATCTGCTGCGCCTTGCAGCTGATCAGCGCGGACGCCTCATCCAGAATCTCCACATTGGAGACCGTACGCAATCCGTATTTGCCGTAATCGGTCTTGCGCTGACGCGGTTTCACAAAACGTTCGCCGTGCAGCAGGATGTACTGCGCCAGCTTGCCGGCGTCCTGTTTGAGTACCTCGCGCAGACTCGCCACATCGGCGTCCGCATTGGACTTGAGTTCGGCAATCTTTTTCTCGTAGCACGCCAGAATCTTGTTGATCCGGACGGTCAGCAGCGCAATGCTGAGGTGCAGCGCGTCCGCGTCCTGCACCGTCATGGCGCGGATTTCGCGGTCATCGGCAATACGTTCGGACATCATGCACCTCCCAGCAGAAACGTCTGCGCAAATTTTTGTGCGAGCGCATTGTTCCTGCCCGCAGCCATGTTGTAAAACGAGGCGCTGCAGCAGCCCAACGCGGCGCAGATGTCAGCAACGCGCCAGTTCTTTTTGAGATACGTCAGCGCATCCTCGACAGTGCTGATTTTTTCATCTTTGAGTTTTGCGCACATTTCATCGCGCAGCGCATCCTGCGATTTTTTCGATTCTGCGTCGATCTGATCGTCGTAATCTTCAGGCAGAAAATCGTCGGCGTCATCGCTGTCTTCGGGATCGGCAGGCACGGCGAAATCCTCATCGCCCATCGCTTCCAGTATCTGGTCGAGCACGGTCAGCGCGAAGTCGTGCTGATACTCGTCACGGATGCCGGCGCAGTACAGACGCAGCACGTCCACGGCGATATGGATTTTTTTGTAAGTCTTGTAATACATGTAAGTTCCTTTCAGATTCGGTTTTCCGGGATGAAATCGTAGGCGTCCTCCGGCAGCTGCACGTTGTCCAGATGGTACTTGACCGTGCTCGCGTTGACTTTGAGCAGACCAGCCATCTGTTTCAGCGTCATCTCCGGGCAGAACGCAGCCCAGAAGTTGCACCACGCCCAGTCGTGGTTGTCCGCGGCGCGGAGCATCAGAGCGACAATGCGGCGCGGGTCGCAGCAGATCTCCTCCACGCTCCGGAGCGTCCGGCGCAGCGGGACGGTCTGACCGTCGATCCGCACCGTCGCCCGGTTCAGCTCTGCGAGCGTCCGGCAGTGCTGCGCCGCCCTGGCAATCTCCAGCACCGCCGCCAGGGACAGCTCGACAACCTGGACGCGCGGATTGGTCTCCGCCGTCTCCTCGTCGAGACCGTCGCGGAAATCCGCGCCGCCATCCACCGCGTTGAGCCGCTCGACCAGATCACTGTCGTAAATGATCTCCACGCCCATGACAGATCACCTCACACCTTTGAGGGTGAAAGTGATTTCGCCGTTCAGCCTGCCCCGCAGTATTGAGTTCATCATTTCCATCACGCCCGTTTTGATAAGCAGGGCGTGCAGTTCGATTTCTTCGACGATTTCCTTGTCCGTTTTTTGCCGGATGGCTTTCTGATTCTGATTCGGCTCAGGCTCTTTGACTTCCTTCTTTGCCGGCGCCGGACCGTCCGTCACCATGTCGCCTTTGAGACAGACGATAATTTTTCCTGCCGTCTCTGCCGCCGGAGTTGCGCCGCCGTGCAGGATCCGGTGCAGCGTCGCTTTGCCGATCCCGATTGCGCGCGCAGTGGCGTTGAGGCCTTTTGTCCTGACCATGTCCTTGAGTTGGTTGAGTTCCTGAGCATTGAGAGCTGTTTCCATTTTTGCACTCCTTTTGTTGTGTCGCCGGCGACATGCCGGCTTATCCTTTAATCATGCCGGCGCAGACCAGCGCCAGCGTTGTGATATTGACGGCCGCAATCGTGACCGCTCCGAAGTTAATCATCATTTCTGCCATGCCGCACCTCATGCGTCTTCGGGCGTACCAAACGCAGCGATATAGTCTTCCGTGTCGCAGTGCTCCTCCATCCACTCCTTGGCTTCCGACTCGGAAAGGACCCGGAGTTTGGCACCGCCGCACCAGCTGTTGTTCCCGCACAACCGCGCATACGGCGTATTGGCGCCGCCTTCACCTGCCAGAAAATACGCGCCTTTTTTGGTTACGTATAATTCCTCGCTGATCCGGTAGAAATCTCCGCAGGTTCTGCCATTCCAGTACGATCCGAGCAATTTTGCTGTTTCCGTATTGTACAATTTGCCGTTGATGACTTTTTTCATTTCGATTTGCTGTTTTAACAAAACCATTTTGTTTTTCTCCTTCTTTTTTATTTTGGGTTTATGATTTGCTGTTCGGTTCCCGCCGGGACGTTGATCGCCGACCCGACGTTGATTGTGATTTTTCCTGCCGCCATAATCAGGATGATCAGCATCGCGAGGACGACATAAAATCCGCAGCCGAGGTCATGTTCCACCGTGACCTCGATTTTTCTTTCCGGTGTAATCAACTTGCGTTCCGTCATTTTTCCACCCCGTTTTTGTTAAACATAATTACGATGCCCGGAAGCTGCGTCAGATATGACGACGGAAACTGATGTTTAACAGGGATGCTGTTATCCACCAGAATGAAATCAGGATTCTGTTTCTGCATTTCTGCAACGGCTTCATCCGGATCATCCTTCGCATCCAGATGATAGAGACTAAGCTGCGCATCTTGCACAGCCATGACTGCATCGGTGACAGCACGCTTATCGTGAACGCCCAATTTGCGTTTGCAGATTTTCTCCAGGGATACACCGGACAACATGCTGAGCACATGTTGCGTAAACTTTTCATAATCCCGCGTCATGACAACAACTTTTTTATGGTCATAAAAGCTCAGCAGGGCGCTGATTCGATGTATTGCGTTTGATTCCATCGTTACTTCTCTCCTTTTATTGACGCTGCGATGCTGAGACGCAGTGATAGCCTGAGATCCTGCAGCATTTCTGTACGCTCATACATTTCTATGCAAAAATGAATTTCCTTTGCGATATTCTTCTCGTTCAGGTCGAACCTGTCCATCGTGCTGTTCTGGAAAATGACAGCAAAGCGCTCCATTGCTTTTTTCAGAGACCGTCTGGTTCTGAGGTGACCGCACCCATATCCTTTGCCGTTGATGACCATGTACAGAAATATAATCTTGCCTGTACCGTTGAAAACAAGCTCCGGTTTCGGATCTGTCCCAATTGCCACATCCAGCTGTTTTCGCAAAATCTTTTTTTCCATCTTACTTCTCCTGTTGCCTTAAATCATGACGGCATTTTCGACTGCTGTTTTTCCGGCAATCCGGATCGCGGTTGTTCTGCCCATGATTTCCCGGTCGCGGAAATCATATTCCTCTGTATGCAGCCATTTGACCGCGTCTTCGTGTGACGCGAATTTCGCCACATACTTGACCTCACCGTCTTTGCTGCTGATTCCGTGCCACTGAGTTCTTCTGTTCATAATACCTTCTCCTTCTTTTTTTTTATTTATTGTTTATCCGCGTTGCGCGGAGGTTCTAACAAATCAAACCAGGAGACCCCTGGAAAAGCTGCGGCATATTTGATCGCCAGTCGCGGTGTACGTATGCCGCGTACTTCTGCATCATGCACCGACGATGCCGTGCAACCTACTTTTTCGGCAATCTCCCAGAGCTTTTTGCCTGTGCTTTTTCGATAATGCTTCAGTCTTGTCATGTGATCTCCTTTAACTCAATCTGCGATAAATATAATCTCATGCGCGATATTTTCAAACTCAAATCTGGATATTTTACGAAAAAATCTTGATTTTTTATCCTGTGCTGATATATTTTTACGAAAAAATCCGTAAAAAATAAGGAGATGCATGAAGGAGCAAGATATACTGGATGCCTTAAAGGAAGCCTACCATCGAGCAGGAACTCAATCCGCATTGGCTGAAATGGCTGGAGTTTCACAAGGAAGAATCGCGGATTATCTCAATGGTCGATGCGCGATCGGGAATATGGCTCTCTCTACGTTCCTTCGATTGTTCCCTAATATGAAGATTGATTTCTTCGGAGGGAAAACCGGAGATATTTCTGCAGATGTAATGAGAGAGCAATTGCTTGAAATTTTTGATTCTCTTGATACTCATGGCAAAGTACGTATGGTTGCAATGGCAGCGGCGAATTTTGGGGAACAATTGAAAAAGGAGACAAAAAGTGTGTGAATTTTTCTGGACTGTAATCCAGTGGGTATATAAACATTTTTTTAACAGAGGAGAAAAAGCTATT
>ERZ808278.1306-NODE-1306-length-10846-cov-6.869892_pt1 | contig 10846 bp, 10 predicted proteins | sample MGYA00521239_ERZ808278 | MGnify/ENA primary metagenome ERZ808278 (study PRJEB31516, sample SAMN03275600) | gut metagenome | biome: mammalia-associated habitat; material: feces | host: Papio cynocephalus | place: Kenya | collected 2012-07-17 ... | reverse complement strand
CTATCAAAATTATCTAAAAAGTTTTAAAGATGCTGATGAAACTACGCAAGAAATTATTCTTAAGGAAATGAACAAACTTAGAGAAGAATATTTTTCAAAACTTATTACTTTTGGAAACAGTTATCTTGCAAAAGGTGAATATTCAAAGGCTTCTCTATGCTATACTGAGGTTTTACAATACGTACAAAAAGATATTTATCTTTTAATTAATTACATAATTTGTTTGTACAAATTAGAACAATTTGATTTGGAAGAAGAATTTATTGAATATCTAAAAACACTTATTCCACAAGATAATGCCGTATTGTTTAAAGATTTGAGCAAGTTTTATGCTCAAATAGAAAAAACTGCTGACGCACTTTCAAACCTATTCAAATATGCAGAAATAATTGGAGAAGAAAATTTATCAGCAGAAGATTATAACATGCTAGGTATGTTGTATAACGACTTGTATGTAAATCATGGACGGAATCTTGAAGATGCATTTGAATCGCTTGAATTATACCTAAGAGCTGATGAAATAAATCCTCTTTCGCAAAAAACTACAAGAAATATAGCTTTAGCTTCAGCTCTTGTTAACAATACAAATATTGCTAAAATGTATTGGGACAAATTGTTTAAGCTTGGCGGAATTACAAAGGAAGATTTATTAGAATATTCAACCTTCTGCTTAAAAACAGGTGATTTCAAAGACTTTTACAAATACTATGACAACCGTTTTGAAGTTGATAAATACAAAAGTATTTATATAAAAACAGATAAACCTCTTTGGAAAGGTGAAGATTTATCGAACAAAATTCTTCTTATTCAATCAGAACAAGGCTTTGGTGATACTTTCTTGATGAGCGGTTATCTTCCAAGATTTTTGAAATCTGCTAAAAAAATTATATTCTTAGCTCAGGATGAAGTTTGTTCATTGCTAAAAGAAAGCTTTAAAGATATAGAAGTTTTGCCAATAAATCAAACAGATATAACGAAATTAGAATATGACTACCATATTCCTACAATGTCTATTCCATCAGCTTTGAAATTAACAAAAGAAAATATTTCAGTTGGTGCTGGATATTTAAAAACAAACGAGGATTTAACAAAACAATATAAAGAAAAATATTTTGATAATGACAAACTAAAAATTGGTATAGCTTTTATGGGTAACGTAAAAGGAAAACAGTTGAGAGATATACCTTTAAACGAGTTTTTACCTTTTGATAATCTTAAAAATGTTGAACTATATTCACTAACTATTGATAAAGATGAAAAAGAATACAAAATTTTTAAGAATAATAAAATTCACGTGTTTAATAATGTAATTAAAGACTTTTCAGATACTGCAAGTTTAGTGGAAAATTGCGACGTTGTAGTAACAAGCGATAATTGTATTTTAAACCTTGCTGGAGCTTTAGGTAAAAAAACAATAGGTTTATTCAACTGGAGTTATGAGCCAAGATGGTTTGATTTAGCAGGAGAAGATTGCGGTTGGTTTACTTCAGTAAAACCAATTGTAAATGAAGAATTGAATAACTGGAAACCATCTATAGAAAAAGCTATCAAAGAAGTTGAGATTCTCATTAAATAGCCTAAAACTCAACAATAACTTAAAAGGCAATTTTTACCAAGAAAAAGACTTTATATAAATACAATTGGGAAAATCTATCTTTATTTTTGCACAGCTAAATTTTAGGTGTGCCATTTGTGTATTAAGAAATATTAAGAAAAACCGCTCAAAAAACGCAATTTTTTAATCAAAGTTAACTTTATATAAATGTAAGAGAGAAACGAAAGAGATAGAGAAAATGACAGAATTCGGTACTTTAATTGCACAAAACAAAGATAGTTTCGAATACTTGAATAAAAATGACAGAAGAATGAGATTTAACAACTCTCAAGATCCTATCTACTTTCTTTTCGATCACGTTGAAAATAAACCAGTTTCAGTTTTAGCAAAAGAATTTGTTGAAGATACAATTTATGATATTTGCAAATTCGTTTCAAAAGTTGTAGCTTAATCAACTTAAGGAAACAAAAAAAGATTTTTTATCATCGGATAAAGGAATTGGGAAATAGGTAAAATTAAAAAACGAGGAAAACAAAATTTTAGGAACTCAAAATGAGTTCTTTTTTTTTGCAAAAACTATATAAATTAAAAAAAATTACACAATTTTATTTGTTTTTGATAAGATAATTGTATTAAAGAAGAAGAAGGAAGATAAGATATGCAATTAAGAATGAAAACAAACAATTGTGGCGAACTTAACTTATCAAACATTGACCAAGAAGTTACACTTTCAGGTTGGGTTGATTGCGTTCGTGACTTAGGTGGTATGATTTTTATTGAATTAAGAGATAGAACTGGATTTTTCCAATTGGTTTCTGACCCTCAAAAAAATCCAGAAATCCATAAAGTTTTTGAAAAAATCAGAAGTGAATATGTAATCACTATTAAAGGTAAAGTAACAAGAAGACCAGAAGAAACTTACAATGATAAACTTCCAACTGGTCAAGTTGAAATTTATCCAGAATATGTAGAAATCTTATCTGAAGCAAAACCAATTCCATTTGTTTTAGATGATGATAGTGTTTCAGAAGACGTAAGATTAAAATATCGTTACTTAGATATTAGACGTCCTCAAATGTATAGCAAATTAAAATTAAGACACGATGTTGTACAAGCTGTAAGGAATTACTTAAACAATAGCGATTTCTTAGAAGTTGAAACACCAATTCTTATTAAAACAACACCAGAGGGTGCAAGAGATTATTTAGTACCATCACGTGTTCAACCAGGAAAATGGTATGCACTTCCTCAATCACCACAAATTTTCAAACAATTATTAATGGTTGGTGGTGTTGAAAGATATTATCAAATCGCAAAATGTTTCCGTGACGAAGACTTGCGTGCTGACAGACAACCTGAATTTACACAAATCGATATTGAAATGTCATTTGTTGAACAAAAAAATATTATTGAACTTGTAGAAGGTTTAATCGTTGAGGGCTTTAAAGCTGCTGGCGTTGAAGTAAAACCACCATTTATCCAAATGCCATGGCAAGAAGCTATGGACAGATTTGGTTCTGACAAACCTGATACAAGATTTGGTCTAGAATTATTTGATATTGGCGATATTATTTTACAATCAGAATTTGAAATCGTTAAGAAAACTCTTGAAGCAGGCGGTATCGTTCGTGGTATTAGAATTCCAGGCGGTGCTAAATATTCAAGAAAAGAAATTGATGATATTACAAAATTAGCAGTATCATTCGGTGCAAAAGCTTTGGCTAACATCATTTATAACGAAGACGGTACAGCAAAATCACCAGTATTGAAATTTGTTACAGAAGAACAAGCTCAACAAATCAAAGATAGAGCACAAGCTCAAGACGGCGATATTATCTTCTTCGTAGCAGATAAACCAAAATTAGTTTACGATATTATGGGTAGATTAAGATTACACTTTGGTAAAGCTTTGAACTTGATTGACGAATCAAAACACGCATTACTTTGGGTTGTAGACTTCCCAATGTTTGAATGGTCAGATGAAGAACAAAGATTTATGGCAATGCACCACCCATTCACATCACCTTGCATGGAAGACTTAGACAAACTTGATAGTGGTGACTTGGGTAACGTTAAATCAATCGCTTACGATATTGTTTATAACGGAACAGAATTAGGCGGTGGTTCAGTTAGAATCCACTCACCAGAAGTTCAAAAGAAAATCTTCAAAGCTTTAGGCTTGACTGAAGAAGAAGCTCAACAAAAATTCGGATTTATGGTTAATGCATTACAATACGGTACTCCACCACACGCTGGTTTAGCTATCGGCTTAGATAGAATGATTGCATTACTTGCAAGAACAGATTCTATCCGTGACGTAATTGCATTCCCTAAAAACTCAGCAGCAAAAGACTTGATGAGTGATGCTCCAGCAGAAGCTGATTACAAACAAGTAAGAGAATTGTACTTGAAGAGTACATATAATCCTGCTCAACATAAATAAGCGGTAGCCGGTGTGGAGTGTCGGTGTCGGCACACGATGAGTGTGACGAGCAGGACACGAAACATTATATCAGCGACGTTTCAAATCTCTGATTTGACAGGAGCAAGACAGCAGATTTTCGATAAATCAAAACAAAATATCTCTCGCCGAGATAATGCAATAACAAGAAAGAGGCGAAGCCAACGGCTTCGCCTCTTTCTTTTGTTTTATTATAAAATCTTAAAGCTCGTGTCTACCCTCGATTGCTTTTGCAAGTGTAACTTCATCAGCATATTCTAAGTCAGTTCCAACTGGTAAACCAAAAGCTATTCTTGAAATTTTTATATTAAATGGTTTTATCAATCTTGAAAGATACAAGCTTGTTGCTTCACCCTCAACTGATGGTGAAAGAGCTAGAATAACTTCTGTAACTTCATCATTTGTAAGACGAGTCAAAAGTTCTTTTATTCTAATATCTTCTGCTCCGATACCGTCAATTGGTGAAATTAAACCTTGTAAGACGTGATAAAGACCTTTGTATTCATTTGTTTTTTCAATTGCTATCAAATCCTTTGTTTCTGCAACAACGCAGATTGTATTTCTTTCTCTTGTTGTTGAGGAACAAATTTCACAAGGACTTGTTGAAGATAAATTAAAACATATTTCACAAGCCTTTGTGTTTTCTTTCGCCTCTATCATTGCATTGGCAAATTTTTCAATCTCAGACATTGGCATTTTTAACATATAAAAAGCTAATCTTTGAGCTGATTTTGGACCAATTGACGGAAGTTTTTGAAAATATTCAATTAATGTAGCAATTGATTTAGGATATATCATTAGAATAATCCTGGAATACTGATTCCGCCAGTAATAGCTTTCATTTTAGCTTCCATTTTTGCAGAAGCTTCTTCTGTAGCTTGTTTAATAGCTGTTGTGATTAAATCTTCTAGCATTTCAACTGAATCTTCATCTACAGAATCCGGATTTTCAGCATTGATAGCTTCTTTAGAAAGTTTGATTGATTTGAATTGAGCTTTACCGTCTAAAGTTACTTTTACAGCACCGTTTTGAACTTCTACTGTAATTTCTTCATTAGCCAATTCATTTTGAGTTTCTTGCAACTTTTTTTGAATTGTTTGAGCTTTTTTCATCATTCCCATTATATCCATTTTAAAAATCTCCTCATTTTTGGTTTTTGTCGCTTTTTTATTATACAATAAAGTTATGAATTACAACACTTATTTATTTGAAAGTTTTAAAAACGGACAGTTAATGAGATGGACATATATGCCCCTTGTTGTATATATTGCCCCTATGAATTTTTATTCAAAGCAAGGTCAAGATTACAAGTACAAAAATATGGTAATCAAGGCTCTTGAAACTTGGCAAAAAGCTTCTGCTGGACAAGTTCAAATAAGATTAGCCGAAGATTTATTATCTTCTAACGTAAATGTTGAATGGAGAAGAGTTGATAGAAAAGCTCTAGGGCATTGTTTATTTAACTATGATAACCAAAATAGATTATTTAGTGCAGAGGTTTCAATAGGTTTGTCAGACGGTGTTATTCACCAACAATATATGTCAGATGATGAAGTTTATCATACAATTTTACACGAAATAGGTCACGCTCTAGGTTTGGGTCATAGTCCTTACAAATCAGATATTATGTACACTCCGCACCAATACGGAATGGTAAATCTTTCTCAAAACGATTGTGCATCTATTCAATGGTTATATAGACTTCCGCAAGGTGCTACGGTAAATCAAATTGCTGCAAAATATAGTGTTGGCGGCTCGCATATTGATGAAGTTATTGCAAGAATTGTTGAAAAAGGTTATAAATCAGAATTTGAAAAAATCAAAGATGGAATAACTCTTGCACCTAAAAAAGATTTGATGGAAGAACATTCAAACATTGGAGATTTAAAAAAATATAACTTATCTTTACAAAATATTCACCTGTCACCAAAGGTTACAAGCTATTTAACAGGACGTAAAGTTGAAAATGTACAAAAAGATGACGAAAAATAATTTTACGTGTATAATGTATTTTGTAAAACAAAAATAATTACAAAATGAATATAATAAAAAACCTTATATATATAATAAAAGAACATATTTTTAACAGAAAAGCTTACGAAAGTAAGTTAGTTCCTTGTGCAATTTTAGACAAAAGCACAGATAAAAGTAATCGTTAATTATTAATAAATATAAGGTCATAAGGGAAAAACAATGACAATACAAGATTGGTTTGATAAGAGAAAAGAAGCTCAACTTGAAAGACGTAAAATCGAGGGTAGAGTTGAGGAAGACAATAGTCCAAGTCTTTGGACAAAGTGTGTACATTGTGATGCACAGATTTTAAAAACAGACTTAGAAGCAAACGATATGGTATGTCCTGTTTGTGAATATCACTTCAGAATAAACGCAAGAACAAGAATTAAACAATTGTTCGATGAGGGAACTTTTGAAGAATTATTTTCAAACATAAAACCTACAGACCCATTGGAATTTATTGATACAGAACCTTACAAAAACAGATTAGAAGCAGCTCAAAAGAAAACAAACTTAAACGATGCTGTAATAACTGGTGTTGGTGAAATCGAGGGTCATAAATTAGCCGTAGCAATCATGGACTTTGATTTTATGGGTGGTTCTATGGGTAGTACCGTTGGTGAAAAAATCGCTAAAATTATGGAAGAAGCTATTGAAAGAAGAATCCCAGTAATGGTGGTAACATCTTCTGGTGGTGCAAGAATGCAAGAAAGTGCATTAAGTTTGATGCAAATGGCAAAAACATCTTGTGCAGTTGCAAGACTTGATGAAGAGGGTATTTTATACCTTTGCTTATTAACAGAACCTACATTTGGTGGTGTTACAGCAAGTTTTGGTACACTAGGTGATATTATTATTGCTGAGAAAAATGCAAGAATCGGTTTTGCAGGTAGACGTGTTATTGAACAAACTATTCGTCAAAAACTTCCGTCTGATTTCCAAACAGCTGAATACTTGCTAAAAAATGGTCAAGTTGACGTAATATCAGCGAGAAAAGATTTAAGAAAGAATATTTCTAACATCTTAGCTCTTCATAAGTTATAAGGTAAAATAAGAAAGTGTCGGTGCTATGACAGTTTTAAAATTTGAAAAAAACATAATGGATATAAAAGAAAAAATTAAAGAATTACAACAATTAAGTTCGGAGTCAGGAATGAATTTAGAAAAAGAAATCGAATCTTTTGAACAACAAGCAAAGGATTACCAAAACGAAATATATTCACATCTATCGATTGAAGACAAATTGCAAATTGCAAGACACTCTGATAGACCAAACTTTTTAGAATATATGGACTTGATGTGCGAAGACTTTATCGAATTTCATGGCGATAGAATGGGTTGTGATGACAGAGCTATAATCGGTGGTTTGGCAAAATTAGACGGTAAACCTATTATGTTTGTTGGTACACAAAAAGGTAAAAATACTAAAGAAAATCTAGAACATAACTTTGGTATGCCACAACCACAAGGTTATAGAAAAGCATTAAGATTATTCGAACATGCAAGCAAATTCAATATTCCAATTGTAACTCTAATTGACACACCTGGTGCGTATCCAGGGGTAAGTGCGGAAGCAACTGGTCAAGGTATTGCGATTGCAACAAACTTGCGTGATATGGCAAAATTAAAAGTTCCAGTAATTGCAGTTATTACTGGTGAGGGTTGTAGTGGTGGAGCTTTAGGACTTGCCGTTGCAAATGAAGTTCTTATGCTTGAATATGCATATTATACAGTTATTTCACCTGAGGGTTGTGCTTCAATTCTTTGGAGAGATTCTTCTCTTGCTGCAACTGCTGCTGAAGCTTTAAAAATTTCTTCAGAAGATTTACTTCACCTAGGTATTATTGACGGAATTGTTAAAGAACCTTTGGGTGGTGCACACACAAATCATCAAGAAATGGCTAATAATTTGAAAGAAAGCATTTTGGCAAGTTTAAAGAAATATTCTAAAATGTCAGCTTCAAAATTGAGAGAACAAAGATATAACAAATACAGAGTTATGGGTGAATGCGTTGAATAATCAAGACCAATACTATGAACTAAGATTTGTTATAAATCCTGAAATGGAAGAAGAAATTTCAAACATGTGTTTTGAAACTTTTGACTGTGACGGTGTTATTCTTGAAGAAGAAGCTTTTAAAGATTTAGAAATGATTTCTACGACAAAAGGGACATTAAAAGCTTTTATAAAAGACCCTGAAAATATTGCAGAAAGATTAAAATCTGCACGTGAAATGATGATTTCCCGTGGACTTTCAGAAGAAGATTTAGGTAGTTGGGAATTTACAGTTACAAAAATCGAAAATGAAGACTGGTCAAAAAAATGGAAAGAAAAATGGGATGTAACACATGTTACTGATAAAATTACTGTTGTTCCAACATGGATAGAATATCAACCAAAGGAACACGAAGTGATTATCAAACTTGACCCAGGATGTGCTTTTGGTACAGGTACTCACCAAACTACTCAACTTTGTATGAAAGCTTTAGAAAAATATATGCCTAAAAATGCAGAGGTTGCTGATATTGGTATGGGTTCAGGAATTTTAGCTATTTTGGCTAAAAAACTTGGTGCTGCAAAAGTTTATGGCTGTGATAATGACGAAACTGTTATCCAAACAGCTATTGATAACGCTAAGTTGAATGAATGTCCTGATATTACATTTGAATTAAATACTGCAGATAAAATTACAGACAAATTTGATTTTGTATGTGCAAACATTTTACACAATGTTTTATTTGAAATAATGGGTGATTTAAAAAACATTATGAAAGATAATGCTTATTTATCTTTGAGTGGTATTTTGGAAGAAAAGAAACCAGTAGTTCTTGAGGCTATTGAAAGAGAAAATCTAAAAATTGTTGAAGAAATTCACCAAGATCAATGGACTTCTTTTGTTGTTACGAAGTAACAACAATGCACTTAATGAATACACTTCGCAGTAACGTATAACAAGAAGCAATAGTACCATCACCGTTTTTTAATTTTATCAAGGTTTGTTAAGTATTTGTCTTTTTTTGCAGAATAAAATAAAATAGTTAGTGTAGAGGTTTTAGAATTAGAAATCTAGTCACAAATGGGGTAAAAATGGTAAAAGAAACAACGCTTTCACCACATGAAGTAAGAGAAATCCTTAATTCTGATAACAAGGAAATTATCAGACTTTGTAAGCTTGCTGCAATTACGCCAAGACAAAATTCTAGAGGTTATACATTCTTTTCGTATGACGAAGTTAGAAGATTAAAAGAATTAAGAGAAAAATACAAGCAATCAATTCTTAATTCTAAGCAATTCAAAACTCTTGAAACCATCAAAAGTGCTTTTTATCAAATGGAAGACGTTCTTCCTGACGGTGCAACAGAGTACTTAAATCAAAAATTTAGAAAATTAGAAGAATTTTTTGAAGAATTTGAAAAAATAAAAAGTGAAAATGAAACTCTAAAACTAAAACTAGCAAAAACTAGCAAAGAAAATTGTTATCTAAAAGATAGAATTAATGAATATAAACCACTTGGCATGGGAGTTTATATAAAAGCTAAAAAACGAGATTATTCAATATAAAGAGGTAGATATGGCAGTAAAAGAAAAAGAAGAAACTAATGTAAGTGCTGAAAGAGAAAAAGCCTTAAAATTAGCAATCGAAAAGATAGAAAAAGATTTTGGTAAAGGTTCAATCATGAAACTTGGCGACAAAACAGCCGTTAATGTTGAAGCTATTCCTACAGGTTCTTTAGACTTAGACATCGCACTAGGTATAGGCGGTATCCCAAGAGGAAGAATTATTGAAATTTATGGACCAGAAAGTTCTGGTAAAACAACTCTAGCTCAACACATCGTTGCAGAATGTCAAAAAAAAGGTGGCATAGCAGCATTCGTTGATGCAGAACACGCTCTTGACCCTGAATATGCTAGAAACTTAGGCGTTCAAGTTGATGATTTATTAATCTCTCAACCTGATACAGGTGAGCAAGCACTTGATATTACAGAAGAACTTGTTCGTTCAGGTGCAGTTGATATTATCGTTGTCGATTCAGTTGCCGCACTTGTTCCAAAAGCTGAAATCGAGGGGTCTATGGAAGACCAACAAATGGGTTTACAAGCTCGTTTGATGAGTAAAGCTCTTAGAAAATTAACAGGTGTAATTGGTAAAACTAACACAACTGTTATTTTCATCAACCAATTAAGAAACAAAATCGGCGTTATGTACGGTAATCCTGAAACAACAACAGGTGGTAACGCTCTTAAATATTACGCATCAGTAAGAATGGAAATCAAACGTGTTGAAAGCTTAAAAGGTGAAGACGGTGACGTTGGTAACCACGTTAGAGTAAGAGTTTTGAAAAACAAAGTTGCTCCACCATTCAGAACTGCTGAATTTGATATTATCTTTGGTAAAGGTATTTGCAAAATCGGTAACATCCTTGACGTTGCTGTAAAACTTGACATCGTTAAAAAAGCAGGTGCATGGTTTAGCTTTAATGACGAAAAATTAGGTCAAGGTAGAGAAAAAGCAAAAGAATTTTTATCAGAACATCCTGATGTTTTAGAAACAGTTGAAAAACTTGTAAGAGAAAAACTTGCAGAGGGTTAATCAAACTATCAAGTTCTAAACATAAGATAAATTAAAAACAACAAAAAAGGAGTTGAATTTCTTCAACTCCTTTTTAAATCTCTGATAATTACTTTTGTAATTATAAAGCAGCTTTAGCAGTTTCTACAACTACTGTGAAAGCTTCTGGATCGTTAACAGCTAGGTCAGCTAACATTTTTCTGTTAACTAAGATGTCAGCTTTTTTGCAAGCATTAACAAATC
>ERZ808278.1303-NODE-1303-length-10900-cov-3.818903_pt1 | contig 10900 bp, 13 predicted proteins | sample MGYA00521239_ERZ808278 | MGnify/ENA primary metagenome ERZ808278 (study PRJEB31516, sample SAMN03275600) | gut metagenome | biome: mammalia-associated habitat; material: feces | host: Papio cynocephalus | place: Kenya | collected 2012-07-17 ... | reverse complement strand
ATGTCGGACAGGCTATAATTGCCTTCCATAGAGGCCTCCAACCTCTCAAGCGCCCGCGCACGTCTCCCAGGCCCGCGCGGGCGCGCCTATGGGTCACTTCGTACCGCCCATCATCCTGCGGGCCTGCTCGCCAAGCGCGTCGAACTGCTCGCGGCTCATCTGCCCGGAGGCAAGCAGCTCGCGCACCTTGGCCTCCGCCGCCTGCGGCGACCACATGCGGGAGAACTCAGCGAGCGCGTCTTGGCGCTGCCCCCTGCTGCCCTGGGCCTGCCGTCGCGCCTGCATCTGCCTTATCGTGTTCATCCCTCCACCTCTCGATTGCCTCGCCGACGATGGCGTCCACCTCGTCGCGCCGCACGTAGTCGTGCGACGCGCCTGCCGCCGCGTCCACGGCCGGTTCCCTCGGCCTGTACTCGAACTCACGCACGGCGACCGAGCCCGCCGCGTCGGCCTGCACGAAGTACAGCACGTCCTTGGTGTAGTCGAGCGCAAGGGCGCTCTCCCCCGGCAGCAGCGGGAGCCTGCCCGCGCTCGCCGCGTCGTTGACGAACAGCACCTCGCGGCGCTGCTGCCCGAACTGCCCGTACTGGCCGCTGAAAGGTTGTGGAAAATAGAAGTCGTTCACGCGCGCCCCCTTCTGGTCGGCGGCTTGCCCACCCCAAGTGTACGGCTCCGGCCGAGGCGCGCCCGATTGCGTAACGATATTCAACAAGCCGCTAGACGAAAACGAGACTCGACGCCCATGAAAAAGGCCCCGCCCGTGGGGGCGAGGCCCGGCGTTCCGCCTGCTCCGGTCAATCTATCCCCTGTCGGGCTCTTCGTAGCCCATGGCGCGTGCGGAGTCCGACACGCCCTCGGTCGTTGGGTCGACAACCACGCCGAGCAGCGTCAGCAGCTGCACCACCATGGCGACGAGGTCGCCGACCTGCGACTGGGTGACGCTGGGCACCACGCCGCACATGCCCAGCACCGTGTACACGATGGACACGGCGGCCATGAGGATGGCCGTTAGCGTGGCCTTGTTTCCAAGGCGGAGCTTCCAGTTAATCATTCCCTGCCTCCTTGACGGGGATTGCGTCCAGGCGCTTTATGACGCTGTGTATGTACGAGTTGCCGCCGAGACCGTAGTAGCTGTCGGCCATCCGCATGACGCTCTCAAGCTCGTGGGGCGTGATGCTCCCGCGCTCCTGCGCGGCCTCGGCGCGCACGACTATCTGGTTCTTGAGCTGGTTGCGCTGGGACTCCTTGAGGATGGCCCAGTCCTCCTGCGTGTCGCGCACCATGCGCGTCAGGCGCTTGGAGACGAGCGTTATCAGCGCCACGCCCACGGCGGAGATGAGCGAGGGGACGGCGGAGGCCAGGAGCGCCACGGCGCCCACTATGCCCGCTCCAGGTACGTCTCTGAGCCGTCTGCCGCGCACACGGCCAGGTAGCGCAGGTTGCCGCTGCCTCCCGTGTAGCGGCCCCAGACGTAGCCGTCGGCCTCGGTGCGCCAGTCGTCCAGCACCACGGTCTCCCCGGCGGTGTAGACCACCTGCTCGCCGTCCCCGTCGTAGACCAGGTAGCCGTCGGTCGAGGGCGCGCAGCGGACGTTGAGGTGCGGCACCGCCTGCCCCGTGACGCGGTACGTGCCGCCGGTGCCCGCAGGCACCTCGGCGCTCGTCGTCTCGGTGTACGGCGGGCGGTAGACGCCCCACCACCCCACCTCGCCGACCAGCTCCCAGACGCTCCTCTCACGCATGTTGACGCCCGGGAACATGTCGATGACCGTGCCGCCCACGTACATCGCGCAGTGCGAGCCGCTGTGCCCGCCTCCCATGACGTTGCTGGTCGTGCCGTAGTTGCACAGCACGATGTCTCCCGGTTCTATCGCCCCAAGGTCGCGGCCCACGAAATCGCAGGTGTGCTGGAAAGCCGTCGTGTTGGAGCTGCCCTCCCACATCATCTTCTCCGCGCAGTCCGGGTCTAGGCCCTTGATGAGCCACCACACAAGGCCCGAGCAGTCCGTCTTGCCCGTGTCCCAGGGGTTCGTGTAGTGGTGCTCCTGCGAGTACGTCCAGCCGCCCTTGCACTGCTCGAAGTCGCGGTACGCCTCGCCGATGTGCGCCCATGCCATAAGCGCTCCTCTCTCTAGGGTGCGCCAATCGTCGCACGGGCATAACGCGGCGCGCGGGCCCCAGCCATGAGAAAGGGGGCCGAAGCCCCCTCCCGCGCGCTACACACCGTCGGCCTCAAGCATCTCGCGCACCTTCTCGCGCCAGTACTCGGGCACCTCGTCGATGGTGCGCCTGCCCGCCTTGACCTGGCGGTAGTAAATCTTCGCCATCACTCGTCACCCCCCTTGCCGAACTCGTTCTTGAGCGCGAAGCCGTAAAGCATCCACAATTTATCGCGCAGGTGCTCCCGGCAGATACCCACGCCGATTTCGCGGTCGTAGTTTTTCGGGTCTATGCAACCGCTCTGGTCGCTGATGGTGAAGCCGTTCGGCAGGTTCCAGGCGACGATGGTGATGCCGGGGAACGGCTCCCAGACGGCCTCACTGCACTGCGCCTGGATTGCGTCGATGTCCTCGTCTGTCAGCTTGTTCTTCATGTGCTACTCACCCCCTTGCATGCCTGCCACGATGTCGCCAAGCTCCGCCAGGGCGTCTGCCTGCTCGGCCACCATGTCGCCAAGCTCCGCCAGCGCGTCGGCGTTGTCGGAGTCGGAGGACGCCAGCGCCGCTATGCGCTCGGCGTCTGTCATGCCGTCGTGCTCGTGCGCGGCCCAAAGGGCGTCGAAGGACGCCTCGACCTCTTCGACCGTGGGCGCGCCCGCGACCGAGAAGCACAGCTCCTCGCAGCGCCAGAACGTCTCCGGCGTGCCGTCCGGCCCCCTGTCAGCCGTGTCCTGCCCGATGTCCCTGCGCAGCCACACGTGCGCCACCGGGCCGTGCTGCGCGACCTCCGCGCGCGCGGGCTCATCCGCGCTTATCGACTCCCCCACCATGTGCCTACCCCTTCCTGTCGTCCCGAGAGACGACCCTCTTGGCGCTCCGCACCGTCGCGGGCACCCCCTGCCTCGCCCTGAACCCCTGGCAGTCCGTGTTCTTCAGCCACCCGTCGTAGCTGAGGGCGCGCCGCGCCAGGTGCACGTCGCGCGGCTTCCTGCGGCACCGCATGAGCGAGCGCCTGGCCCTCAGGAACGTCTTGTCCCGCACCGTCACGCGCGTGGGCCTCACGACCACGCCCGCCACGTCGGCGGGCTCGCATGAGCAGCGGCAGACCTTCCAGGGCTTCAGCTCCAGCCCGAACTCGCCGCGCATGTACCCCTCAAGGCTGCGCACGGCGCACTTGAGGTCGCGCTTGTCGTCCCCGAAAAGCCACGCGTCGTCCACGTACCAGCACTGGTGCGCCACCAGGGCGCGGCGCTTCCCGCGCCTCGCCTTGCCCAGGCCCTCCACGTGGTGGTAGCCGTAGCTGAGCACGAGCATCGCCATGCGCATCGAGAAGTAGCTGCCAATCATCAGGTGCCCGCCGGGGTACGACGCCATGATTGCCGCCGCCATGCCCCTGATGGCCGGGCTGCGCACATGGCGGTCGAGGATGCGCCGCACGTCCGCGCACCTGACGTTGCCGTAGCATTTGCGAAAGTCGACGTGCACGTGGTACTCGCACTCGACCATCCAGCGCTGCACGCTCCCGGCGGCGCGGAACTGCCCGAAGCCGGGCCGCGATATCTGCCAGAAGCCGACCTTGGCGTCCCACAGCGGCTGCATGGCCGTGTCCACCACGTAGCCGCACACCTGCTGCTTGACCGGCTCGATGCCGATGTCGCGCACCTTGCCGTCCTCGTTGCGCGGGCGCGTCTTCAACGGCGCGAACGAGAGCGTGCCGTCGTTCGCCTCCCGTGCAATCTCGGCTATGAGCGCCTCGGCGCTGCCGTATTCCCGCTCGACGCGCCAGGCGTTTTTGCGCCCCGCCTCGTTGCGCCGCCACCGGTCGTAGGCCACGGCCACGAAGGCCTCGTCCACGGCCAGGTTCTTGCAGTAAGTCTTCAAGACCATGCCTCTCTGATTGCATTCCGAGCTGTCGCCTCGCGGCTACCGGCCCGGTGGTCCTGTATGCCATTTCGCTCGGTTGAGCCAGGCCCTCCCCCGCCGGGGAGGGGTTACGCCGCCGTGCAAGGTGTTTCGCAGAGCATCAATCAGAATGGCGCGAGCCGTTGTTCCACCTCGTCCTGCCCGGCCTGTCGTTCAGGTTGGCGTAGCGAAGGCCTGCGTTGCCCTCGTTCCTGAGGTTGCCGAAAGCCAGGAAGCAGAACGACCGCGCCCGCGTGCACGGCGGGTCCCTGGGACGTTTCAAGGGGCGCCGCCCCTCTCCCGCGCTACGCGCCCTGCGGGCGCTGCGCGGGATTCACCCCGTTCCGACCATCGCAGGAGAGGCGCGAGCCGTCGCTCCACCCCGCCCAGCCCGGCCCGCCGCTCAGGTGGGCGAAGCGAAGGCCAGCGACGCCCCCGTCCCAGAGGTCGCCGAAAGCCAGGAAGCCCATGGTGCCGGTCGTGCCCTTCTTGAGGTAGTACGTGCCGTCCCCGGTGCCGGTGGTCGTCGACGCGCCCCAGCCGCGCGGCATGTAGACGCCGCCCGACTTGACCTGGGCCTTGGGGTACGACCAGCCGTCGGCGTCCTTGTCGGCGTAGGCGTATATCTCCTCGTAGTCCGAGGTCACTCCGGTCGAGGACTTCTGCGTGTCGGCGCAGAGGAAGGCCTTCCAGCCGTCGCCCGCGTTCTTGACGAGCACGTCGCCCAGCCACTCGTAGACGCCGGCCATGCACTCGATTCCCTGGAGCACGAACGGCTCTCGGCCCGACGTGCAGCTGGTCGGCGACCCGTCGTACTGCACGCCCAGCGTCGCGCCGGGGTTCCACGGGGCCGTGCTGACCAGCTGGCCCACGGCGCTCGTGAAGGGGTCGCAGTCCAGCACGAGCCTCGTGTTGGACTCGTCCACGGCCTCCTTGGAGACGACCGTCGCCTGGTCGGCGAGGTCGTATGCGTCGGCGTTGCCCCTGTCCTGGCCCGCCGTGGTCGTGGTGCCCACCATGACGGCGGAGCCGACCGGGATTCTGTCGGCGGTCGCCTTGGCGACCACGACGCTCGACGAGGCCTCGGCGGCCGCCGTGACCGTCGCCTGCACGTTGTGGTTCGTGCACCCGGCGAACACGCTCTGGCTCGACTTGTTCGCGTACTTGAGAAGGAACATGTCGTACAGGTAGTCCAGGTCTGCGGCGGTGAGGCCCGAGTACGCCGCGCCCTTGAGCTTGGCCTTCTCGTTCATCGAGTTGTGCGAGCACGTGCGCGTCCACAGCCTCACGCCCGGGCGGCTGACGGGCTTGCCGTCAACCAGGCCCGCCGGGAAGGCGGCCCGCAGCATGTACGGCATGAGCGTCCCGTCGGGCTTGTACGCGCGCTCCTCGGGCTCAAGGCCCGCGCCGGGCGTGTCGGAGTTGACCGTGCGGTATCCGCCCTCGGTGAACGTGTGGGACACGTAGCGCACCGGGGCCAGGCACCACACGTCGCGCCCGTCGGTGTAGCTGAAGTTGCCGAAGCTCGCCATGCCCGTGACGTGCGGCGTGCCGTCGTCGTCGACGTGGCCGTTGACGTGCTCCCAGCGGAACGGGCCGCGCTGCCAGTACGGGTCGCTGCCCGCCTGGAGCAGCGTGGAGGGCACCGGGTTCTCGATGCCCGCGTTGGCGAGCACCTTGGTGCAGGCCTGCACGCCGTCCAGCGTCTGCTCCACGCCGTAGAGCTTGCCGTCGCGGTTGGCGTCGAGCCAGCGCACGATGGAGGACTGCGTGAACTCGCCCGCCTCGCTGTCCCACTGGGGCACGGCGGACGCCTCCGCGTTCAGCCGCTCTATCGCCTCGGCGATTCGGATTCCGGTCGCCTTGTCCAGAAGCTTTCCCATCCTATGCCTCGTCTCTCTGGCAGATGTCGCCGTCGTCGTCCACGTACAGGCCGAGCGCCTCTATGTCGCTCGCGGCCTTCTCGGCGCGCTCCGCCGCCGCAGTCGCCGACCCTTCGGCGCTCGCGGCGGAAGACGCGGCCTCGTCGGCCCTCGTCGCGGCGGCTGTGGCGGAGCCTGCCGCCTCGTTCGCCGATGAGGCGGATGCGTCCGCCTTTCCAGCAGCCGTGTTGGCCGCCCCGGCGGCCGAGGTCGCGGCGCTCGCGGCGCTTGAGGCGCTTGAGGCGGCCTCGGTCGCCTTGCCCGCGCCCGCGTCGGCTGACTTCGCCGACTCCTCGGCCTTGGACGCTGCGGCTTTGGCGGACGACGCCGCAGCGTCGGCCTCGCCTGCGGCCCGGGTCGCGTCGGAGGCCGCCCCGTTTGCCGCAGACGCGGCGCTTGAGGCCGAGCCCGCCGCCTCCGTCGCGCCCGCCGCCGCGCTTGTCGCGGAACCCGCCGCCGCGTTGGCCGCGCCCGCCGCCGCGTTGGCCGCGTCTGCGGCCTTGTCCGCCTCGCTCGACGCGCTCACGGCTGAGCCAGCGGCCTCCGTCGCCTTTGATGCCGCCGCGCCCGCCCTGGTCGCGGCGCTGTTCGCGGAGGTCGCGGCGCTGTCCGCCCTGCCGGTCGCCTCCTCGCACGCCTCCACGGCCCCCTTGGCGTCCGCGACGGTTCCCTTGGCGTCCTCGACGGCCTCGGAAAGCTCGCCGAGCGCCCTCTGGGCCGCGTGCACGACGTCCTCGGTCTGCGCCTTGGCCTCCTCGCCCAGGTCGTCGCCCATGTCCGCGAACGCCACCGGCTCGCCCATGCGGGCCGTTCGCAGGGTCTCCACCCCGTCCGGCCCTATGCCGACGAAAGACGCGCGCAGCGCCCCCGGCTCGCAGCACTCCGGCGGCACCTCCATGCCGTCCGACCAGTCCTGCGTGACGCTGGCCTTCCCGTTCGTCCACGTGACGCGCACGCTGAGGCCGTCCCACTCCGCGTCGAACGTCGCGCGGGCCATGTAGTGCTCCCGCGTGCCGCCGACGAGGAGCGAGCCGTCAGTGACGGCGGTAACCGTCTTGTTCGCGACCCAGAAGTGCAGGTATCGCGCCATGTCCACCCCCTCTTGCCGAGTCCTTCGTTGCATGGGCATCGTCTCACGGGGGTAACGCGGGCTACGCCTCGGCGAAGTATGCTATCTGCCCCCACAGCGCGACGCCGCTGCGCAAGTCCTGCCCGCGAGCGTGTATGTATGCCGTCCCGTCGCCCCCTACGGTCACGATTGCGCTCACGCCGTCGTCGTTCACAAGCGTCGACACCGTGTCCGCGCCGCTCTTCGGCCTGAACCCCTGGGGGAGGGTGAAGGGGGCCATGACGTACGAGCCGGCCGATATCGTCGAGCCGGGCTTGAGGCCGTTGAAGACGAGCGTGCACACGCCCATGTGCCTGCGGCCCTGCACGGCGCTCGTGTTCTGCCACGTGCGGACGTTCAGGGCCTGCGCCGAGCACTGCACGCCCTTTGGCTTGACGATGAGCTGCGACATGCCGTTCGAGCTGTAGGCGTACAGGTCAACCGACGGGTCCTCGCCCACGGTGCCAGTCGGGTAGGCGCACGACACGTGCGCGGTCTTGTAGTCCGCGCCGGTCTTCCCGTTGGTCATCTCCAGCATCGCCGCCAGCGCGCCCCACAGCTTGGCCATGTCGGCCCCGCCCAGCACCTGCATGTTGGTCGTCTTGGACTGGCCGTCGTCGACGTAGGTGGCGGCCTGGTAGCTCGCGTAGCCGACGACGCCGCCCTCGTCGTCGTAGAAGGTCTCGCCGCCCTTGCCGTACACGGCGAGGTCGTTGCCGGACTCGCCCTGGATGTGGAAGGCCGACGCGTCCATGACGGTGCGCGTGCCCACGAAGCTGCCGCCCGAGCGGTTGCCGCAGGTGACGGAGCCGTCGGAGAGCTGCAGGAAGGAGGTCGCGTTGCGCATGGCGTTGTACACCTGGTAGTCGTTGAAGACCTTCGACCACCCCACCGAGCCGTCCCGGTAGTGGTACTGGTAGCAGACGTACGTGCTGGCAGTGCCGGACGTCCACACCATGCGCTTCGTCCACACCCCGGCCTTGTTCTCCTCGGAGGTCACCTCGGAGGTCGGCGGCGACGGCACGAAGCTCGACGTTATGTAGTACAGCACGTCGTACGACCTCACCGCGCCGTTTGCCATGGCCAGGGCGTTGGCCGCCGACTCGCCCGCCGAGCCCGCGGCCGTGGACGCAGCCGCCGCGTCTGCCTTGGCCTGCGCGGCGTCGCCCTTCGCCTGCGCGGCGTCGCCCTTGACGCCCTCAAGGTCGGCGTCCGTGGCGTACCCCTCTATGGTGAGCGCCCCTCCCGCGCCCAAGTCCCAGTGCGCGCCGCCCTTGCCCGCCCAGTAGTCCGCGCCCGCGATGACGCCCGACGTGATTGCGTTTGCGACGATGCCGCCGCCCTGGACGGCCGTCTCCCAAACCCACGCCCCCGACTCGTAGCGCGACGAGGTCTGGATGTAGCCCGCCCGCAGCCGCAGGCACGAGTAGCCCGCCGAGGGGGCCGACGCCGTGGGCGCGCCCGTCTCCGGGTCGAGCGGCACGTTGGCGACCATCACGCCAAGCTCCGGCGACTCCACCTTGTACGAAAGCCCGAGGTTCGACAGCTCGGAGATTCCCGATAGCAGCTGGCGCAGGTAGTCCGGCGCGGCGCTCGACGCCGCCTGCCACGTCGCGGCCTGGGTGCGCATGGCGTCCAGCCGCGACTCGTAGGACTTCATGCGGTCGGACGCCCCCTCCACCCCGTCGCCTATGCGCAGCGCGACGGATGCGCGCGAGAGGAGGTCGACCGTGCGCTCGGTGACGCGCGCCGTGCCGCGCAGCGTCGGCTCGAACGCCTCGTCCACGAACTCCACCGTGTCGCCCACGCCCACGTCGTCGGTGTCCAGTCCCGCGTCGGATATCGCCAGCACGTCCAGGTCGTACGTCACCTGCGGGGCCTTGACCTCCTGCAGCCTGGCGCGCGTGAGGCGCAGCAGCTCCGAGGCATCCTCGCAGTCCTCGAAGGTGGCGCACCCGAACCGGTGCGCGACCCCGCCCGAGCCGTCCGGTATGCCCCACGCCTCGCGCGCGGCGTCGTCGCCCACCCACGCCTGGCCCTTCGGGCTGTCGGCTGCCTCCACGCCCTCGAAGGTGAGGCGTCGCCCGTAGCCGTTGCCCACCTCCTCGCCCTTGCCGTAGCCGTACAGGGCCGTGTAGACGCCCCCTGCGGCCACCGAGCGCGTCACTCCCACCAGGTCGCGCCCGTAGTCGAAGCGCCTCCCGTTGTCCGAGCCGCGCGGCTTGAGGCACACCCTGCGCGACGTGACGCCCCTGGTGTCCACGCTCACCTCGGAGTAGAGGTCGCCGCCCCACGCCTGGGCCAGCGAGCGCACGGCCTCAAGGGCGCTCACGTGGTAGAAGCTGGCCGAGGTCGTGCCAAGCCCCGAGCAGTCGCCCACGGCCCACCTGGTGCCCGCCAGCAGGTGCCCCAGGGCCTCCTGGGCGCTCTTGCCCTGCGGGCGGTACAGCGACGCCACGTGGTACGCGTCCAGGTCGTACAGGGCCGTCCTGAAGGCGACCGTGTACACCGGCACGCCGCTGCCCGTGCGCGCCACCTGCGGCTCGTCGGCGACGTGCTCGTGCCACCTGCCCGTCCAGTCGCGCCAGACCAGGCGGTCGTACTTCGCCACGGCCTGCGTGGTCTCCATCGTGACCGTGTCCTCGCCGTCCAGGTTCTCCACCCACGTAGCCGACAGCGCGTCCGGCTCGCATACGTAGTTGTCCAGCCTGTCGAACAGGCGCGGGGCGAACCCCCAGTCGCCGTATGCCGTCATGCCCACCTCTCCCTGTACTCAAGCGTCCCCGTGCAGCTCGCGAGCTGCACCGCGCACTTGCCCGGCGGCAGCTCGAGCCAGTCGGAGGCCATCGTCACGCGCGACGCCTGGCCGGCCACCGTGGCCGTCCTCGCCTCGCAGTCGAGCACCGCCGAGACGCCCTCGCCCGGTGCCGCCGTCAGCGACAGCGACCTGCCCGAGCCCGTCAGCACCACGCCCGGCACGCCCGCCGCCGTGGCTGCCGTCAGCCGGAACACCGGCCTCGTGGGCCAGTTGCCGCCGACCTGCAGCGCGTTGTAGCCGGAGGCCAGCTGCACCGACTTGGCCTCCCCATACGCCACCGGGTCGGCGGTCAGCGTCACCGTCACCTCGGCCCTGTTCGGCGTGCGCGACGTGACGGACACCGCCGCCACGCCCATGTACGATATCCCCCCGAAGTCCGCGGGCGTGTACTCGACCTCCTGGCCGTCCCACGCCATGGCCGCGCGAACCCCGGCCTCCGCCGCCTCGTCTCCCCGACCGGCCCAGAAGACGAGCTTGGCCGTCATGGGGCCGCGCCTCGCGTAGCCGCCCGGGCGATACGTCAGGTCGGCGTAGGCCCTCCCCGGCACCGTCCGCACGTCGGTCTGCGCGCACCCGCGCGGCACGTCCTGCGACTTCAGGGTGAGGCCGAGCGACACGCACTCGACCCCGTTCATCTTCGGTTGCGTCACCATGCGTATGCCTTCCTGCGAAGCCCGGCGTCGATGGGGTCGAGCAGCGCGTTTGCCGCCTCCGTCGCCGAGAACGTTATGGTCTTGCCCGCCTCCACCGCGTCGGCGATGCGGGCCAGCAGCGTGTTCGACGCCGCCAGGTCGGACGCGCTGTACGACGACGCCTGGAACGCCGCCTGGGCCGCCCCGGCCGCGCCCGCCGCGCTCGACACCGCCGCCGCCTGGGCCAGGCCCGACGCGGGCACCGCGCCCGCCGCGTCGGCGTCGGTCCGGCAATCATCGGCGGCTGGACCCTCGCCGCCCTCGCCGGGAAGCTGCCGGTGTTCGGCATCTGCCTCGGGC
>ERZ808278.1298-NODE-1298-length-10958-cov-5.011923_pt1 | contig 10958 bp, 11 predicted proteins | sample MGYA00521239_ERZ808278 | MGnify/ENA primary metagenome ERZ808278 (study PRJEB31516, sample SAMN03275600) | gut metagenome | biome: mammalia-associated habitat; material: feces | host: Papio cynocephalus | place: Kenya | collected 2012-07-17 ... | reverse complement strand
ATCAAGTATTTTGTGTATAGCTTGTTTATCTTGAGCTGTTACTGTATTATTTTTGATATTGTTATCTGCAGTTTTTACATAACCGACCATATCGAGTTCGTTCATTGCACTTAAAAATTCTGCCAGACCAACAGCATTGCCAACTTTGTCAGTAGAATGACCAGAAGCTGAGAAATAACCTTTTTCTTTGTCATCAAGTTTACCATCGCCATTTAAGTCAAAAACTTCATATCCTTTTTTAACATTACCGTTTTCATCTACTACATCTTTAAAAGCGATTTTTTCATTATTTTTAAATTGCGTTTTTATTTCATCAGAAATGACATTATTACCTTTTTCATCTTTTATTTCTGATTTTTCTAACTTTTCACGATTAGCGGTCAATAATTCAGATTTTGTTTTATCGTAAGCTCTTTGTTTATCTTCTTTTGAAATAACTCCGTCAGCCGTTTCAGAATCTTTGTCTATTTGATTTAAGTATTTGTCAAGGTGGTTAATCTTGGAAGAAACACCTACACCACTTTTAGATTGATATTCCTTTTCAACAGTGTCGATTTTACCGTCATTATTAAGGTCAAAAATTTCCATACCTTTTTTGACTTTACCGTCCACATCTGCAATTTTTTTAGAGACATCACTACGTTCAAAACCAAAGACTTCTTTTAGTTCTGGAGTCATAATTGTTTTACCGGTCTCGTCTTTGTAGTTTAAAGCATGATTTAAAACTTTTTCATCAGCAGTCGGATTTAGTTTGAACATTTTATCAATGAATTTTACTAAATCTTGTTGAGTAATTTCTTTTTTCTTAACTTTTTCGTCTTGCAAAAAGATATTAATATCGTTTTGAGTAATAGTACCCCTTGTACCTTGCTCTTTATCAAGCATATTTATGGAAACCCGTTTTGAGTCTGATTTTTCAAACTTGTTATAAGCATTATTAGTCAGATAATCAAATAGAAACTTTTCCTTCTTATCATCTTTAAAATCAGATTTTTTCAACGTAAAATTTCTGTTCTTGATATTAAATTTAATTTCTTCGTTATTAATTTCAGACATAGTTATCCCACCTTGCCCATGTAAAAACATCTAAAGCTAAAAAATTTACTAATTTCAAAATAAATTTTAACAATTTTTAGTATTTGAATTAAAATAATAAATAGGAGAAATAAAATGAAAGTTTTAAGCAAACAAAAAAATTCAAGAATGTGCTTTATATGCGGAATGGATAACCCACAAGGCTTTAAATCACAATTTTATAATATGGAAGACGGAAGTGTAATCGCACCAGTAAGATACAAAGATGTACACCAAAGCTTTCCACAAAGAGTTCACGGCGGATTGATTGCAACAATGCTAGACGAACTTGCATGTAGAGCATATTGGGTAAACGGCAATTACACATTGGGCGTTACAACATCAATGGAATTAAAATATAGAAAACCTGTACCTTATGATGTTGATTTGCTAGCTCAAGGTTACGTGATTTACGATAAATCAAGAATGTTTAAAACTAAATCAAAAATTATTGATAAAGACGGAACAGTTTTTGCAGAATCAATAACAACTTATTTAAAACTACCAGTTGAAAAGATTGCACAAAACGTAGACGTACATGAAGAAATGCCATATTTGATTGAAGACGGCATTACCGAAATCAATTACGTTTCAAAAATGGATTAATATATTAAAGATTGTAAAAATCATGCTCTAATCAAGCAATAATCATGATTTATCTACCTTAACAAAGACATAAGGTAGTGTATTAATATGTTAATTAATTCTGTAAATACAGTCTCAAAAATAGTATCTAAGCCGTTAAACAAGGTTGTGCCTCAACCTCGAATGATAAATGGCTTGGCTAAAGATACTTTCCAAAAAAGCACTACTGTTACAAATCCAAAAAGAATGCTGCCTCCAAATACTGGCGTAAAAGGCATATTTGATTTGTCATATTCAACTCTTAGACCTGAAAATAAGGTAAAAGTTGATGAAGCAAAAGAAAGATTAAAAGAACAATACGGCAATGAAATCATTGATTTAACTTTTGAAGCCGATAAATATTCACCAAACAATGAATATTGCTTAAAAGCTAACTTAGGAATATCTGAAAGCCATTCTGAATTTTACGATAACAACATAAATAAAATTGGTGAAGAAGACGTAAGCTATTATTACAAAAATGGTAAAACAAATATTATCACTAAAAATACTGACTACAGAAACAATACAACTACAAAAGTAAGAAAACAATTTGATAATAATGGCAAAAAAGTTGTAACAGACGAAGTTAGAATTGTAAGAGATAAAAATAATAAAATTGTTAGAAAAGAAATGATGACTCACTCTGACATAACAGGGGCTTTTGACCAAAAATATGTTTACCCAGACGGAACAGAAAAAGTAATTTCTCAAACAAAGAAATTCAAAAAGTTTGACGGAATGGAATGTGTTCACAAAGATATGACATCACTTGACGGAACAAGAACACAATACAAACTTGAACAAGATAACAAAGGCAATAAACTTTTAGAATACAAAATTACCGATAAAGACGGTAAAGTTTTGATGAACTTAAACAAAACTATGGAAAGAGTTTCTGATAACAAAGTTATCTCTTCTAATGGTGATAAAGTTTATGAAATGACTTTTGAACCAAAACAAATAACAATTCAAGAAAGAGGAAAAGAAGCAACAGTTATACCAATTAAAAAAGGTTTCTTCTCAAAAGGTTTAAAATTAACAGGCGAAAAGAAAGAAATGGCAGAATTGTTGCAAAAATTGCCGGCTGAGCAATTAAAAGTATTATCAAAAACAGTAAAGACTTTAAACGGCACTCGCAATACAAAAGAATGCAATATGCAACCTTTGTCAAAGACAGTTAATACAATAAACGAAGTCTTTTCTGCTTTACACGAAATCGGTCATGCCGTAGACTACAAAAAATCAAGCTTGTTCTTGCCTGATTTTACAACAATTTCAAGAGATGACGATTTAAAAAGAATTTATTCAGAAGAAAAAGATAATTTTGATAAAGCATATCCAAATGCTCAAAGAGAGCACCTTGATTACTTTATCGACCAAAAAGAACACTACTCTGGAAAATGGGGTGGTCTTCAAGAATTAGTAGCAGAAACAAACGCACTAAGAGATTCTTACACAACAGAAGAGTCTTTAGCCGTTCGTGTACAATACTTGCAACAACATTTTCCAAAATCAATAGCATATATAAATAATATGTTAGAAAAACAATAAAACTATCACTCAATAAAAAATACACTAGCTATCAAACAAAAGGAGAAATATATGAAAATTATGCAAATGGCGAATAGAGCCGTATCACAGCAACAAGGAACAAAAGTTCAAGCTCAACAAAGAGTAACAAACCCAATGTTTGTTGCACCAAAGATGAATTTACAAGCTCCTGAAAAGGATATGTTTGTAAAATCAGCACAAAAACCTCAAGAAACAAAGAAAAAAGAAGAATACACTAACGAAGATGCAATGGCATTAATGAGAGAAGAATTAAAAGATGCAATGCCAGAAGAAGAGTTAAACACATTTATGGAAAACCTTGACGGTATGTGCAAATATTTAAACATTGAACCAAAAGATTTACCAATCAATGAAGAACACCCCGGAAATTTAACAGAAGACCAAAGAAAACAAGTTTTCTACTTGTTGAAAGTTGATTCATTGTCTCCAGTTACAAAATAACAGTATATAAATATATATAGTCTTTTTAAAATTAATATAAGGAAGTAGGAATATAATGAAAATAAATAGCGTTACCCCACAGATTTATACTAGTCAAATGACTAGTATCACTAGCAAGAATATTACTAAGAAAAATTCCGTAATACCTGCATTTGAGCCTAATCAGAACGTAACCTCTCCAATCAAAAGAGATGCGTTATCACACTTGGCATATTTAGGTATTCAAAATCTTCCTTATACAGCAAACGTAACTTTTAAGGGCGACCCTAATAAGCAAAAGAAAGGCTACGTACAAGTTTATACAGGCGACGGAAAAGGTAAAACTACAGCTGCAATGGGGCTTTCATTGAGAGCTTTAGGACAAGGTAAAAAGGTTAATATAACTATGTTTACTAAAGGTGGAGATAATTATGGTGAAATCAAAGCCTTTAATAAACTTCAGCCAGATATTAGAAAGAATTTAACTATAAACCAAGCAGGGCTTGATAGAATTGTTTATACATCAAACGAAACAGAAGAAGATAGAAAAATCATGAAACAGGGTTGGGAAAACGCTAAGAAGGTTATTAATAGCGGAGAAGCAGACCTTGTTGTGCTTGACGAAATCAATATTGCAGTAGATTTGAATATTATTGACGAAAAAGATGTATTAGAAACTATTAAAAATAAACCAGAAAACGTTGAAATCGTAATGACAGGCAGAAATGCACACAAGAGCATTATGGAAGCAGCAGATTTAGTATCAAACATTCAAGCCGTGAAACACTACTATGACGCGGGCGTTATGGCAAGACAAGGTATCGAATACTAGCCATTTGACTAGTATATTTTTTTAAAAACTAAACTTTTGACTATTAGCCACATGGCTAATAGTCATTTGACTAGTATACAAATTTTTTACCCCTAATAATCAAGTATTTTAACCTTCATGCCACTTTGAAGATTATAATTTGAATAATCGGGCGTGTAATAATAAGTTGGAGTTTGAATTGGAGGAGTAAAGCCCGTAGGCATTCCTCTAAAGTTGTTATAAAAACGCTTTCTTAAACTATTATGATGCGGTGGATAATATTGTTGATTATTTTCTCTCATTGCACGTTTTAGCGCTCTATACCTAGAATATTCATCACCAGATTGAACTGCACCAAAAGTTGCCTCTTCCATTCTACTTAGACGTTGAGAAGGGGTTTCTGACGAAAAGTTATTATATAACATTTTTCTTTCTAAGTTGTTAAATGCTCTTTGAGAATACATGCCTTTTGGCTTGTACATTTTTGGATAAGTTTGGTAATACGTAGGATTAGGGATATATTCTGTAGTTGAGAAGGAGTAATCGCAAAACCCTACGTTACCTGACAACAAAAAGAAAAATAAAAATGATAGTAAAAAAATATTCTTCATATAAAGATTTATACGAAGAATATTTTTATTTTTTAATTAGACACTTAGTGAATTTTTGTATTAACCGAATAATGAGAAACTTCTTTCAGCGTTTTCAGAAATTAATGATTTCATTGATTCGTATTCTGTGCAAGCTGCTGAGTATTCAGTTTCTGCTTGTTTTTGTCTTAAATCAAGAGCTTTTTCTTTGATTGTCATTTTGCCAGTTTCGGCATCATAGTAGTTTTGAGCAGCTTGTCTTGCTGCATCTCTTCTTGAGTAGTCAATTGTTTGGATTGTTGAAGTTTCAGTCCAAGTTTCTGTTTCAGTTGTACCTTCAGTAGCAGCTGTACCAGCGTTGTAAGTAGCTACGTCACTTAATGAAAGTTGTTGACCATCTTTTGAAAGAATTATTGAACCGTTAATGATTGATTCTTTTAATAATTCTGAATCAGTTTTGCATCTATCTAATAAAGAAGATGTAGTTGTTGATTGTGCTGGAGCTGAAGAAGCAGTTTCTTCATAGTAACCGTAAGCTGGATCACCAATTTTAGAAGCATCTGGAGTCGCATCAGCTTTACCCATAGAACCAAGGATTTCTTCTAATTTCTTTTGGCTGAAAGCAACTCTAGTATTGTAGCTAGAAGTATCAGCTGTTGAAGATTCTGCAAATGTTTTTGCAAGTTTATTTGCACTATAATATTTACCATATTGGCATTCTTGTTCACCTTCTGGTTGGAAGCCTGTTAAAGCTTTGTAAGTTGTTTCAGTAGTACTTTTTGTACCATCTGAATTCCAACCTGTAGCACCAGGATTTTGAGTATCAATTAAGCCTTTGTCGCCTAATAATTTAATTAATTCTTCAACTGTTTGAGGCATTTGCCAAGCATCGCCACCAGTTGTGTACCATTTCCAAACTTTTTCAGTTGAGTTAGCTGAGTTTGCATTTGATGTTGAATTTGCATTTGATACTGCATTTTTTTCTTTTATTTCATAACCAGCATTTCTCAAGTTGTTATAATCTAAAGAAATATTGAAGTTCCAACCACCAGCTGTACCAGCAGTACCAGCTGTATTGTATGTTCTAGAACCGTTTGTTGTATTTGTAGTTGTAATATAGTCAGGACCAATGTTATTAGCTTCGTTTAACATATTATTATATTTAATAGATATGTTGTTAGACATAGCAGTTAAAAGGATTTTTTCATTTGTACAACGCATAGAAGTTAACTCAAGATCATGCATTCTTGATTGTAGAGTTAAAAGTCTTGCTTGATTTGCTGCTAAACCCATTACATTTTTCCTTTCCTTTCTACTTATCGGCACATTAAAACAAAACCTTTAATATTAAAATCGCTCAAAACCATGCCATGATTGCGTTTTGCATGATTTTTTCTTTGATTTTACTGAGTTTCAGACCTTAAAATTTAATTGTAACAGATTGTAAACATTACATTTTGGCGTTACATTTCTTAATAAATACAAATAAAAAATCCAAAATAAAACTTCATGAATTTGCCAACTCAAAAAAAAATATTTTATAATTAAATAAATTAATTTTAGGTAGGAGATTTGGGATATGGAACTAGATATTATAAAAGCAGTAGACCCAGAAGTCGAAGCATGTATTGAAGAAGAATTAAAAAGACAAGAAGATACAATTGAACTTATCGCTAGTGAAAACATTACTTCAAAAGCCGTTATGGCAGCCTGTGGTTCTGTTTTAACCAACAAATACGCAGAAGGTAAACCTCACAAACGTTATTACAACGGTTGCGAGGTTGTAGATAAAATTGAAGAACTTGCTCAACAAAGAGCTTGCAAATTATTCAACATGGCTCACGCAAATGTTCAACCACATTCAGGCGCTCAAGCAAACATGGCTGTATTCTTCGCATTACTAAAACACGGCGATACAATCCTTGGTATGGATTTATCAAACGGTGGACACTTATCACATGGTTGCCCTGTAAACTTTTCAGGCACATACTTTGATGCAAAAAGTTATGGTGTAGACGAAAACGGTAACATTGATTACGAAGACGTTAGAAAAAAAGCTCACGAATACAAACCAAAATTAATTATTTGTGGTGCATCTAATTATTCTAAAATTATTGATTTCAAAAAATTCAGAGAAATTGCAGACGAAGTTGGCGCATACTTAATGGCAGATATTGCTCACATCGCAGGTCTTGTAGCAGCAGGCATTCACCCATCTCCAGCAGGTTATGCTCAAATCGTTACAACTACAACTCACAAAACTCTAAGAGGTCCTCGTGGCGGCATTATCATGTGCGACGAAGATTTAGCTTTAGCAATCGATAAAGCTGTTTTCCCTGGAATTCAAGGTGGACCTTTAGAACACATTATTGCAGGTAAAGCAGTTGCTCTACTTGAAGCTTCTAAGCCAGAATTTAAAACTTATGCAGAACAAATCGTTAAAAACGCAAAAGCTCTTGCAGACACACTAATGGAAGAAGGCATGGACATCGTTGGTGGTGGAACAGAAAACCACTTAATGACATTAGACCTTAGAAAATTAAACAAAACCGGCAAAGACATGACAGATGTACTTGAAACAGTAGGTATCACAGCTAACAAAAACACTGTTCCAAATGATCCTCAAAGTCCATTCGTAACAAGTGGTATCAGATTAGGCACTCCAGCCGTTACAACTAGAGGTTTCAAAGAAGACGACATGAGAGAAGTTGCAAAAATTATTGCATCTGCAATATATTCGTCAGATAATGAAGAAGGATTGAACAATCTTAAAGCTCGTTCTTTAAAATTGTTAGCTAAATATCCATTATACTAGACTTTATATAAGGAGAATAATTATTTTAATCAAGTTATCGCAAGCACAAATTATTGGTGCAGTTATATCATATATATTAGGCGTATTCATCGTTCCGTCAGTTATTGCTTTCTCAAAAAAAGAAGGCTTAGTTGACGTTCCAAACGAAAGAAAAATACACAAAGTGCCAATCTCAAGACTTGGTGGTGTAGCAATTTGGTCTAGCACAATGCTTACCTTCCTATTATTAGTATTCTTGAGTTATTATCCATACGGAAGTTTGCTATCAGGTATTCTTCTTGGTGGTTCTCTAATGTTTTTATTAGGGCTTGTTGATGACGTTTACAACCTAAACGCAAAATTCAAATTATTCATTCAAATTGCAATCGCAACACTAGTATATTTATTAGGTGTAAAAATTGATGTAATATTCAATCCATTCGGAGGTGTTTTTGAATTAGGATTATTATCTTATCCAATCACAATCCTTTGGATTGTAGGTATCAGTAATGCCATAAACTTCATTGACGGCGTAGACGGCTTAGCGGGTTCAGTAATTTCCGTTAACTCAATCACTCTTGGTATCATCGCTGTATCAATGGTTCCAGCAAATCCAATCAGCGCACTTGTTGCCTTCATCTTAGCTGGTTCAACACTGGCATTCTTAACTTACAACTACAACCCTGCAAAAATCTTTATGGGGGACGGTGGAGCATTATTCTCTGGATTCTTACTTGCAACTTTATCAATCGCAGGGGTTATGAAAACTGCAACTTTGGCAATATTATTGCCATTCGTAATCTTAGTTGTTCCAATTATGGATATAACTTTCTCAAGCTTACGCAGAATTATGAAAGGTAAATCACCTTTCGTAGCTGATGCAGAACATATTCACCACAAATTATTAAAAGCTGGTTTCTCACAAAAGAACACAGTTGCAATCTTAACTTCAGTTGCAATCGTTGGTGGTGCTATCGCTTCATATTCTGTAGGCTCTATCAAACACTATTTAGTATACATCTGCGCACTAGTGTTAATCATGTTTGCACTAAGTTTGGTAAACATTTACAACAACAAAAATAAAAAATAATTAGCCAGAATATTGAAGGAAATTAACTATTTCAAGGGCGATTTCACGTTGAAAATCTAACGGTGCAGAACGCAAGTATTGAAAAGATTCAGCTACACGTTGTTCTTTGTCGTACCAACGTCTAAGAATGTATGTAAAAGCTTCCGCTAAAACATTCTCTTCGTTTCTTACTCCGAAAGCTTTTGCCTTCGTAATAATATAATCTGCGCATTTCAATTGAACATCTTCGGTTGAATTTTTAATTAAATTAACCGCTAGACTAACCGTAGGATCAATATCATACCAACGTTTTTGATGTTCCATAAAATTCCTTGCTTAAATTTACATATTTATTTTAAGCGAAATCAGAATTTATTTCTAGTCTTACAGGTTTAGATTTTTCTTCAAGTTCTTGTAATCTTTCAATTACACTAAAAGCAATACCTTTTTGAAAATCAAATGGTGCACGTTTCAAGTACTCAAATGCTTCTTGTAGAACTCTGTTTTTGTCATACCAACGTCTAAAGAAGTTTTTAACAGTTTCTTCTAAATCGTCGTCAGAAATTCTAATTCCATAACCTTTTGCCTTCTTGATGATTAATTTTGCGCAATCAAGTTGGATTTTTTCTTCAACTTTTTCAAGCATACTAACCATTAAACTAACTGTGGGGTCGTTGTCATACCAACGCTTGTGTTCAACCATAAAACCGCCTTCTAATTAAGTAAATGTATATTTGTTCATGTTTACATACGGCAAGTTTACAAAAAACTTTAGTATTTCAATTAAAAATTACTTAACAATACTACAAACTAATTAGTGATTTTATCAACTCGCATTTTTCCTCATCAATATTTTTAAATAAAAGAGTCTTTTCCCTACCAGTTTCACCCTTTAAAATCTCAATATTAGACTTTGCAACCTTAAACTGCTTTGACAAAAACTCTACCAAACATTTATTAGCCTTACCCTCAATTGGCTGAGCTGTAAGTTTTATCTTAACTTCTGTTTCAGTTTTTATAATCTCATTTTTTGAAGCGTTTGGAGATATTTTTAACTTAACCTTTAATTCCAAAATTAATGTAAACCTCTTGTAAAAATTGATTAATACGAGTAAAATAATTATACCATGACAGATGAAGATTTATTTAAACCTGTAAAAGAAACATTAATTGAACAACACCGTTCAGAAGAAGATATTGCAAAAATCGAAGAAGCCTTTGAATTTGCAAAGAAAGTTCACGGTGGTCAATTTAGAGTCTCTGGTGAACCTTATATCATTCACCCAGTAGAAGTTTTAAAAATTCTTTTAGGTTTAAAAGCCGATACTCACACGCTTATCGCTGCTCTTCTTCACGACGTTATTGAAGACACTGACACAACTCCTGAGCAAGTTAAAGAAATGTTTGGTGAAGACGTATTGAGTCTTGTTCAAGGTGTTACAAAATTAAGCAAATATCAATTCAAATCTAAAGAAGAACGTCAAGCCGAAAACTTTAGAAGAATGTTTATTGCAATGGCAAAAGACATTAGAGTAATCTTTCTAAAACTTGCAGACAGACTGCATAATATGAGAACTCTTAACTTTATGGCACCGCAAAAACAAAAAAGAATTGCTCAAGAAACTCTGGATATCTTTGCACCTCTTGCAAACCGTTTAGGGATTGGTAAATTAAAAGCAGAACTTGAAGATTTATCACTAAGATATTTAGAACCTGACAAGTATTACGAAATTGCACACCTTGTATCTCAAACAAAAGCAGAAAGAGAAGATACAGTACAACTTTTAATTGATAAAATTTCTGCCGATGTTGAAAAAAGCGGTATAAAAGCACAAATCACAGGTCGTGCAAAACACTATTACAGTATTTACAGTAAAATGAAACGTTTAAATATCGCATTCCACGATTTATACGACATCACTGCCGTTCGTGTAATTGTAGACACTGAAAAAGAATGTTATGAGGTTTTAGGTTTAATCCACTCACAATTTAAACCTATCC
>ERZ808278.1296-NODE-1296-length-10984-cov-2.943179_pt1 | contig 10984 bp, 13 predicted proteins | sample MGYA00521239_ERZ808278 | MGnify/ENA primary metagenome ERZ808278 (study PRJEB31516, sample SAMN03275600) | gut metagenome | biome: mammalia-associated habitat; material: feces | host: Papio cynocephalus | place: Kenya | collected 2012-07-17 ... | reverse complement strand
TTTGTTACGTGTTCCGGGGATAGGCTTTAAAAGCGCGTATAAAATCGTTCAGGCAAGAAAATTCGCCCGTCTCGATTTTACTTCACTCGCTAAAATGCGGGTCGTTTTGAAACGAGCCAGAAATTTTATAACCTGCTCGGGCAAATTTTTAGGAACGGAAAATCTGTCTCTCGTGAAAAAGGATCTTCTGCTCGAATGTAAAACCGAACCCGAGCAACTTTCCTTATTTTCAACGAGCGAAGTTTCGACAAGCATATTGTCGGGACAACTGTGAAAATAAATTAAACTATGAAAACTTATTTATTCGACGGAAGCAAAAACGGTTTATTTACCTGCATTTTTGAAAGCTTTTACAAAAAAGAAAAGCCCGACCGCATAACGGACGAGGCGTGTCAGACAGGGCTTTTGGACGAGATTGTGAAAATCGAAACGAATGACGAAAAAGCCGAAAGAGTTTATAATTGCGTTAAAGCTTGCAAAACAAAATATATCGTTTCGGACTTAAAAACCGCTTTCCGAAGCGGAGATAAAAATAAATTCGACACCATTTTCTTTTATCTGAGAACGGTAATTGAAAATAAAAACGCCGACGTTTCCACTGCGTTTTCGCTTAGCGAAGTTCTTGCGTTTAACGACTTGAAATCACGCATTTTCTATGAAATGCACCGTTTCAAAGGCTTTTTGCGCTTTATGGAGACTAAAGACGGCTATTTTTACGCCTGCTACGAGCCCGACAACGATATAACGGAACTTCTTGTTCCCCATTTTAAAGCAAGGCTAGCCTCACCTTTTATAATTCACGACGTCAAAAGAAACATTCTCGCGCTCTGCAACGGAAAAGAATATCGCTTAGTTTTCGGCGGCGAAGAACCTATCACCGTGTTTTTATCCGAAAACGAATGCGATTTACAGAATTTATGGATAACTTACTATAAAAGCATTAACATCAAGGAAAGAAAAAACTTGAGGTTAATGCGCCAATATCTTCCTGAAAGATATTGGAAACATTTAAGCGAAAAGCAAGATATTACCGAAGATTTTTAAAGGTTTTACGAAATTCGTAAAACCTTTTTTCTTTTATAAAATCGTTATCGATATATCAGTTTTTACAGTCTCGCCCGCACTAGCTACGCCTATATTTTCTTTCTTCGCAAGCTCTTCTGTTTGACCTTCTTTTGAAGGAAGATTTGCCCAAGGTTCTATGCAGACATACGGCGCATCCGTTTTCGGAGCGTGCCAGATACCGACGAAAGGCATATCGGAATATTCGACCTTAATACCCTTTTGCTCGCCTTTCTTTTCCAACGTAAGGCATCCCGAGGTATTTCTCAGAACGACCGCATCGTCATCGAAAAGCGAATGTTTAAGCCCGAACGCGTAATTTTCGCCCAACTCAAACGGAACGGCTTTATCCGCCATAAGATAGGTTTCGCCGAGAAGTTCTCTTAAGGGTTTACACGGTGCGTCAAACCTGATTTCGTAATCCTCGAACTTACCGCCCGCAAACGGAACGTTAAACCCGGGATGAGCGCCGAGCCCGAAATACATCGTCTCTTTTCCGATATTTTGCACGGTATAAGAAACGACAAGCTTGTTTTTTTCAAGCGAAAACGTTATTTTAAAAATAAAATCAAACGGATAAGACGGAACTGTCTCGTCATCCGAGCTTATATTGAACGTCATTTTATCCGAGCTCTTTTCACAAAGATAAAACTTTTTGTTTCTCGCAAAGCCGTGTCTTTCAAGCTCGTAAATTTTGCCGTTGTAAATATATTTACCGTCATAAAGCCTGCCGACAATCGGGAAAAGATTGTAGGCTCTGCCCTTCCAGTATTTCGGATCGCCCTGCCATAAGAATTCCGTTTTCGATTCTTTATGGTAAATCGATTTAAGCTGCGCGCCGACATCCTCGACGGCAACGGATAAATATTCGTTTTCTATCGTGTAAATCATAATAATTTTTTATTCTTCGACGTAATTCGAGAAGAATTTATTTCCGAGCAAAAATTTGTTAAGCTCTTCGTTATCGAGCGCGATAAGATTGTCGATAAGCGTGGTAATATCGGTCGTCATCGACACAGGCGTTTCACCGTCGGCAAATCTGTCGGCGAGCTTCTGCATATCGGAATAAACCGAAACCAGCTTACTTTCGTCGCCGTCGGAGCCGATTTTATCGAGACAATCGAACAAATCGAGAAGCGCGTTGAACGCCGAAACGGTATCCCGAGCCATAAACCATATTCTGAAAAAGATATAACCTGCAATAATAAACGGAAAACCAATAAGCGTTAATGCTCCACCCTTCGTTACGATAAACATAACGATCGAAAGAGCAAGACCTATAACAAACGCTATCGGAAACAAAATCACGAAAAGTTTCTGCCTTTTTTCCTTGATATCGAAGGTCGGCAACAAATCTTTCAAGCTCTTTTCGAGCTTACCTCTCTTAACCGATTTTTCTTCCTTATGATATTCTTCGAGCTCGCCTTCAGAAAGCTGGCGTTTGAGATAATACGGTCTGTAAATCTGTTTTATCTCCTTTTTGCCGTCCTGATCGGCGAGAGCTATGGCTTTATTGATGTATTCTTTATGCGATTCGTCCTTTAAATCGGTGTAATTACGGGTTTTAACGGCAACCATAGCCATAAAAACCTTGTAATCGGAATCGGTAAGTTCGAGCGCCTCATAAACTTTTTTCTCGGCGTTTTCGTAGTCGCCCATCCCGATATAACCGTAAGCCTCGTCCAAAAGAAGCATTTCCTTGTGATAATCGCTTCCGTGAGCCTCTTTGAACTCCTCTTTGGTCGCGTGAATCGTCGAATAATATTTTTTCGCCTGAACCGAAGAACACTGCTCCTTACATTCGGGGCAAACGAGCGTCTCGGGCGACAAGTTATCGATATAAAATTCCGCCCCGCAATTCGGACATCTCGCGTTTAATGTTTTTTTGTTTAATTCTTTTTCTTCACTCATATATTTTTATTCGTGGAAACTTATTCCCACTCTATCGTTGCCGGCGGCTTGGAAGTGATATCGTAAACTATACGGTTGATATCCTGAACCTCGTTTACGATTCTCGTTGAAATCTTTTCGAGAACGTCGTACGGGATCCTTGCCCAGTCCGCAGTCATTCCGTCAACACTCGTAACGGCTCTTAACGCAAGCGTGTACGAATACGTTCTGCTGTCTCCCATAACGCCGACCGAACGGCAATTGGTGAGAACTGCGAAATACTGCCAGATTTCTTTATTTAAGCCCGCTTTCGCGATTTCTTCTCTGTAAATATAGTCTGCGTCCTGCAAGACTTTGATTTTCTCTCTCGTGATATCTCCGATAATTCTTATCGCGAGTCCGGGACCCGGGAACGGCTGGCGCATAACGATATCCTCGGGAAGCCCGAGCTCGAAACCAACCTTTCTTACTTCATCCTTGAAAAGGTCTCTTAAAGGCTCGATGATTTCCTTGAAATCTACAACGTCGGGAAGTCCGCCCACGTTATGATGAGACTTTATAACCGCGCTCTTCCCCTTTCCGCTTTCGATCACGTCGGGATAAATCGTTCCCTGAACGAGATAATCTACCTTGCCGATTTTCTTGGCTTCATCCTCGAAAACCTTGATAAATTCCGCGCCGATAATCTTTCTCTTAGCTTCGGGTTCGCTTACGCCCGCAAGTTTATCCAAAAACCTGTCGGCAGAGTCCGATTTTATAAGATTCATTCCCCTTTCGGTTTTGAATACTCTGTATACGTCGTCGGCTTCGTTTTTACGAAGCAGACCGTGATCGACGAAAATACACGTGAGGTTATCGCCGACGGCTCTGTGAACGAGGGTTGCGGCAACCGCGCTGTCAACTCCGCCGCTCATAGCGCAAAGAACCTTTTTATCTCCGACTTTCGCCTTTATTTTCGCAACCTGCTCGGCAACGAAATTCGCCATTGTCCAATCTCCCGAAACGTGGCAAACGTTATAGAGGAAATTTCTGAGGATCGTAGTGCCCTGCTTTGTATGCATTACTTCGGGATGGAACTGAACGCCGTAGAAATTACGAGCTTCATCCTCCATTGCGGCTACGGGGCAAGTAGCTGTTTTACCGATGATTTTGAAGCCTTCGGGCGCAACGGAAACATAGTCCGTATGGCTCATCCAGCAAACGTTTTTCTTATCGACGTTTTCGAATATTTTACTGTCAAAATAATCGATATCGCTTTTTCCGTACTCTCTCGTCGTTGCGCTTTCGACTTTTCCTCCAAGCGTGTATGCCATAAGCTGCGCGCCGTAGCAAATGCCGAGAACGGGGATGCCGAGCTTGAATATTTCGGGATCGACGTGCGGAGAATTTTCATCGTAAACGCTGTTCGGTCCGCCCGTGAAAATAATACCCTTCGGGGCGTACTCTTTAATTTCTTTTACGGACATATCGCAAGGCTTCAAGTCGCAATAAACGCTCTGCTCTCTTACTCTTCTTGCGATCAACTGATTGTACTGTCCTCCGAAATCAAGGACCAAAACTCTTTCGTGCTGCATAATTATCCTCTCTTTTTAATCATTTGTATTGGTAATGACGGACTCGTCCGCCTTAATATTAAATTTATCTACAAGATTCTGAATGTCGTTATTAAGCTCGTTTTCGCCGCTTTTAATCGTCGATTCGTATTTCGGAGAAACATATCTCGCATAAATGCAAACCGCTAGTCTTTCATCGTTATTATCAAAAGCAAGTCTTACGACGTAATAAAGCGAACAATCCTCGTTATAATTGTCCGTACTGCAGAAAGCAACTTCGGCGGCTTGTCCTTTAAATCCGAGCGAAAGCGCGGCTTCTACAGCTCTTATCGAATAATAATCGTAAAGACTGCGTCCGCCTTCGTTCTGCTCTTTATCGGAAAGTCTTTTGAGTTCGGACTTATTATCAGCCACGAACGTCAAACCGTACTTGTTGATGTTCACATCGTCGTCTGTTGAAATAAGGATATCCATAAGATCCTTAAGATCGTCAAAGGTTTCGCCTTTAGTGTTATACTGTTTTTCATAAAGCTCTACGGCTTTGCTTTTCGCTCCGAGATCATAATAAATCTTTCCCATCGTCTTAGGAGAAATAATCACGATGAGCGAATAGGTAACGATTGCCGCCGCAATAAGAGAAAGAACTGTTATTATCGCTGTTTTTAAAATTGTTTTTTTCATCTTTCAACCTTCGTTAAAGCATTCGCTATTATTGTACCATACGAGAAAATAAAAATCAACTTTATATCATTATGAAATTGTTTAGTTCATAAAATAATCACGAGGAAATCCATAAATGAAAAAAATAATTATATTCTTTTTAACGATTATCGCTTTCTTTACCGCTTCGTGCTCGAAAAACGACGAAATCGGAAAAAGGGTCAGCCAGTTAAGATACGATGTTCTCTACTCTTTTTCCGAAAATTACGAAATATACGCCTACAAGGAATTAACCGAATTGCCACTTAAAAGCGACGGAAAAATCGGCGAACAGAAAAACGTTTTAACGTTTAAAATAGTTTTCAAAAAAGAAATGTCGTTAAAGTCGAGCCCGATAATTCAGTTTTCTTTAAACGGGATAACATACAGAAAGGAGTTTGAATACAGACCTCTTTCAAATTACGTCTCCTGTTATCTGATTCTTCCCGCTATGCCTGAAAATAAGCTCGAGGTAACGATAGATTTCGATTCCGAAAAAAGAAATCACACACTTTTGACAACGAAAAACAAGAAAACTCTTTCAGAAAACGACGTTTTAAGCTTTCTTGAAAATACCGACGACGCCGACGTGAGAAAAATTCTTGACGGCGAAAAAGAATACGAAATAAGAATCAGACTTATTTACTCCGACGGATTTAATTGTTATTTCCTCGGGCTTTTCAACGAGGATTCGTCGGTAAATTTTCTTTTAGACGGAGAGACGGGCGAGCTTCTCGCAAAGAAAATTTAAAAATATTGTCGAAAAAACGTATAAGAAAGAAATTTCTGCCCAAGATAATAACAAAGGAGGAAACAAATGGAGTTCGACAAAACGCAAACCTTCAGGAATTTAGCCCGTAGTTTTGCAGGAGAAAGTCAGGCGGGGCTCAGATATCAATTTATCGCGCAGCTTGCATTAAAGCAAGGCTACAAAACTCTTGCGGACGAAATAAAATATATCGCGCATAACGAAACGGCTCATGCTAAGGCTTTTTTCGATCAGATTAACGAAAAAAACGGAAATACCGATAACATCGATATTTCGGCAGGCTACCCCTTTGAAGGTAATACTATCGAAAACGGTCTTTTAACGGCTGCAAATGCCGAAAAAGCCGAAGTCGGAATTTACCGGGAATTTGCGACGACGGCTGAACAAGAAGGGTTTAAGGACATTGCAGATCTATTTTTACGAGTTGCGGAAGTTGAAGGTCATCACGAAATAATTTTCAGATACCTTTATGAAAACTTTAAAAACGGAACTTTGTTTTTAAGCAAAGAAAACGTTACTTACGAATGCTCCAACTGCGGTTTTAAATTCACGGCAAAACAAGCTTTCAGCGTTTGTCCGCTGTGCAAAGCCAGCCAGGGTTTCGTAAAGTTGCAGCTCCCGAATTAAAAAATCATGAGAAAGTCAACTGAAAAAAATTGTACTAAAAACACTAAATCCGTAAAGACCAAAAACTGCGGAAAGAATTGTTCCGGCACTAAAGATTGCCACTGATGAACAAGAACGGAAAGAATCCGAAAAGGATAAATCACAATAAAATGAAATCGTCCTTCGACGTACTTGGCAGTTACACCGGCAGCTATATAGCCGGCGAAAACGAAGAGCCTGTACAGGACGTGGACGATTTGTAAAAGATTTTATTTCTCTTTTATTATTTTTTGCGGGCGGAACGCTTTTTCAGGCGTTCCGCCCGCCTTTTGGCTTGTAAAACATTACCCGACGTTTCATATGCTTTCGCTTAGTCAAAATCGGGATTATTTTTTCTCAGAAGAAAATACTTAACCGCAGCGATTCCCTGAACGACGGACGCGGCGACGAGAACCAACGCAGGAATAATCGCCAGCGAACGTACCGAACAAAGAGGATTTCCGCAAAAATCGGCAATAATTGTCGATTCGTTTATACTGAGCGCAATCCCGAAACATATTATCGTCATTACCGTCGACGCAATCGTAAAAAGCTCGGAAATCAACGATAATTCCTGTCTTTTAGTAAAGAATATCACAAAGCCGAGAGCCGTTGAGATAATCGTCAGAATAAGTGCGACAAGCGAAATCGTCGCAAACGGCACGCAGTATTTTTTCGCATAATAATAAAACAAGTTCATATCGCCGTAAACTTTAATATTTGCGGAGGTGTATTTTTTTAACGTTAAGGCGTTTATTGCCGCGGAAAAACCGCTCACACTTCTTTCCGCTCCGACAGAGGGAGCATAAATATAAACCCAGTTAAAGAAATATCCGAATATCGACACGGCGCAGATTATAGCCGCAACAAGATAAAACGGTAAAAGCTTATCGCGCGATTCTTTGTATTGATTTAACAGATTTTCCCTTTCTCTTCTCTCTTTTTCTCTTTTGTTAGCCATTTTATTTCTCCTTTATTTCGTAACATAATAATTAAGACCCGAATAATCGGATATTTTTGCAAGCGTTTCGACTTTGAAGCTTAAAAATTCGATAGTTTCAATCGTCGAATAATCAACTTCTCCGTCTGCGTTATAAGAATAAATTTTAATCTTCGTTTTTTCTGCGGAAGCAATCGTTCCGCTTACGTGAATCCACGTTTTGTCGGGCGTATCCTCGCTCTGATTTTTCGGCTCGGGAATTTCTCCGCCGTAATCGAGAATAAAGCCTATAACGGTGTCCTTTCCGCAATTGCAGCCATACCCCGACGAGCATTTCCTGACTCCGCAGCGGTACACCCTGCCGTCCGTATCGGTAAGGTCGTATGTAAAGCAATCATACTCGATGGGTTTTTGAAGATACTGCTCGGGATAATACTGCATATTGGTCATAACGAGAAAGAAGGTTTTCTCGTTTAAAATATACTCGTCTCCGCCGCAGGACGAAGTCGTAAAAAGTATCAAAATCAACGATAATATAATTGAAAATCTCTTTTTCATTTCGCACCTCTTTTTGCAAATTTTCCTATCAGAAGGAAAACGAGAAACACGACTATATCCGCCGCAACGACCGTAGAACCGACGGGCGTTCCGTATACGACGGATGTAAGAATCCCCGTAACCGCGCATAGCACCGAAACGACGGATGAGCATATGACCACAGATTTAAAGCTCTTGAAAACCCTCATCGCCGAAAGCGCGGGAAAAATAACAAGCGCCGAAATAAGCAGCGAGCCGACGAGATTCATCGCAAGAACGATTATTACGGCAATTATGACCGCAATGACGAGATTATATATTTCAACCTTGGTGCCCGTCGCCTTTGCAAAATTCTCGTCGAAGGTTACGGCAAAAATTCTGTTGTAAAGCAACACGTAAGCCACGATCGCCAGAACCGACAATCCGAGGCATATCCAAACCTGCGCCCCCGTTAAAGTCAGAATCGAAGTCGAACCGAAAAGAGTTGAGCAAACGTCTCCCGAGAGATTCGTCGAGGTCGAAAATATATTTAAAAGCAAATATCCGACCGCGAGCGACCCGACCGAAATCATAGCCACGAGCGCGTCGCCCTTTATTTTCGCATTCTGCCCCACCCTAAGAAGAAGTATCGCGCAAATTATCGTTACGGGCAGAACGACGACCATATTGTTCGTAAGCCCGACGATTCCCGCAACCGCCATCGCTCCGAACGCCACGTGAGACAAGCCGTCGCCTATGTAGGAATATCTCTTAAGGACAAGCGTCACGCCGAAAATCGACGAACAAAGCGCAATCAGAACTCCGACTATGAGCGCGTACCTTACGAAAGGAAACTGCAGATAAGTTATCAGTTTTTCAAACATTTTAAGCCTCCTTCGCCGAAATCAGCTTTCCGTAAAAATCGGACTTCGCAAATTCTTCTCTGCTTCCGAAAAAACAGGGCTTTCCGACGTAAAGGATATGCGACGAATATTTAAGAGCAGCCGAAATATCGTGCGAAATCATTATTACGGTTATTTTGCATTCTTTGTTGAGCCTGTCGATCGTTTCATACAATTCGCTTGTGACGACGGGATCGAGCCCCGCGACGGGCTCGTCCAAAAGAAGCATTTTCTTCGTGGAACACAGTGCCCTTGCAAGCAGAACTCTTTGCTGCTGTCCTCCCGACAATTCTCGGAAACATCTTTTTGAAAATCTCGTAATTCCGAGAAGTTCCATATTTTCAAGCGCGGTTTGCTTTTGCTTTTTTGTATAAAACGGACGAAAGCCGAGCTCGGAAAGACAACCCGACAACACTATTTCGTAAACGGTTGCGGGAAAATCCTTTTGCGCGTCCGTCCTTTGCGGAATGTAGCCTATTTCGGTCGCATTCAAGCCGTCTCCGTATTCGATTTCACCCGAAAGCGGCTTAATAAGCGAAAGTATCGTTTTCATCAGAGTGCTTTTTCCTGCGCCGTTTTCACCTACGATACAAAGATAATCTCCACCGTTCACGGTAAAACCGATATTTTCCGCAACTGCTTTTCCGTCGTAGCCGAGCGACAGATTTTTACAGGTAATTTCAGACATTTATATTACCTCCCGCATCTTCGATTCCGAGCGCGATTTTAACCGCTTCGTAATTCTTTCTCATATAAGAGAGGTAGTTCGCTCCGCTATCGATATCTTTCTGTTTTACAGATTGCATCGAATCGAATGCGACAATTTGCTGATTTTTGTTTTTCGTGGCGTTTATCACCGATTTTGCGATAGCATTATCCCCGCCGTCGATAACGCAAATACTCGAAAGACCGTATTCGTCGATCTTCCCCGCAAGAAAAACTATCGTTTCAAAAGAAGCTTCCGTTTCTGCCGAACAACCCGAAAAAGCCGCGTAGCAATTTAAAGTATAATCGTCGGCAAAATAGCGGAAAGGAAATCTGTCTCCGAAAACGAGCGTTTTAACGCTCGATTTTCCTATTGTTTCCTCGAATTCTTTATCGAGCTCCCCGAGCTTCTCCTTGTATTTCGCAAGATTATTTTCAAAAACACTCTTGTTTTCGGGGAAAAGTTCGCTAAGTTTAGCGGTTATTTTTTCACAGGAAACGCTTGCGTTTTTCAGCGAAAGCCATATGTGCTCGTCCTTTTCGTGTTCGTCGTGATCGTGAGTTTCATCGTGACTATGGTCGGAATTATCTCCGCCCTCTTCCCTTTCGTCTTTTACCAATTCGCCGAGCGCGTCGATCAGATTAAGAGTTTTGCTTTCGTCCTTTTTGATACTCGCAAAAGTCTTTTCAACCCATTCGTCGGACTCTCCGCCGACGTAAATAAACAAATCGCTTTGCCCTATTTTAACGATATCGTCCGCACTCGGCTGGTAGCTATGAAGATCCACGCCGTTTTTGCCGAGAAGAGACAAATCGTACTCGTCGATTTTTTCGCCCAAAATGTTTTTAACCCAGTCATATTCGGGAAAAATCGTACAAACTATTGATTTTTTCGTGTTGTCGCCGTTTTTTTCGCATGAGGCGAAAAGACAGCACCCGGAAAGAATAAATATCGACAAAATTGCCGAAAGAATTTTTTTCATAATTAAAATCTCCTTATGTTCAAATAAAAAATCGCACTAAAAAAGAGCCGCCTTTTCCGAATTTTTAAAACGCGAAAAAGCCGAAAACTATTCTTCGGCGGGCTCTTGAATTTTTATTTAATTTTAACTTAAAAGGAGATCGTTTAAAGAAACCGGAGTGACGATTTTTAATTCGCGCTTTCCTGCATTAAACAGAATTAAAACAACCGAAAATACCGCAATAAAGAATGCCGCGGCGGAAGCAAGTTTTTTCGCTCCGTCCGAAATCTCTTCTGCAATCCTTAAAACCGCGCAAACGGGACAATCCTCCCCTACGCAGT
>ERZ808278.1295-NODE-1295-length-10989-cov-4.042528_pt1 | contig 10989 bp, 9 predicted proteins | sample MGYA00521239_ERZ808278 | MGnify/ENA primary metagenome ERZ808278 (study PRJEB31516, sample SAMN03275600) | gut metagenome | biome: mammalia-associated habitat; material: feces | host: Papio cynocephalus | place: Kenya | collected 2012-07-17 ... | reverse complement strand
GGCCTTCTTTTCTGGCAATTTCAACTAATTTCTTCGCAATTACTGGACGAGCCATGGAAGTTCCTAATAAATATTTATTTTCATAGATTGCATTTGCCTGAACACATGGAACTACGTATTCATCACAAAATTCATCGATAACATCTTCTATGTATAATTTTGATGCGCCACAGGAGATTGCTCTTTCTTCTAATCCGTCTAATTCTTCTCCCTGACCGCAGTCGATACAGCAGCAGATAACTTCATAATCGAAGTTTTCCTTTAACCAAGGGATAATAGCAGTAGTGTCAAGTCCACCAGAATAAGCAAGAATTACTTTTTCTTTCATAATATATACCTCCGTATTCTATTTTGCATGTAGTGTAAGTCATTACGTGCAAGTTTATGCAGTACAACCCAATGTGAATGTATGTTTATGCACTTGCATTATTTGATTATAAATATACAACACATTTAATTATTATGCAAGTGCTAATTTATAGATTTTTAAGCATTTATAGGGTAGAATTGTAGAGTAAATCATTTCTATTAACGAAATAAGAAAATGGGTTGCATAATATACATCAGTGATGTATAATTATAAATAATTTGCAAGAGCAAGATTCCGATTTGCGAAAAGGAGGACTACATATGAAAGAAATTAGTGGTGGAGTAACGGCAGTGCAGGGCTTTCGTGCCGCAGGTGCTGTAACAGGACTTAAAAAAAATGGTAACAAAGATATGGCACTTGTATTTAGTGATGCAGAAGCAACGGTGGCAGGCGTATTTACAACAAATGTGGTAAAAGCGGCTCCTGTACAGCGTGATATAAAGATTGTAAAAACAAGAGAAACGGTAAGAGGTGTTATTTTAAATGCAGGCAATGCCAATGCATGTACTGGGGAAGAAGGAAAAAAGGCAGATGCAGCAATGGCACAGGCAGCAGCCGAGGCTTTAGGAGTAGAGACAGATGACATCTTAACCTGTTCCACAGGTGTAATCGGTCAGCTTCTTCCAGTGGAAAAAGTCACTAAGGGAGCCAAGATACTTGCAGCAGGTCTTGCGGCTGACGGTGGAAACGAAGCAGCCCAAGCCATTATGACAACAGATACCTATAGTAAACAATGTGCAGTAGAAGTGGAAATCGGTGGCAAGACCGTAACCATTGGTGCCATGACAAAAGGTTCTGGTATGATTCATCCAAACATGGCAACGATGCTTTGTGTAACTACAACAGATGTATGTATCAGTAAAGAGTTATTACAGGAAGCAATCAGTGAAGTTGTGAAAGTATCCTTTAACATGATTAGTGTGGATCGTGACACTTCAACCAATGATTCTTATATGATTCTTGCCAATCAAAAAGCAGGTAACAAAAAGATTACAGAGAAAGATGCAGATTATGAGGCATTTAAAAATGCACTGCAATATGTAGCAATTAATCTAGCCAAGAAAATGGCAGCAGATGGTGAAGGCGCTACCAAATTACTTGAAGTAAAAGTAATGAATGCGGCATCCTATGAAGATGCTAAGGAATTAAGCAAGTCAATCATTACATCTAATTTAGTGAAAGCAGCCGTATTCGGAAGCGATGCAAACTGGGGAAGAATTTTCTGCGCAATGGGTTACTCTGGAGTATCTTTTGACCCTGAAGTAATTGATCTGTGGGTAGAAAGTGAAGCTGGTAAACTGAAACTAGCAGAAAATGGAATGGCTACTGACTATGATGAGGAGTTTGCAACTAAGATTTTATCTGCTAAGGAAGTAACAGCAACAGCAGATATGAAAGCTGGCAGTAGTGAAGCAACAGCCTGGGGCTGTGATTTAACCTATGATTATGTTAAGATTAATGGAGATTACCGTTCGTAAGCAACGTGTATTTTAGAAAGATAAGAAATAAGGAAGGTTTGGTAAACAGAATGGACGAATACATGCAGGAAATATTAATTAAAGCACAGACATTAATTGAGGCACTACCTTACATAAGAGATTTTACGAATAAAAAGATTGTCATTAAATATGGTGGCAGTGCCATGTTAGATAAAAAGTTAGAAGAAAGTGTTATTAAAGATGTTGCACTGCTTAAATTAATTGGAATGAAACCTATTATCGTACATGGTGGTGGAAAGGAAATCAGCAAATGGCTTTCAAAGGTTGGAAAAGAATCCAAATTTGTAAATGGTTTACGTGTGACAGATGCTGAAACAATGGAAATTGCGGAAATGGTTTTAAATAAAGTGAATAAAAATCTGGTGCAGATGATTGAACAGCTTGGTGTAAAAGCAGCTGGAATCTCTGGAAAAGATGGTGGTACATTACGTTGTACGAAGAAGACAGCAGATGGAGAAGATATCGGTTACGTAGGAAATGTAGAATACGTTGATGAGGATCTGATTGATTCTTTGATTGATAATGATTTTATTCCGGTTATCGCTCCAATTGGTTTAGGTGACGATTATCAGTCTTATAACATTAATGCAGATGAGGCTGCCAGTGCAGTTGCGAAAGCAATCGAAGCAGAAAAGTTAGCTTTTTTAACCGATATTGAAGGTGTTTGTATGGACCCGGATGATAAGAGTACATTAGTTTCTGTCTTGACGTTAGAAAAGGCAAGAAAAATGATTGAAGATGGTTATATCAGTGGAGGAATGCTTCCTAAGATTAATAACTGCATCGAAGCGGTTGAGAATGGTGTAAATAGGGTACATATTTTAGATGGAAGAAAAGAACATTGTTTATTACTTGAGTTCTTTACCAAAAAGGGGATTGGAACAGCAATCATCGATGATCATAGAGCATTGTATTCTCATGAAGAGGAAGAACTTGTGAAATAGGAGGCAAAATTATGGCTAATATGCAGAAAATGATGGACGAAGCGGAACAGTACTTAATTCATACGTATAACCGTCATCAAATTGTGTTAGACAAAGGCGATGGCGTGTATTTATATGATGTAGAAGGCAAACAGTATTTGGATTTTGGTGCAGGGATTGCCGTATTTGCATTAGGTTATAACAATAAAGAATTTAACGATGCGTTAAAAGCGCAGGTGGATAAATTAATACATACATCCAATTTATTCTATAATTCCAATTTAGCAGAAGCTGCGAAAAAAGTAGTAACCGCCACTGGAATGGATAAAGTGTTCTTTACCAACAGTGGAACAGAAGCAATAGAAGGCGCTATTAAGCTGGCACGTAAATATGCTTACCAAAAAGGAATCAAAGAGGACAGCGAAATCATATCCATGAATCACTCTTTCCACGGAAGAAGTCTAGGAGCTTTAGCGGTAACTGGCAATAAGCATTATCAGGAACCGTTTGGTCCAATGACAGCCGGTATTAAATTTGCAGATTACAATGATTTGGAAAGTGTGAAAGCATTCATTACAGATAAAACTTGTGCCATTATCCTAGAAGCAGTTCAAGGGGAAGGCGGTATTTACCCAGCCAATGAAGAGTTTATCAAAGGAATCCGTGCATTGTGTGATGAACATGATATTTTGATGATTTGTGACGAAATTCAGTGTGGAATGGGAAGAACAGGAAAAATGTATGCGTTCCAAAACTATGGAATTCAGCCAGATATAGTGACTACTGCAAAAGCACTTGGATGTGGAGTGCCAGTTGGAGCATTTGTTGCAAACAAAAAAGTTTCAGGTGTCCTTGTTCCTGGAGACCATGGTACAACATATGGAGGAAACCCATTTGTATTAGCCGCAGTGAACAAAGTATTTGACTTGTATGAAAAACAAGGAATTCTGAAACATGTGAAAGAAACAACCCCTTATTTTGAAGAAAAGTTAGATGCCCTTGCTGCAAAATATGACTTTATCAAAGAACGTCGTGGGAAAGGATTTATGCAGGGACTTGAGTTTACGGTACCAGTTGGTCCAGTTATCACAAAGGCAATTGAGAATGGGTTAATTCTAGTAAGTGCAGGTACTAATATTATTCGTTTTGTACCACCACTTATCATTGAGAAGAAACATATTGATGAAATGATAGAGAAACTAGAAGCAGCAATTGATGTTAGCATCGATTGATGTTAGCATCATTTGATGTAATTATAGAAGGAATAAACTAAGGAAAAGTATAAATGCCCTACAAATGATCCATACTTACAATATGAAAAATATGGTCAATTGATATGTTTTTATATTGCATAAGGAGGAAAATCATATGTGGGGCATTTTAATTGCATTATTATCTGGTGCGCTTATGAGTATACAAGGAGTTTTTAATACAGGTGTAACCAAACAGACTGGAGTGTGGGTGTCATCTAGCTTTGTTCAGTTTTCAGCGTTTGTCGTTTGTATTGCTGCCTGGCTGATTACAGAACGTAATACAAACCTTTTCTCTGTATTCAAGATTGACAACAAGTATATGCTCCTTGGTGGTGTTATGGGAGCGTTCATAACATATACAGTGATTCAAAGCGTTTCTAATTTAGGAGCTGCCAGAGCTGCTATCTTTATTGTAACGGCACAGCTAGTAGTTGCATATATCATTGAATTATTTGGTATGTTCGGTATGGAAAAAACGGATTTCGAGTGGAGAAAAGTAATAGGACTTGGAATCATTATCGGAGGTATCTTCTTATTCAAATGGGAGTAAACGAATTTTGTCTAAAATTCTGTCAAGAAAAAATAAAAAAACTATTGTATTCGATTCGGCATTTATGTAGAATGTTATTGTGTCTCGTTATGAAAAGGTATAGAGGTATTTCTTTATAAGGAGACAATATGAAACGAGAGAAAAAAACTATATTACTAAGCAATATTTTTCTTGCCAAGAGAAGTCTCGCCTTAGCGGTAACATTTATTATTATCGCGGGCTTTTTGTACGTCTCAAGAGAAAATACCAAAAACATACAGGAAGAATTTGTGACCAGTGAAGACATTGCCATTACGAAACAGCCATCCGAACCGTTAGTAACAGATAGAGAGCAAATTGAAGTTTCTAGAAAGCTGTGTTGCTATGTGTGTGGTGCAGTAAAGCATCCAGGAGTGTATACATTTTCTGAGGGTGCCAGGATGAATGAACTGATTGAACAGGCAGGCGGCTTTACAAAAGAAGCTGCAGTCACGTATCTGAATCTTGCAAAGACGGTTACAGATTCTGAAAAAATATATGTTCCAACAGAGGATGAAGTATCAAGTTCTAGTGCAAATGAAAGTGTTTTGGTTAATTTGCAGGATGGAACGACTACAGAAAGCAAAAGTGGTGCGGAGGATAAGGTGAACATAAATACTGCTGATATAGATAAGCTTACTTCGTTACCCGGTATTGGAGAAGCGAAAGCAGGATGCATCATTTCTTATCGGGAAGATCATGGAGCGTTTCAGTCAATAGAAGAATTAAAGAATGTGGAAGGAATTAAGGACGGTGTTTTTAATAAAGTAAAAGACTTAATTTCTGTGCAGTGACGAGGTGAAAGAATTGGGAAAGAATGTGCTGGTCGTTGATGACGAAAAATTAATTGTGAAAGGGATCCGTTTTAGTCTGGAACAAGATGGGATGGATGTAGATTGTGCCTATGATGGGGAGGAAGCATTAGAGGCGGCAAAGAAAAAAGAATATGATGTAGTGTTATTAGATGTCATGTTGCCGAAACTTGATGGCTTTCAGGTGTGTCAGCAGATTCGAGAATTTTCCCAGATGCCTATTATCATGTTGACAGCGAAAGGTGATGACATGGATAAAATTCTGGGCTTGGAATATGGTGCAGATGATTATATCACAAAGCCATTTAATATCTTAGAAGTAAAAGCACGTATTAAAGCCATTATGAGAAGAAGCGGCAATAATAAGAAGGCAAAGGATGAGGAAGAAGGTAAAACGGTTTCCTATGGTCAGTTAAAAGTCGACTGCGAAAGCAGAAGAGTCTATATTGCCAATAAAGAAGTCAATTTAACAGCAAAAGAGTTTGATTTATTAGAACTTTTAATGCTGAATAAGAATAAAGTATATAGTCGTGAAAATTTACTGAATACAGTGTGGGGATTTGATTACCCTGGCGATGTAAGAACAGTAGATGTGCATATACGTAGATTACGCGAAAAGATCGAAACAAATCCAAGCGAGCCACAGTATATACATACAAAGTGGGGCGTTGGTTATTTCTTTCAAGATTAGAAAGGAAAAACAAAAAGATACGATTAGTTCAGATAAGAAGTTCTTCGGAACTTCTTATTTCATGATAGTATATGAAACTGCATTTGTTTGAAAGGGCGGGTGAGGAGACATTTTTAAGAAGATACAACAAAAGGTAAAAATATTTCAAAGTATGAAATTGCAGCTGATTACTGTATGCATCTTAATTGGAATTCTGCCAATATTTGCAATGTCAAAGCTGCTTTTGAACACCTATGAAAATCGGGCAATGGAGCAGAAAATAGCGGAATTAACACGTAATATCAATATTATTTCCAACCTGCTTGTGTCCAATGGGTATTATACAGCCACAGATCCTGCGAAAATAGCTAGTGTAATTAATGAAATAGCACAGGTTGCTGATATTTATGAGGGAAGAATCCTAATTGTGGACAATGGACTGACGATTCGTTTTGATACCTATGGATTGGAAGAGGGAAAAACCTTGATTTCAGAAGAAGTTGTACAGGCAGTACGTGGCAATACTGGAAAGTATATTGATCGAACCAATCAATATGTTGAGTTAACTTATCCAGTTATTAATCCGGATAATAAGGAGATAATTGGAGGTATTATTACCAGCTTTTCTATTGTAGGAATTCAGACTATCTATGATGAGATGCAGCAGACAACAGTTCTTATGTTTTTGGTTCTAGTAATCTTAGTTTGCACTTGTTCCATTTTATACGGAAATTTTTATCTTAGACCTTTGAAACAGATAACAAACTCGTTTGACAGATGGTCCGATGGATTTATGGATGAAAAAATAGAATTTAAAGGATTCAAGGAGATGGAAAGTATCTCAGATTCTTTTAACCATATGTTAGCAAGACTTCAAAAACTAGAGGATAGTCGACAGGAATTTGTATCCAACGTATCTCACGAGTTAAAGACACCGATTACTTCCATTAAAGTACTATCTGACTCCCTTTTAAGTCAGGAAGAAGTGCCAAATGAATTATATCGTGAATTCTTAGTAGATATCACAGAGGAAATCGAACGTGAGAATAAGATTATTACAGATTTACTGTCTCTTGTAAAAATGGATAAGAAGTCTGGAGAGATGAATATAACAAACCTAAACATCAATGAACTGGTTGAGCAGATACTAAAGCGATTACAGCCAATTGCCAATAAACGATCCATTGAGCTGGTATTTGAGTCATTCCGTCCTGTTATGGCGGAAGTAGATGAGGTAAAATTGTCGCTTGCCATTAACAACTTAATTGAAAATGCCATCAAGTACAATTATGATGAAGGATGGGTTCACGTAACACTGAATGCTGACCATAAGTTTTTCTATCTGAAAGTATCGGACTCCGGTGTGGGTATTCCTGAAGATGCACAGGATTCCATATTTGAACGTTTTTATCGTGTAGATAAAGCGCGTTCAAGAGAAACAGGTGGAACAGGTCTAGGTCTGTCTATTACAAGAAATGCTATCTTAATGCATCGTGGAGCAATTAAAGTATACAGCAAAGAGCAGGAAGGAACGACATTTACCGTTCGTATTCCATTGACTTATATTGCATAGGAGGTATAGGATATGCAGAAAAGTAAAATAATTATTGTTCTGTTATGTTTCATATCCGTTTTGGCTCTTATGGGATGTAATAAGAAAGAACATTCAGAGAACAAAAAAAATGAATATGAAATTTATTATTGTAACAGTGAAGAAACAGAGTTGGTCAGTGCTTCTTATGAGGCAAAAGCAACCGATGCAATGGATTTGATTTCGGAACTGATAGATGCCATGTCAAAAGTACCAAAATCTTTGCAATACAAAAAGGTGAAACCAGATAATGTTGAGCTTTTGACCTTTGAATTAAATGATGATGGACAGCTTATTCTTCATTTTAATTCAAATTATTCTAATTTGACAGGTATATCAGAAATCTTTCTTCGTGCGGCAGTTGTAAAGATGATGTGCCAGATAAAAGGCGTGGAATGTGTTGAAATCTATGTAGAAGACCAGCCATTAATGCAGTCTGCCGATAAGCCGTATGGATTTGAAACGGCAGAAGATTTTATTGACAATACAGGAAGAGAAACTAATTTTAGTCAAAATGTAACTATGAGTTTGTATTTTGCCAATAAAAAAGGAAATCGTTTGAAAGAAGTAGATGTAAGTGTAACGTATGATGGAACTATTTCTTTGGAACAGCTTATTATTCAAAGACTGATTGATGGACCAGGCGTGATTAAAAATATTGAAAACGAGGAAGTAAAAGCAACGATTCCGAAAGGTACTGTTGTTCAGAAAACAGCAATTCGTGAAGGTGTCTGCTATGTGTATCTTAACAAGAAATTTATGAATAAGCTTCCTGATATAACAGATGAAGTGGCAATCTATTCGATTGTAAATTCATTGTGTGAAATGTCATCTATTAACAAAGTGCAGTTTATGATTGATGGAGTTGCCGTTCCAACTTATCGTGAAAAGATAAAATTTGATGGATTCTTTGAACGAAATCTGGATATCGTAATCAATTAAACGCTGTAAGAAATTAAAAAATACAGCCTGTTGTCTAAGGGGAGACAGCAGGCTATATATAGGGAGGAATGTCATTGGTCAAAAGACCTTCAATTTGGATACTATGTCTTTTTATGATAGGTATCGTCTGTAATAAATATATATGTTCTGTTTTTTGTTTTATTCCTATTATTTTGTTAGCATGTCTTGGCAGTTATCCTTTCTTTTATCATTTAAAACAAAAATATCTTGTTCATTCAGATGTTTTCATTCTATTACTTCCCATATTCCTATGTCTTGGTTATTTTCTGCCTACATATTATACATTAAGCAATCACTTACCCGAAAAATATCTTAGTACAAACGTTAAGTTCCAAGGAAAAGTCACAAATGTTATAGAAAAATCCAATTTTCAAGAAATCTATTTATATGATGTAGTTGTGAAAGTAAATCGTAAGTGTGTTTCTGTCAGTCAAATTATGATACAAGATACTTCTTATTACTTATGTGACATTGGAGATAAACTTACGGTACAGGGAGAAATAACAGAGTTTGACGAGGCTGCCAATCCGGGGCAATATGACAGTAAAGCATATTATGAGGCAAAAGGAGTTCGTTATAAGGTTTGGGAGGGAAAGATAACAGGAAAAATACCAGGAAAGATTCCATTATACCGTTTCTTGCGTAAATTAAAAGAAAGAATAAGTCGTACCTATCATACCGTTTTAACAAAAGAGGACAGCGAAATCCTGCATGCAATGGTTCTTGGGGACAAGAGTGAATTAAGTACTGAGATAAAAATATTATACCAGAAGGCGGGAATATCCCACATCTTAGCCATTTCGGGGCTTCATATCTCAATGATTGGTTTATTGTTGTTCAAACTATTAAAGAAAGCAGGGCTTCATCACAATCTTGCCTCTATTATTTGTATGATTCTTGTTTATCTCTATGGCATTATGACTGGGTTTAGTGTATCAACAAATCGAGCAGTTCTTATGATGTGTCTGTCCCTGTCAGCTTGTTTGGTAAGCCGGACCTATGACTCTCAATCTGCAATTGCAGTCAGCGGATTCTTTATTCTGTTCAAACAACCATATCAGCTGTTTCAGTGTGGGTTTCAACTATCATTCTTAGCAGTAGTTGGGGTAGTCTGGTTTTGTCCTCTGTGTAAGGAGTATATGCATTGGCTTTTGCCTAGTTTCGAATCCAGAATGAAGCAAAAGGAAAAATCAGAATATTATAGTCTAGGTGTCTGGTTCAACCGTTTTACCAAACTGTTTCGTTCTACATTGCTTGTAAGCTGTTGTATTCAAATTGTCACACTTCCGGTCATTCTGTTTCATTTCTACGAGGTTGCAAGTCTTGCACCAGTTCTTAATTTATTGATTCTTCCTTTAGCTTCCTTGTTAATGATAGCTGCAATTCTGATTGCACTGTTTGGTTCGTGTTGGATGTCCCTAGGATATTTTCTAAGCGGTAGTGTCCACTATATTTTAAAGTTCTATCATTTCCTATGTGAATTATTCCATAGCTTTGCGTATCAAACGATTATTACGGGGCGTCCAAAAGAGTGGCAGATTATAGTGTATGTGCTGCTTATTGGGTTGTTTTGCTATGGCATTCATAAGAAGTTACATAAAGCAGTTGTGGTTTTTGTTCCGATTGCGGTGCTTCTTTTGTTTTTTCATATTCCAGTGTCTGGTTTAGAGGTTACGATGCTAGATGTCGGGCAGGGGGACAGTATTTTTATAGAGACTAGAGAGGGGGTTACTTGTCTGGTGGATGGAGGAAGTACCAGTGTGAAAGCAGCAGGTACTTATCGAATTGCACCATTTTTAAAGTACAAAGGCGTCAAAAAGCTGGATTATTGTTTCGTAAGCCATATGGATGAGGATCATATGAATGGGGTGCAAGAGCTGATAGAGATGAGCCATGAACCTGGCAGTGTGAAGATACAGAATCTTGTACTTCCTCATTTAAATTATGTGGATGAGGCATATCAAGCAATGGTCTCTATGGCAAAACAGGCAGGAATACGTGTTGCATATATGGAACAGGGCCAGCAAATAAAGACCAGGCAGATTAGTTTAAAATGTTTACATCCATCCTTTGAATTCAAAACGGCAGATCGCAATTCTTCTTCTCTTGTACTTGAGTTATCGTATACTTCTTTTCGCATGCTGCTTACTGGGGATGTAGATGAGATTGGAGAGAAGAGTATCCTAAGTTCCAAGGGAGTGCTAGAGAAACAATACGACGTATTAAAAGTAGCCCATCATGGTTCGAAAGGTTCTACCTGTGGGGAGTGGTTAGAGAAGATAAAACCAAGAGTGGCGGTTTTTTTTTCTTGTATTGAAAAAAATCAATAGCAACCGCCCG
>ERZ808278.1294-NODE-1294-length-10992-cov-2.744080_pt1 | contig 10992 bp, 8 predicted proteins | sample MGYA00521239_ERZ808278 | MGnify/ENA primary metagenome ERZ808278 (study PRJEB31516, sample SAMN03275600) | gut metagenome | biome: mammalia-associated habitat; material: feces | host: Papio cynocephalus | place: Kenya | collected 2012-07-17 ... | reverse complement strand
GCGTGGCAGCGAAGCGATGCGACGGCAATTTGATAATTACGGGCCGTTGCGACAGCATTGCAAGATTGTGCAAGATATACGAAGCAACGGTATTCCGACAACGCAGCCTTATAGACTCTTTGGAGAAAACCAACGGCATATACAAGGACTCGCTCGCAAAAGAGCAGTGCAATGCGACTGCAAGGTCGGGAACCACCGAGCAAAACTCAATGGAGGAGTACCGCCCGTCAGTATGGTACAAATGGCTGCTATCGGGAATAATGGTCGGAGTTGCGTTGAGCGTAGCAGCATCGGTGCTATGGCGACGAACCCGACTCGGACTCGTAATCAAATGTCTAATCGGTAAAATTTTATAAATATGGCAGAAACACCGGCAAAACAGGGCTACATTCATGGTAGCAACATGATTCTCTATGTTGAAGATAAGGCATTGGGACACTCCAAGTCTTGCGCGATTCAGAATCAGGCAGAGACAAAAGAACGCTCTACCAAGGAGACATCGAACACAGGAAAGTGGAACGAAAAGAGTGTCGCGAAGCTCTCCGTAAGCGTATCGGCAGAGGGTTTCGTATTCGAAGGCGATAACGAGTTCGGATACCACAAACTCCTCGAATTGTGGGAGAAGGCAGAACCCGTAACTCTCAAATACGCATATCGAGGAGAAGAGAAGACGAAATATCGTACAGGGCAGTTCCTTATAACATCGCTTGAAGAGAGCGACCCTGCCGATGACGATTCGACTTACTCGGTAAGTTTTGAGAACTCCGGTCCTGTCGAGGTTAAAGATGTCGCATAGGACAATCCATTCACCAGAGCGGCAGGCTTCGAGCCTGCTGCTTTCCAAACCAACAAAATCAAAACAGCAATCGAAATGAAACAGATAACCATTCATATAGGAAACAACGAGTACCCGTATGTTGAAACCATGGGTGCGATGCTCTCTTTCAAAGAGGAGTTCGGAATTGAAGCATCGGCTATCGAAGCAGACAATATCGAACAGAATCTGCAATACATGTATCATGTAGTCCGAAGCGCATGCCACAGGCAAGGCACACCATTCGAGATGTCTTTCAATGAGTTTTGCGCCAACCTTGAAGGCTTCGAATACACTCGCGTAAGAGCGGAAATTGCAAGGCGGCTCGAACGAGTTTTGAAAGGAGATTCGGACGAAAAAAACGTATAAAACCTGTCTCGATTGACGATTTGTTGGGAATTGCTGTCGGGTGTATAGGCATGAGCATCTCCGATTTTGCAAGCCTTACACCCGAGCAATTCGATTCGATATTCCGACAATGGAAATTGCGGCAGGATTCAATAATACAGACCCAATGGGAGCAAACGCGCACTATCGCATGGGCGTCGCTCCGTCCATATAGCAAGAAATCGTTGCGTCCGACAGATATATTCAATCTCCCATGGGATAATACGGTCAAAGCAAAACAACGGATAACGCTCTCGAAACAAGAGCGAGAGGAACAGCACAGAGAATTCGAGTATTACAGCAAACTTTGGCAATAGCAGATGAATAAAGCGGTAACATACGAGGTGAATTTCCGGGGCAAGGACTCTGTGTCGGTCGTCGCGAAACATATCGCGGCAGAGTCGGCATCGATGCAACGTTCCGTTGCGAGTGCCGCCACGGCAAGCAATCAGGCACTTTCGTCTGTCAACAGTACAATCGGGCATGTCGCTTCGGGTGTGATCGCTGCATTCGGCATTGCGCAAATCAAACGTTTTGCACAAAGTATAGTCGATGTACGCGGAGATATTCAGGCTCTCGAAATATCGTTCTCAACACTGCTCGGTTCTGCAAAACAGGCGAAACGCATGATGTCTGAATTGCGCGACTTCGCTGTAAATACACCTATGCAACTCGACACTCTTGCAGGTGGCGCACAGACATTGCTCGGATTCAATGTCGCTGCCGAGAGGGTCATGCCGATACTGCGGCAGATAGGCGACATCTCTATGGGCGATGCCCAAAAATTCAACTCTCTCGTGTTGGCATTTGCACAGATGTCGTCCACAGGCAAACTGATGGGGCAAGACCTGTTGCAGATGATTAACGCGGGATTCAACCCGTTAGCCGTTATGGCGGAGCAGACGGGCAAGTCCATAGCGCAGCTCAAACAGGAGATGAGCGATGGCGCAATATCTTCCGATATGGTGGCCGATGCTTTTGCCGCAGCAACGGCAGAGGGCGGCAAGTTCCACGGCATGCTGAATCAAATCAGCAAAGGAATCAATGGGGCTAAGTCCAATCTGCAAGGGGCGTGGGACGATATGCTCAACGAAATCGGAGCAAAGAACGAATCTTTCATTGTCGGCGCAATCAACAAAACGACATTGCTTATCAGAAACTACGAAAAGGTCGGGCGCGCGATAACGGCACTTGTTGCAACCTATGGCACATACAAGGCTGCTCTTATAGCCTGTGCCGTTGCTCAAAAGACGGCTCTTGTGGCAAAGCAGACGGTTGAGTATATCAAGATGGCAAAGGCATTGGGGATTGCGACGGCTAATCAGATTGCATTCAATACCGCTGCCAAACTCAACCCCTATGTGGCATTGGCTTCCGTACTTGCTGCTCTTGTGGGTGCAGTCGTGTTGTACACCACAAGAACGAAAGAAGCAACCGAGGCACAAAAAGCGTTGGCGGATATCAATGTAACGGTTTCCAAAACATACGATGAAGCGGCATCAAAGTTAGACATGCTTCAGAATGTCTATCGAAATAGCAATGTTTCGCTTGAAGAACGCCACAAGGCTCTCGATGAGTTGCAATCCATTGTCCCCGAATATACGGCCAGCCTTACGACCGAAGGCAAACTCATCAACGATAACACAGATGCGATCAAAAACTACCTGACTCAACTCGAAAAGAAAACGCGATTGCAAGCCATACAAGAAGAACTCGAAGCTAAATATCGACGCAAACGAGAGTTAGATAAGCAATTGACAAAAATTGATGAAGATTCGCAGCAACCGCAAAACAGAGAGGAGATGATCGGCTATCTTCAAAAGAAGGGGCGGATACAAAAAGAATATCAAGAACTTAATGATGCTGTTGCAAAGTTAAATGCTGAATATGAAACGACATCCGAAATAACGAAGGAATCCGAGACTCAGACCAAGTCGTACAGTCAACAGGTTGTCGAAGCTGCGGCAAAGGTTAGGCGACTGTCGGCAGAACTCGCTGCACTTCGCAAAGGCAATGGCAACAGTTCAGATTTTGCAGCTGATATAGAGGCAAAGCAGAAGGAATATGACGCAGCAGTAAAAGTTTATAAAACACTGACGGGAACGGACATTGGCGGGCTTAATATCGAGGCAAAGGTCGGTAGCATAGCCGAGTTGGACGCGACAATAAGCAAGCTCGAAGAGAAACTGAAAAAGGCAAACGCAGAAGAGCGTGTCGCAATTCAGCAGACCATAAACGGCTACAAAAAGCAAAAAGTGGTTATCGAGGAGTCTTTGGCAGCATTGAGTGTCCCGTCTTCGCCGGCAACACTCGAAGAGTTGTCCGGGGCGATATCGTACTATGAAAATAAGTTGAAAAAGGCTTCGGTCGAGGAGCGCGATGAGATACAGCGAACGATATTGCAGTACCGCAAAAAGGAGGAAAGTATCAATGACTCTCTTTCCGCATTGGGCGTATCGGAGAATCCGCAGACGCTTGATGAACTGTCGGAGGCTATTTCATTCTATGAGAAACGGCTTGGCAAAGCCTCAGAATCGGAGCGTGCAGATATACAACGGACAATAAATGCATACAAGCGCAAGCAGGAGACTATTCAGGCTACGCTTGCAGAACTCGATATTCCGACCGACCCGGCAAGCCTTGCCGAGTTCGATCAGGTTCTTTCCGCCCTCGAAACGAAGTTGCAACAGGCAGGAGGTACGGAGCGGGACGAGATACAGAAAAGCATCAATGCCTATCGTCAAAAGAAGCAGGCGGTAGAGGATTCGTTGTCTAACGTCTCGCTTGCCGAGATGTTTCCGAATATCGATTTTAACAACGATATAATCATCTCGCTTCGAGCGCGACTCGAAGGAGCGGAAATCGCCAAGCGCAAAATCGATGAACTGCGGCAAATGTCGATGGTCGCACAGACCGATGAAGAGAAAGAGTCGATAGCGAAGTCCATCAAACAGTGGCAGGCTTATGCAGGCAGCCTCGACAACACCCGCAAGAGTGGCGACAATGCAATAGGCGTAATCGGTAATATCGGCTCGATTATGAATTCGCTGTCGGGTGTTGTAGGCGAAGGTGCTGCGGGTTGGCTCACATACGGGGCAAATGTGCTTTCGGCTGTTGCAGCTGCATTGCCTGCATTGGCGCAGGTAATCGGCGGAAATATAGCCGAAGCATTTTCGGGAGCGGCGGCGCAGTCGCAGACAGTACCGTTCCCGTTCAACTTGATTGCGTTAGCGGCAAGTATGGCTGCCGTTGGTGCAGCCGTTGCGTCTATACCGAAGTTCGCCGACGGCGGTATCGCATACGGTCCGACGGTAGGACTTTTCGGAGAGTATTCGGGCGCAGCGAACAATCCGGAGGTGGTTGCTCCACTCGACCGTCTGCGCTCGCTTATCGAGCCGTCGAGTGGTGTCGGCGAGGTTACATTCCGCATAGAGGGGCGCACCCTTGTCGGTGTGTTGAATAAGACTAACAAGCAGCGCAACAGAACAAGATAGTATGGCAAAACAACTGATATATTGGGGAGAGTTTCGGAGTGTAGCTGGCACGTTGTATCGTGTCGAGATACTCTCGGACGACACCTCATTTGTTGCCAAACAGGTGTCTTTCCCATACGAAATGCCTGTCGAAATAGAGTGGAACGAGGTCGATAAACTCGAGCCTGTGCAAGGCTCATGTATGACGCTGTCAGTCGTTAGCGAATCCGACCGGCAATTCATCGACCTGTATTCTGTCTCTGTCGGTGCAATTCGCGCAGATGTGTATCGAGATGGAAAACTCTACTGGTCTGGGACTCTTGACACGGAACTCTACGAGGAACCATACTCCGACAAGCGCGATTACGAAGTGTCGTTCACGTTCTCCGACTTCGCCATTCTCGACCGCAAAAAATGGAGCAGGCGAGGAACATGCACCATACAGGAAGCCTTTGACGAATGTCTCTCGGCTATGGGAATAAATTACAATGAGGTACGCAAATATATAAGTACAACCGCCGACGGAAAATCAACCGAACCGATAGATTTATCGGCACTGCGCTTGTTGTGCGACAACTTCTATGATGAAGATGACGAGCCTATGACGATGCGGGAAGTGCTCGATGAAATTTTGCGCCCGTTCGCGCTGCACATGATGCAAAAGGGCGGAAACATATACTTGTACGATTTGAATGCAATTCACTCGAATATGGCTGTCGAGGAGGTGTATTGGGATGGAACAGATGCAGTACTCGATACAGATGAAGTTTATAACAATGTGAAGATAACATTCTCGCCATACGCCAATGCCGAGATTATCAACGGACAGATAGTACATGATGATGCCTTGCCTGAGCAGTCGGGAGAGTCGGGCCTGTTGTACTATGTCGACAACGATTTTCATGACAATGTGCTTGATGATACATACAAAGGAGAGCGAATAGACGGGTTCCGTATATATACGGGAGAGCAACAAGATGTTCCGGTAACAGTAGAGAATGGAGCCAAGATATTCCGCATAGATGAAATATACAGCGGTAATGATTGCGCAGGTGTAGTATGGGCTTACAAGGGCAGCCGGCTGAACTACGATAAAACATTTGTCAATTCATCATTCCCGCGAGTATTCGATCCCAACGGCAAGGTGGATGTTAAACCGATTATAAAAACCAAACAGGTATTCGTTGCCGGATTCAGCCCTTATGGCAACGCCGGTTCCTGGTATTATAAATTGCGCATCAATCTCGATGTCTTGTTCGATGTGCGATACAATCCGTTCGAGGAGGCTACACGAGCTAATGAGGAGGGGAACTGGGGACGGTTGAATGATTGGTGCAATCATGGCTATATACCATGTATGCTGTACCTCAAAGATGCAGAGGGGAACATTCTTTACCATTATGAAAATAAAGCGGTGATGAATGCTGATTACGTTACGGCATTCTACCTCGGCAAATGGGTAGCCGGTGCTGGCGAATGGGGCGATATGTTCCTTGCATACTACGACTATGACAACCGCAAAAGCAAGAGCGGTTTCGGAGGCTGGACTACAAATAAAAGAATGCTCGGCTATTATCGCGATGCGCTACCGAAGTCATGGAAAACGCCAGAAGAGGGTGATTATATCAATGTGCCACCCGTCGAAGGCTTCCTCGAATTGCAGATAGGCTCCGGCGTACATCAGTTCGATTATAAGCGCAAAGTAAAAGACATCTATTCGCGTGCTCGATGGCTGTTGTACAAAGACCCCAAGATAACCGTTGTCGAGAATAACGGCAAGGCGGTACAGTTCGATGATGTGGAAGATTCCGCATGGATAAATCAGGCAGCCAAAGAGGATTTGGAGATAGATACCATCATCGGAACATTGGGCAAGAATCGCAGTTGCCCGGCCGCGCGAGGGTTGATATTCAATTCCGATTACAGCATACACGGACAATTTGCCCGCGCGGGTATCGAGGACAGATTGGAACGACTGTTAATCGGCACGGTCTATTCGCAGTACGCTCAACGGCACAACGTATTGTCGGGAACGGTACGTATCCTGCCCGACAAAAAAGTGTTGACCGACGCATCTACTGACGGTAAATACATTATGCTATCGGAAGTTCAGGACTTAATGCAGGATACAAGCGAGATAAAAATGGCGGAGTTCGTTGCCGATTGTTACGACGGCATAGAATACAAATAGTATGGCAAAAAAGGAGTACATAGTAGTTACACGATTGCGTGAGGCACGGCCTCGCAGCAAACGGTTGCGCAATGCCGGCAATGGTTCCTCTGCTTCAAGTGGCGGTTCGGGAAACATTACCGTAAATGGCGGGGAGACGCATTCGCATAGCAACAAGGCGACCCTCGATGCACAGTCGATGGACGATAACGGTTATCTCTATTTGCGACACCGAAACGAAGATGCCGATGAATCGACAACCGAGAAAGTAAAAGCCGGATATGCCGATGACGCTGCCCATGCCGCAGAAGCCGACAATGCCGACCGCTGGGACGGGGCGGAGTTCAAAGATTACATCGACCAAGCACTGCGCAAAGGCGATACCGTCGAGTTTTTGAAAGTTCTGCTAACCGAATTGCGGACACAAAATTTTGCACCCGGCATAGAGACGGGAACAGGCGCGCTTATCGACAACGATGGCAACGCCGAGATGACCTCGCTCATATTGCGTTCGTTCCTCAAAGTGCCGCAACTTATATATAACAAAGTATCTGTTACGGGTGGCGAGATGTGGAACACCGAAGGCGGAACTATCGCTTCGGTTGCAAAGGATGCCGACAGCGACACTGCCTATATCCTTACAATGGAGGTGGAAGACGGCGACGGCATAGAACTCGCCGTAGACGACATCTGCAAAGGGCACTATAACAGCAACGGTGGATTCATAACATCGTATTTCCGAATTACGGCAGTAAACCAATCGGCAAAGACCGTGCGTATAGTTCTCGGTGCAGAGAACGAAGTGCCGGGTGGTACAAATTGCCCGCCTGTCGCTTATATGAATATAGCCCGCTATGGCAATTTCACTGATACGACACGGCAACGGAGTCAGTATTTCAGTTCATCGGAGCAACGCATTGTGCTACTTGACGGAGTGGATAACTACATAATCGAGCCGAAACACTACAAAGTTGTTATTGGTAACGTTCCCGAATCTCTGCTTCCAAATAACAATCCCGTATCGGGCAAAGCATCGATATACCTCGACAATGTTCTTGCCCGAAATTTCTTTCAGATAGATGCACGGGGAGATGTTGTGCGAACGATTCGCGACAGAGGACTATGGAATGCAACAGACGCAGCGGATTCTCCATATTTGAGCAATGCTCAATATCAGGACGAGGTTTATCACAACTCCTGCAAGTATCGCTGTATAGCAGAGGGGACGATGGCCGAACCTCGATATGATTCGACAGATTGGTTGTTGGTAGCCGGCGATACGACAATACGCCTCGAAATCGGAAGCAGCGATGGCGAGACTTTCCTATATGGGCAACTCTCGACTACGCTGACGGCAAAGATTTATCGCGGAGTGAATGATATAACGACAGAGGTTGCTGCGGACGATTGGAAATGGACTCGTGAAACAGATGATATAGCTTCCGACATTGTATGGAATACGGATCATGCTTTGTGTGGCAATAGCGTCGCTCTGACAAACGAGGATTTGAATGTTTCGTCAGGCAGATTTATATGTACGGCATATGTGCGCGATGGTGCGACTCGGAACAGTTTACAAGCAGAGGTGCCATTTTAATACCATTCGAGCGGAGTTTTAATAGTATTTGAACGATGAAAAAGACAAAACGATTGGGTGTCATTTATCACCCGCTGAACATATCGACCACTTTGCTTGTCAAGGGCGGTTCCCTGTCGCAGACGCATTGTGCCGAGACGGGCGAGTTTATCCCCGACAGGGAGATTACTCCGCTCGTAATCGTGCCGCAGGTGTATGTAAATGATCCGAACGGCATAATTGCTAACGGGCTTGTACAATTATCGGACATAAAGTGGTATGCGATTCCGCAAGATGCATTCGATGAAATCGAGGATTTGTCGTTTTTGGAAAATGAACTCTCGGAATACCTAATTGGCAACGATGAGGAGTTCTATGATTGGGAGTTTTACTCGGTAGGAGCCGATGGTTCTCTGACGGTGTCAATCAATACCTCGTATTTGAGACCTGTCGTATTGGTGTTTACAGGAAATTATTTCGACCGCCGCAGTGGAAAGATTTTGCGCATTCAGGCGACAGCGACAATGAGTTCTACATCTATCGCTATGCCTGCCACACTGACTCTCGATAAACCTGCGTCGTGGCAGTTCAACCCGATAGAAAGTCCTCGGCTTCGCAGTATAACGGCATCGCTGCGAATAGGTGGCACTCTGGTAGATACGGAACGATATACCGACGCTTATTGGTGGTATAAAGTCGAAAACGGCAAGGAGATACTTATCGATGACAATGATGATTTGTTCTATTGTTCCGGACAACACGGCAGAATGCTTATAATAGATTCACGATATATAGACGGTTCTCTTCGTATTGTATGCAAAGCCGAATACGAGCCGGGATATGACATGGAGATGCCCGACACGCCAACAGATAAAGCCTTGTCAGCCGAGACTGTTATTATTCGGCGTTATCCCGAATACGATTTCGAGAATTTTGTGCATGGCGGTGTCGATGTGCCATCTACGGCCGACTCTGTCAAAAATGAGTGTGTAGTAACTATCGGCAAGCAAGTGCTTGAATCTCCATCGCAATTTTTCTCCGTAAAGTGGTCGATTCGGCGTGCCGTATACGGTGCAGAGTGGATAATGCTCGGCTATGGCGACAGCATTCAGATTCCTGCATCGGAATTTGCCGATGGAGCAGATGTGGGGCTTGAAATCGAAGAACTCGAACCGCTCGGCGCACTAACGGACGACGATTCAGTTATTTGTGAAAATGACTATGTAATAACATTATAGTATGAAATACGAATACGCAAAAATTCCTGTTGCAGTTGCCGAAACGCTCGGTCTGGCAGCCATTCGCCGCCATACGGATGACGGATTTGTTATAGTGAACGAAAGCGATATGCTTACACGCGGTAGCAGAACGGCAACATTCGCAACGAAAATCAAACGATGCGGCGGGACAGTATTATCTGCCGCCGAAGCAAAAGCGGAACTAAATAAAAAGAGATAACTTATGAGTGAAGTAAAAGGTCTAACAACAATCAAGTATGTCCGTCAGGGCGATACGATAACGTGCAGTCTGCGGAGTACGTTTCCGCTCAAACAATTTATAACCAACGGTACTCATAACGTGTCTCCTTCATTTGCCGACAATATGCCGTGCATTTACCCTGTTGTGCGCAGTTCCTTGCGTGCAGCGCGCGTTGCAGTCTCCGCATCGGAATGCAAATGGAAATATAACGGTTCGGAAATTACATTAGGTAGCAATGGATTGAGCGCGGCTCTCGGCAGCATTGCGGCAGGAACATTCAAATCGGAGCAAAAGAGTATAGACGGATTCAGTGTGCCGACACTGACTATATGTAAAGATTTGGCATCGAAGGACAATATCGACACGGATACGATAGAGTTCTCGGGCATCGTAAACACCGGCTTCGACACTATGGTTGCGGCAACCATCGATGTCTCCATAGACCAAACCGATGGAGAGGCTTATATGGCATATATATCCGTTAATAATGGCGGAGTAATAGATGACGCTACTGCTACTCTTACAGCCAAAGCACATTTGCTTATCGGAGGTGTAGAACCGACAACAGGAATCACTTATGCGTGGTACAAAATGGTCGTTACCGCCGGTAGTGATGGTTGGAAGTCGCTTGGTGCAAGCGCACAACAAATAACTATTGCAGCATCAGACATCAATACGAGCGAACTCTACAAATGCGTCGTTTCATATGGAGGCAAGAGTGCCGATGCCGTCATTGAAGTCGCCGATGAAACCGACCTGCTTATGATTTATCCGAATCCTACCGATGGAGCGGGCAATCCCATCGTAGAGGAACTATCCACTGCAAGGAAGCAAATCGTCTATGCGCCGAAAGTGTATAAACGCGGCACAACGGAAGAGATGTCGGGATACACTTTCAACTATCTGCTCACAAATTCATCTGGCAATGAAATCGCCTCGCAGGATGGTGGCGAGACGTTTGCGGTAACATACTCGCATGCAGTTGCGGCAGGTGGTGATTTGACTCTTATAATATCAGCAGTAAGACAATGAAAGGAGTGAAAGGCATAACCCGCATCGTATTGAAACGCGAGGCCGAGAAGGGAGAACGTGT